>ERZ1026874.1485-NODE-1485-length-12401-cov-11.786571_pt1 | contig 12401 bp, 11 predicted proteins | sample MGYA00380167_ERZ1026874 | MGnify/ENA primary metagenome ERZ1026874 (study PRJEB33269, sample SAMEA4719803) | human gut metagenome | biome: human-associated habitat; feature: organic feature; material: feces | place: Cameroon | collected 2013-10 ...
TCTTCATTATTGTGTTGAGCATGTTGGGCACTCCCATCACCATGCCAAGATAACCGAAGAGCACTACTACAGATGTTATGCACCATACGCCACTCGGAATGAGTGGCTTGCTTTTTTGATTGTTCTTACTCATAGCTCATTAATTATTAACCATTCAACACTTAACACTTAACATTCAACACTTAACACTTAACATTTAACATTTAACATTAATAATAAACCTATTTGCTTTTCCACGACAGCAGATGCAGCTTGGCTACAAATGCTAAGCGCACGGTGGTCTGGTTGTCTGTCAATGTGCCTGAGGGGTTGCTGTTGGTACCCGTTGAATGCGACATACCGAGGCTTACACGCACGTCCGACCTGCCTTTAATTGGGAATACCTCTACTCCTCCGCCATAGGCTGTCATCTCTGTGCCCGAATGCACACACATGTCGGCATCCGAGTCGGTACGGTTGACGTCGTATGTGAACTTGCCGTAGAGTCCGAGCTGCGGTATTAGTCTGTAGTCGAGTCGTGCCATCACCGAGCAGTCTTTCAGCAGGAATGTCTGGTGGCTTGCTGCACGGTTCATGAAGTCAAGCTCAAGCGAGGCGTTGCCTGCGTTGAACTTGTTGCCGAGGGCTATGTATGATATGAAATGCTTGGGTGTATATTCTATCATGTTGACCGAATATAGAGTGTTCAGCCATCCGTAGTTGCCTGCCCAGTGAAGATGATAGGCAAGCATGTCGCGGTTGTCAGGGGTGTTGAACAGACTTTGTGTCACTTGTGCCGTATAGCGGCTCTTGCCGTTAGTGGTGGTGTAGGTGGCACTCGCTCCAAATTGGAATGGTGCTATGTTGTTCCAGAATTCCGAAGACAGATAGATGTCGATAGGGCAGCGGTCGTACTCATAGCCTCCCACCATAGCCACTTGCTTTCCAGCTGCTACATTCCAGTGGCTGTTCATCTTATAGTCGACATACAGCCAGTCGGTGGCGTCAAACATCTCGTGGTTTTCCTTCTTCTGGTTTATTCGCTGTCGCCATGCGTAGGAGATTCGGTCGTTCAGCTGTCCGCTGACACTCAGCAGGAAGTATTCGCCCTTGAATCCCGAGGCGTCATGTCTTATCTGATTGTCCACACGGTCGTTCAGGTAGCTGATGCGTGTCAGCAGGTCTACATTTAAGTTGGGTGTGTCGTCTTCGGCAAGTGTTGGTGTTGCCATGCAGAGCATGCCGGCAAGTAGAGTAATGGATAGTTTCATAAATATTGTGGTTTAAGGATTTTTGGTTGTTTTTTTTAATATTGGCAAAGATATGAATAAAAACTGGTTTATGATGCGTCGGATGTATTATTTCTCCATTTTTTTTGTACAATTCTTGCTTTTTGCGGCATAAAAAAAGAAAACGGCTAAGAGTTTGTTCAACTTCTTAGCCGTTTTGCTTGTACCCAGACCCGGGATCGAACCGGGATGGATTGCTCCACTGGTGTTTGAGACCAGCGCGTCTACCGATTCCGCCATCTGGGCGTTGGCGTTTTAGCGAGTGCAAAGGTAATATATTTTTTTTATTCTGCAAAATTTTTGGACAGAAAATCCTAATAATTGTTCATTTAGGATAAATTCAATTTAAAATCGGGTTAATATCTTGGCTCTTTCGCAAGAAATAACTAACTTCGTCATGTCCTACAATAAATACATAGAAATCTATTTGAAAACCGATAATGACATGAAAGAAACAAACAACAATTATTGTGTCATCCTTGCCGGAGGTAAGGGTCGCCGTCTTTGGCCTTGCAGTCGTGAGGAGTATCCGAAGCAGTTTATTGATTTCTTCGGAAGCGGTCGCACGCAGTTGCAACAGACTTACGACAGGTTTGCCCGTATTCTTCCACCAGAAAACATTTTTGTCAATACCAATGAGGCTTACGCCGACATAGTGCGCGAGCAACTGCCTGAGCTTACCCCCATACAGCTGCTTGCCGAACCTATCCACCGTAACACTGCCCCAAGTGTGGCATGGTGTACACGCCGCATATTCAATATCAATCCCAATGCCAATGTTATTGTGGTGCCTTCGGACCAGGCTATTATTGGCGATGAGGCCTTTGAGGAAGCTGTCAACCGCGGCTTTGAATTTGTTGCACATAACGATTATATGCTTACCATTGGCGTTAAGCCAACGCGTCCTGAGCCTGGCTATGGATATATACAGATGGGCGAGAAAGTGGAGGATGGAGTGTATCATGTGCGCTCGTTCACCGAGAAACCCGACCGCGATTTCGCCCGTGTGTTCATGGAGAGCGGTGAGTTCTATTGGAACACTGGCATGTTCCTTGCCAACGCACGCCACTCGCTTGAGTGCTTCTGCAAGATATTGCCCGTTGTGATACGCGATTTCGACAGCCGTGATGACAATGGCAACTACGACTTCGAGGCCGAGAACCGTTTCGTGCACGAGAATTTCCCGTCCTATCCCAATCTGTCTATCGACTATGGCATACTTGAGAAGTCGGACAACGTGTGCATGATGGGTGGCAAGTTTGGCTGGGCCGACCTTGGCACATGGCACAGTATATATGAGGCACGCCAGAAGGGTGATGGCGATAATGTGGTGATCGACACCGATGCCGTGCTCGACAATGCTCATGGCAATGTGATTAAACTCCCCAAGGGCAGGCTTGCTGTAATCTCTGGGCTCGAAGGATATATAGTTGCCGAGGAGGGCAATGTCCTGTTGATATGTCGCAAGGAAGACTCCTCGGCCAATGTGCGCCGACTCGTCAACGAGATACAGCTTAAGAAAGGTGGGAAATTTGTTTGATAGACATATTCTATAGACACAAAAAAAGCAGCAACATCCAATTTGCATCGGATTGTTGCTGCTTTTTGTCGTCATCAGAGAGTGACTCGCGGTAATTCCGCTCTCTTTCGAGAGTGTGGAATTATTTTCCGTGGTGCTCGTCAGATACAGTCAACTTCTTGCGGCCATGAGCGCGGCGAGAAGCCAACACGCGACGACCATTCTTTGTTGCCATGCGCTCGCGGAAACCATGCTTGTTCACACGACGACGATTGTGCGGCTGAAATGTTCTTTTCATTGTCTTATTTTTATTTATTTGTTATTATTCACGCTTTTGGGTTGCAAAATTACTCATTATTTTTGAAACGACAAAGACTTGCAGCCTTTTTACATTGATTTTTTATGTTTTTTTCGTTAATGTATTGATTGTTATGGCTGTTTTGCATAAATTTTCGGCTGAGAATGAAGAAATGATGCCCTTTGTTTCCGCTTGTACGATTTTTTCTGTAACTTTGCACTGATTTTCGAAAATTATACAATAAAAATAAATTTAACAAAGCAATGATTAATTCACAAGACATCAAGATGGGAACCTGCATCCGCATGGATGGCAAGTTGTTCTTCGTCATCGACTTCCTTCACGTAAAACCAGGCAAGGGTAACACTTTCATGCGCGTTAAGTTGAAGAACGTTGTTGACGGTCGCGTTTTGGAGCGTCGCTTCGACATCAGCGAGAAGCTCGAGGATGTACGCGTAGAGCGTCGTCCTTACCAGTACCTCTACAAGGAGGGCGAGGACTATATCTTCATGAACCAGGAGACATACGACCAGATTCCAATCGCGGGCAACCTCATCACTGGTGTTGACTTCATGAAGGAGAGCGACATTATCGAAGTTGTTTCTGACGCTTCTACCGAGACTGTGCTCTTCGGTGAGATGCCTGTTAAGACCAACCTCCGCATCACACACTCTGAGCCGGGCATCAAGGGCGATACAGCTACAAACACTCTGAAGCCTGCTACTCTTGAGACTGGTGTTGAGATCCGTGTGCCTCTCTTCGTTAACGAAGGCGACCTCGTGCAGGTTGACACACGCGACGGCAGCTACTTGCAGCGTGTTAAGGAGTAATAGGATAAAGGCATAAAAGCTATAAAAGAGTAAAAAAGTAAAAAGCATTGGGGGGATAACGCTTGGCGTGTCCATAACTGTGCTTTCTACTTTTTTACTCTTTTTCGTTTTCCCCTTTTCTCATTTACTTTTCATTTTTCGTTTTTCCCTTTTCCCTTTTCACTTAAACAATGAAGTATAGTTTTATTATTCCCGTTTACAACCGCCCCGACGAGGTGGACGAATTGCTCGACAGCCTTACGAGGCTCAAGATGCACGACTTCGAGGTGATAGTTGTGGAGGATGGCTCGGCGGTGCCATGTCGGGAGGTGTGTGAGAAATACTCGCAGCAGCTCGACATACATTATTATATGAAGCCTAACAGTGGTCCTGGACAGAGCCGCAATTATGGTGTGGAGCGTGCCAAGGGTGAGTATGTGCTAATTCTCGATTCTGATGTTGTGGTGCCCGAGGGCTATCTTGATGCTGTGGACAAGGAACTTGCTGTCAAACCTGCCGATGCTTTCGGAGGGCCCGACTGCGCTCATCCTTCGTTCACCGACACTCAGAAGGCGATATCCTATTCCATGACCTCGTTCTTCACCACCGGAGGCATACGAGGCGGCAAGAAGAAGCTCGACAAGTTCTATCCACGCTCGTTCAACATGGGTGTGCGCCGCGATGTGTACAACCAACTTGAAGGCTTCTCGAAGATGCGCTTTGGCGAGGACATTGATTTCTCTATACGTATATTCAAGGCTGGCTGTCGTTGTCGCCTGTTTCCAGAGGCATGGGTGTGGCATAAACGCCGCACCGACTTCCGAAAGTTTTTCCGCCAAGTGTACAATTCTGGCATAGCGCGCATCAATCTCTACAAGAAGTATCCCGAGTCGCTTAAGCTTGTGCATCTATTGCCTATGGTGTTCACAGTGGGTGTCCTCTCGATGTTGCTGCTTTGTCTCGTGCTGCTGGCTGTGGCTCCTGAGTATGCGTGGTTGCCTGTAGTGCCGCTCGTGCTATACTGTGTGCTGATATTCATCGATTCGTCACGCGAGAACCACAGTGTCAAGATAGGTGTCTTGAGCATAGCGTCGGCATATATCCAGCTTATGGGCTATGGTTTCGGCTTCATTGAGTCGTGGTGGAAACGCTGCGTGTGTGGCAAGTCGGAGTTCTCGGCCTTTGAAAAGACATTCTATAAATAGATGTTATGGAACAAAATACCCCAAAATCCAAATCCGATGGTTTTGCCATAACCAACTGGGCAGAGGAAGACCGTCCGCGCGAGAAGCTTATGGCGCATGGCGCAGCAGCCTTGAGCGATTCGGAACTGCTCGGCATACTCATAGGTTCTGGCACGCCAAAGGAGAGTGCTGTCGCCCTTATGCAACGCATACTTGGCGACTGCGACAACAATCTAAACACGCTTGGCAAGCGTTCTATTCATGAACTGATGCAATACAAAGGTATTGGCGAGGCTAAGGCTATAACAATAGTAGCTGCATGTGAGCTTGGCAAGCGTAGACAAGCCACGGCTCCAGCCGAACGCCCGGATATGGGTTCGGCTGAAGCCGTGTATGGTTTTATGCACCCTAAGATGCAAGACCTCGACACCGAGGAAGCGTGGGTGTTGTTGATGAACCAACGCTTCAGACTTATAAAAGCCGTGCGTCTGTCGCATGGCGGACTGTCGGAGACAGCTGTGGATGTGCGTGTCATTCTGCGTGAGGCTCTGCTTGTCAATGCCACAGTGCTCACTCTTGTACACAATCATCCTTCGGGAACATGCCGCCCGAGCGGAGATGACGACCGCTTGACATTCAAGCTGAAAAAGGCCTGCGAGACAATGAGGATATACATGGTCGACCATGTAATCGTTACTGATGGCAAGTATTTCAGTTATGCCGAGGAGGGTAAAATCTGAACCTGTTGAGCTGTGGACTATTACCACAGTTCAACAGGTGAGATGTCTTTGTCTCTGTTTCCGCAGAGATAGTAGTCGGCGAGGAACTGCAGGTTCTCCTGTGTTATGCTCCTGCCAATTTCGCGTATATACTTGCTTGCGAACATGTTGGCGTCGGGCAGCAAATTGCCTGCTATCAATTGGCAAACAATCTCGTAGGGGAAGGCATTGCCACGCCCGCAGATAATGTCGAAACAATTCTCGGCGGCTTTTTCGGCATCGTAGTAGGGATTGTCTGGCGAACAGATGCAGTGGGCTATGTTTACTGATAAGCTCAGTCCGGTGTAAGGAGTGCCGAATACGATTACTCCGCGGTCGATATTGGACGGGAATTTCACATCCTTAATTCGGTCGTAGCCTATCGATACAAGAAATTCTTTTGCCTCGGCTAAGGTATCGGCGAACACGAATTGTGCGCCGTAGCCGCTGTCCTTAAGCATCTTGTAGTCCTTAAGCGTTGGTTTGTGGTTCAGAATGTCGCGCTCCTCGCGTATGTGTTTCTGAGCCTCTTTGTCGTTGTCTACAGCTTGCACGATGCCACATTGCCACCAAGTGCTACCGAAACGGCATAAGTTGGTTATGAATATCTTCTCTCCATTGATGAATGGAGTGAAGTCGGTGATTTCGGTTGACTCCTTGCTTATCTTTATTGATTCCTTATTGTACAGGTCTTTGGCGTATATGTACTTCTCGTCCTCACGCTCCACCGAGTAAGCTCTGCGTGCTCTGTATTCTGTCTCAGTCCAGAGTTTGTGTGCAGGATTATTTTCGTTGATTTTGGCGAGCCATTCCATCGAAGTCATGGCGAGCAGGTTGGTGCGGCTTTCCATCATCTGTTCTACTCTCATGTTGTAGGCACTAAGCTCGTTGTACTGTCCGGTGTTGGCAAGCCATTGCATACCGGCAATCAGGCGCTTGCGGTTGTTCACGTTGAAGTAGCATCCATAGTGGAACCATTCCAGTGCATTGCGATAGACAAAGAAGTCGTCTTCGCTTGTGGGCAGAGTGCACAGAAATTCGTGCAGGCGTGTATTCTCGGGTGCTGTCTCATATTCTGCGTTGATAACGTCGTAAGCCATTTTTGCTGCTACATCCAGTGTGCTGAAAAGAGCCGGCACTATTTCTCTGCCGATGAGGCTCTGCTGGTAGTGGTGCCAAAGTAGGAACTTAATGTCGGAGATGTTGATTTCGTCTTGGTCGTATTGTGGGCAGTCGCCTTCGCCCTCGTGCACAAAACCTTTCTCCACGGCGGTGCCTTCGAGATAGAATGGTATGTACACGCCATATCGGGCCTTGCATTCGGTAGTGAAGGTCTTCCAGATGTGTGTGCCAGATATTACATCCTCGAAATAGGCGGCTATGCACAAAGCCACTTGTTTGGCGTCCTGTGGGTCGTGAAACTGGTGTACCAAACATGCGCTGTCGAGCGCATGGTAGATTTTGTTTGCCAGATTGGTGTAGTAGATATCCACATCGCTGGGTTTTGTGTATGGATGCATCATGATCCACTCTTGTGTGAAAATTATTTTTTTCATCTTTATATATGGTTATTTTTTATTGTTTTTTAGGTTCTTGTCCATGTGTGGAACGGTCGGTATTGCAAGGGTGTGGTTTTTGTATGCCAAAGGTAAGCATAAATTTTGAAATGTGTGCTTGAATGTCGGATTTTATATTTAACTTTGTGCTATCATTTTTTTATTTAGGTAGAAAATAAATGGGAAAGACATGTTCCAACATTGTTAAACGTATGCTTTGCACCATGCTGACGATTGTCGGCACGGCGATAACTGTGTGTGCCCAAAACAATCCACAGCGCATCAACGACAAGTTGTACCCCATGTATGTCAAGGCCTATAATATGCGTATGTCGGCAGCAAGTTTGCCTATTGCCGACAGCCTGTGTGTGGCATCTATAGCATCGGGCGACCGTTATGGCGAGGTATATGCCCTTTCTATACATACATTATATGAGTTCTACCAACATAATAACCTTTCAAGGCTGGAACGAGCTATTAGCGCTTTTCAGAAAAAACCAAAGAATATGGATTCAAGTCGCTTTATTACTATTCCGTCTCTCTCAAGGTGGCTTATCTCACGCGTGAGAGACGTTATATAGAGGCTTTCCTTTATCTTAATCAGCAGAGCGAACAGGCCGAAAAGCAGGGCGACATAGATGGTATTCTGATAAAGCACCGTATGCTTGGAGTGATACAGCATTTCCGTGGAGAGTTGTCGCAAGCGGTGAGCTGCTATCGCGATGCAATAGAGGGATATAAGAAATATAATCGTCCACGCTACATCTCGCGTGAGTATCTTAGTATTGCCGACTGCTATCGCATGATGTGTGACTACGAGCGAATGCTTGCCACCACCGATGAGGCTTGGGTGCATTGTGATAGGCAGTCCGACCGCAACGATGTGTATGTCTACAAGGCTTATGCCTGTTTCATGCTCGGACGTGACAGCGACTTTGTTGAGTGCTGCAATTATCTTGCAAAGAACCGTAGTATAGTGAAACTCAACAATAGCTTCATCATCATGAACAATGCCTTAAAGGCATGTAAGGCTATCTACGATGGTTGTGACAATGAAGCCAAAAGGTTTATAGATATTGTTGCCAAGTCGTCGCTCTACGAGAGCTATCGTTTGTTGATAGCTTATTATAAGCGCAAGAACGATTATGCCAAGTGCATAGAGTATATGCAGAAGATAATTGACGCTCGACTCAAAACAGAGGATTATATATTGATGTTGGACAACAATAGCGTGGACAGCATGTTTCTCGACCAGCATGTTGAGGCAGAACGGCAGCGTCTGATAAACCACAATAGTCAGTTGAGACTCGCCAATCTGAATATGTCGTTGCGCAACTCGTCGCTTGAACTTGCACAGCGTCGCAATGCTTTGGCTTTGGCTGAGACTGCCAACAAACGCAACCAGCTTTCGTTTCATAATCAGCAACTTGTGGCGCGACAGTTGCAAGACTCTATGGCAACTGTACAGCTCAAGCAGCTTGCCAAAGAGCGCAGGATGCGTATGGAGAAATTTGTTGCTATTACTGTGCTCTTGATTGCTTTGGTTGTAATGCTTATCATGTTGGTGTATGGTGTTGCCAAGCGGATACTTGCCAATCGTCTGGGTGTGGCAAACAACAGACTCAATGAGAGTATTGTCAAACTGAATATGGTTAAGGACAAGGCACAGGAGTCGGAGCGCATGAAGACCCTGTTCATACAGAACATGAGTCATGAGATACGCACTCCACTTAATGCCATTGTGGGATTCTCACAGTTCATAACCGATTCTGACAACGGTCTCAGTACATCTGAGAAAGTAGAGATGGCAAGGTATATTGCCGACAACTCGGAATTGCTTGTTACTCTTGTCAACGACATTATCGACATATCGGCTTTGCAGAGCGGTAAGTTTAGCATGAAAATGGAGAAGGTGAATGTTAACAGATTGTGCCGTGAGGCGTTGGAAACTGTGCGCCACAGGTTGCAGCCTAATGTGAGTCTGAACTATGAGACAAATGTGGAGGATGCTTTTTATATCGTTACCGACCGCCATCGTGTGTGGCAGGTGCTTATCAATATGCTCACCAATGCCGAGAAAAACACCTCGTCGGGAAGTATTGCGCTTGCATGTTCAATGGCGAGTCTTCGAGAGCTGCGCTTCACTGTGACCGATACAGGCGTTGGTGTACCAAAGGAGAGGCATAAAGAGATATTCATGCGTTATGAGAAACTCGATGCCAACAAGCAAGGTACAGGTCTCGGACTCGACATTTGCCGAAATATTGCTCATTGCCTTGGTGGCGAGATTGACATTGATTCTGACTATACTGGAGGCGCGCGCTTCTGGTTTACTATACCTCTTTCAAGATGAAAACAAATATTGTATTGCGTATATTTATGATTTTCATGACCGCTGTCATATGTATGGCGGTACCGATGGATGCGTCGGCACAGAAACAACAGGCTAAGGGCGAAGGTGAGTTTAAGGCTATGTTTAATGAGGCGTATAATCAATTCCGCAATAAACGCGGTTTAGAGATTGCCGACAGTCTTTACCATTTGGCGATGGAGGCAGGCAACACCCATATTGCCGTACGCTCTCTTCTCATTCCTGTCAAGCATGAGTGTATTAAGGACCACAACGAGGAGGCTATGCTTCGGGTTACAGAGCGCTTTATGAGTGAAGCGAAGAAATATGGCTATATGGACTTTTTTTATAGTGGCGTATCCTTTCGTGTCACCTATTATATTAATGAGAGTATGTACGACAAGGCTGTGGCTTATCAGCAGGAAATGCTCGACTTTGCCAAGAGCCGTGGCGACAGCTATGGCTTGGTTATAGGTCATACATCTATGGGCAACTTCTACCGCAAGCGTATGCACATGGCGCGTGCCATTTGTCAATATACTTTGGCTCTCGATGCCTATCGCAAGTATGGAATAAAAAACGATCTTGGTATCGACTATAAGCGTATTGTGGAATGCTATCTGATTGAGGGCGATTTCAACAAACTTATTGAGGCAGCCGACAAGGGGTTGGAAGGCACTACTTCTGAACAGATTATTAGTGGACTTTACGGCTATAAGGCTTTTGCCTATTTCATGCTTGGCAAAAATGGTGATTTTTACGATTTTTATGCCAAATATAGCTCCTATAATCCAAATGTTCCTTCCATAGAACCGTTTGTGGCTAATTGCATTGCCACTATGAAATTGATATACGACGGCAAGGATGACGAGGTGGAGCGATTGTTTGCCGAGCCTGGATTAGGCAAAATGGGGGCGTTTAAAACGTATGTTGAAATTGCCTATTACCAGCGCAAAGGCCTGTTTGCCAAGCAACTTGAGGCTATGAGGCGTGTCAACGTCAGTCTATATGGCGACAGCCGTGGCACGTTTGCGGCAGAATGGGCCCGTACAAGCGCAATGGTTGATAATAATCTTGCGGAGATCGACCGCCAACGTGCTGCTAATATCAACTCTCGGCTCGAACTTGTAAATGCCGACCTTGAGCTGAAAAGCACACTGCTTGGAATATCGCGTGCTCGCGACGCCGAACGGCTTGCATTGATGTCTGCCGATGCAAAGCGTCTATCACTCAACAATCAAAGGCTGCTGTCACGACAGTTGCGCGACTCACTTGCCACACAACAGGTAAGGCATTTGGCGCAGATGCAAGAGATAAAGTCGGATAGGGTGAAGTATGCCACAATCCTGGTGGGCATCATTATCATGATTTTTGTAGCTTATTATTGCCTTAGGTATAATGCCAAGATGGCAAGTCAGCTGATGCGCACAAACAATAATCTTAAAAAGACTCTTGCCGACCTTAGTGTTGCCAGTGAGCAGGCGCAGGAATCCGACCGCAAAAAGACGCAGTTCATTCAGAATATGAGTCACGAGATACGCACACCGCTAAACTCTATAGTGGGATTCTCGCAAGTACTTGCCGAGCAGGAGGAGTATCTTGGTGCCGAAGAACGAAACAACATGACGCATATCATCAATTCCAACTCCGAAGTGCTAAATACGCTTATAAATGACATCCTCGACCTCACGAGTTTGGAGAGTGGCAAGTATGTGATGAAACAGCAGCAAGTGACGGTCAACGAGTTGTGCTTTCATGCCATTGCTGCCACACGTAGCCGCAAAGTGAAAGGTGTGCATCTGGTAGTGAAGACGGATTTGCCCGACGAGTTTGTCATTGTGTCTGATGAATTCCGATTGCAACAGGTGCTTACCAATATGCTAACCAATGCCATGAAGAATACTGAGAAGGGTAGTATAGTGCTCAATTGCTCGCTCACGGAGCGTAGTGGAATGCTTACCTTTACAGTCACCGACACGGGCATTGGTGTGCCAAAGGATAAACAGAAAGAGATATTCGAGCGTTTTTGCAAACTCGATCAGTTTAAGCAGGGAGTAGGACTGGGTCTTGATATGTGTCGCATTATTGCGGCTAAGTTTGGTGGTGAGATAGATATAGATCCAGACTATACTGATGGAGCACGTTTCTGGTTTGCCATCCCGGTTTAATCATTTTTCGTTTGCAAAAATACTGGTTTTACGAGGTCGAATGTCCCACTTGGTAACATAAAGGCACAATAGGTTAGGATTAGTAATAAATGATAGCTAATAGGAATCCTTATTGGGGTGTTATGATTTCTTGTTACATGAAGTATATGTCTCCAAAGTGCCTCCGAAGTTCATTAGCTTGTTTTTCGTTCGTTCTTCGATTGTTCTTCGATTGTTTATCGAAGGACGAACGAAGGAAGAACGAAGGCAGAACGAAGGATGAACGAGAACTTATCGAGAATCGATCGAGAAGTTAACGAGAAGTGATCGAAAAGCAATAGGGTGTTTTCTATGTTTTTATTTTATTAAAAAAACATAAATGCATGATAGTATTTATTGTGTATTCCGCTGAAAATGATAACTTTGCAAATTAAAATTTGACATATATCAATCGATCCGGCTAACTACACGTAAGCAATCGTTCTCTGCAATCGGCAAAGCAGTCATTCCAT
>ERZ1026874.1491-NODE-1491-length-12360-cov-4.998293_pt1 | contig 12360 bp, 6 predicted proteins | sample MGYA00380167_ERZ1026874 | MGnify/ENA primary metagenome ERZ1026874 (study PRJEB33269, sample SAMEA4719803) | human gut metagenome | biome: human-associated habitat; feature: organic feature; material: feces | place: Cameroon | collected 2013-10 ...
CGTCGGCAGCGTCGGATGTGTATAAGAGACAGGAATTTGGTGTGGATGCAGAGGATACGGATGCCGGTACAGGCAGCCAGAGCACTGGTGAGGAGAACCAGAACGCCGGCACAGGCAGCCAGAGTAACGACGAAGAGAGCTGGGACGAAGGCGCGGACGCCGGATGGCTGCACAGCGAGAGCGAGGCAGAGGCTTTTGTAGAGGGCACGAAGATCCGATATCAGATGATCGTCGAGGATGCGGCGCTGGGCAGTCGGTTTTATGGTCTGATCAAAAGCACGGACGGCGGGGCGCATTGGCAGGTAGTCAGCAGCGATCCCTTCGGCGGACAGATGGGCGGCAGTGTAGAATTTACGTTCCTCGAGGAAGAATTTGGCTTTGCGACGCTTTCCCACAACGGCGGGGACGCCGCGGTGTTATATGTGACGGAAGACGGCGGAAAGCATTACGAACAGGTAGAATTTGCCCACAAAACCTATACGGACAGCATTGGAAATATCATCGCGCCCTATGATTATCCGAAGATGCCTTATGAAAAAGACGGCGTGATCTATGTGCTGTGCGGACAGGGCGCGGACGGAGATTATGATGGCGGCGACAGCCTGCATCTGGCGCGGTACCGCTCAGAGGATCACGGACACAGCTTTGTCTTCGATACGCTGGTGGACGGCGATTGACAGTTTCCTCGCGGCTTTCCAGAAACTTCAGATCAGGGGCTTGACAGTTGGAAAGAAACTATGCTACAATCCGAATCAATGAAGCAAACGACAGAAAAAATGTTCTGTTGTTATAACAAAAAAGACTGAGATGGGAAAGAGTAAGACTGAGACGGAACCTACAGAAAGCAGCCGGCTGATGAGAGGCGCAGGGAATGACAGTCCGAATACATCCCGGAGTTCTGCACCAAAACGGATGTTCCGGAGTAGGCTGCAGCGGCGCATGCAGCCGTTATCAGGCAGGGGTATCGCTTTGAATCTGTATCAGAAGCATGTTCAGAGCCGTACTTCATGAGGCAGGCGGTGTGAGCTGTCTGTGAAAAAAGGTGGTAACACGAAGCGTTGGCCCTCGTCCTTTTACAGGATGAGGGCCTTTTTTATCGTATAAAAAGCTTCGCTTCTATACGATAAAAACGCTCCGCGAGGATTGCACTGCGGCGGAATGGAAACATGTCGCTTACGCGACCCGCCGCAGGATTCTTGTTTCAATCGTATTATAAAGTTATAAAGCAGGAGGAACACGAAAATGACAGTATTTGACGAACTCAAAGCCAGAGGACTTCTGGCGCAGCTGACAGACGAAGAAGAAATCAAGGAGTTAATCAACAACGGTAAGGCGACCTTTTATATCGGCTTTGACCCTACTGCAGACAGCCTGCATGTTGGCCATTTCATGGCGCTGTGCCTGATGAAGCGGATGCAGATGGCAGGCAACAAGCCGATCGCCTTAATCGGCGGCGGTACCGGCATGGTCGGTGATCCGTCCGGCAGAAGTGACCTGCGCCAGATGCTGACACCGGAAACAATCCAGCATAACTGTGATTGCTTCAAGCAGCAGATGAGCCGTTTTATCGATTTTTCCGAGGGAAAAGCACTGATGGTCAATAATGCGGATTGGCTTCTGAAGCTGAATTATGTAGAGCTGCTCAGAGAGGTTGGTGCATGCTTTTCCGTTAACAACATGCTGCGTGCAGAGTGCTATAAGCAGCGTATGGCAAAGGGACTGAGCTTCCTGGAATTCAACTACATGATCATGCAGAGCTACGACTTCTACATGCTGTACCAGAAATATGGCTGTAACATGCAGTTCGGCGGCGACGACCAGTGGTCGAATATGCTGGGCGGTACGGAGCTGATCCGCAGAAAGCTTGGAAAAGACGCATATGCGATGACCATTACCCTGCTGTTAAACTCTGAGGGCAAGAAGATGGGCAAGACCCAGAAGGGCGCGGTATGGCTGGATCCCAATAAAACCTCCCCGTTCGAGTTCTACCAGTACTGGAGAAATGTTTCCGATGCGGACGTTATGAAGTGCTTAAAGATGCTGACCTTCCTGCCGATTGAGCAGATCCTGGAGATGGAACACTGGGAAGGCAGTCAGTTAAATACCGCAAAGGAAATCCTGGCCCACGAGCTGACCGAGCTGGTACACGGCAAGGAAGAGGCGGACAAGGCAGAAGCAGGTGCAAAGGCACTGTTTGCAGGCGGCGCAGATGCGGAGATCCCGACTACAACACTGACCGAGGCAGATTTGCAGGACGGCAGCATTGATATTTTAGGACTGCTGGTAAAATCCGGTCTGTCCGCATCCCGTTCCGAAGCGCGCCGCAGCGTAGAACAGGGCGGCGTGTCCGTAAACGGCGAAAAGGTAACCGACGTAAAGACCCAGTATGCGGGAGAAGATCTGCAGGGCGAAGGCATCACCTTAAAGCGTGGCAAAAAGAGCTTTAAGAAGATCGTAATGGCGTAAAATCGACTGTTTTGGCGTTCCGATAATCAAAGAAATGAAATGAATGAAATCCCTTTCCGGTGCATATCATGTAACAGCACAGACGGAAGGGGATTTTTTATATGGAAAATCTGCAGTCGGATCATTTGGATACACAAAATCTATACCGCGATATGCAAAAGCGGACAGGCGGGGAGATTTACATAGGAGTGGTAGGACCGGTGCGTACCGGGAAATCAACTTTTATTAAACGGTTTATGGACGTTGCGGTGCTTCCGTATATGGAAGATGCAGCGCAGAAAACACGGGCACAGGATGAGCTGCCCCAGAGCGCAGGCGGACGGACGATCACGACGACGGAGCCGAAATTTATTCCGCAGGAGGCGGTAGAGTTAAAACTTGCGGGAGAGGTCACGATCCGTGTTCGTCTGGTGGACTGCGTAGGCTTTATGGTCGAGGGCGCTGCAGGACATCTGGAGGACGGTGCAGAGCGGCTGGTTAAAACGCCGTGGTACGATCACGAGATTCCCTTTACGCAGGCTGCAGAGTTGGGCACGAGAAAAGTTATCACCGATCATTCGACGATCGGTGTCGTTGTGACGACGGATGGAAGCTTTTCTGATCTGCCGCAGGAAACCTATCTGGATGCGGAAAATCAGGCGATTTCGGAGTTAAAAAAGCTGCATAAGCCGTTCCTGGTGCTCGTCAATTCCTCGCATCCGTCAAGCCGTACCGCACGGGAGGCGGCAGAGCGGATTGAAAAACAGCATAGCGTCGCTGCGATGCCGGTCAACTGTGCGCAGCTTTCGGAAGAGGATATCCGGCAGATCATGGAGCAGATTCTTTATGAATTCCCGGTCAGCCGCGTGGAGTTTTACATGCCGAAATGGGTCGAAATGCTTCCGCTTTCCCATCCATTAAAGACTGGGCTGATCGAAAAAATCCGGGAGCTGACCGGAAAAATCCGCACGATCCGCGACGTGACGGAGCATCCGATCGTCCTTTCCACGGAGTATGTCCGCAGATGTATGACAGAACGGATTGATCTGGCGGACGGCTGCGTGCGGGTACTTTTAGATGTTGAGGAACGCTATTATTATGAAATGCTCAGCAAATATGCCGGTGAAAAAATCGAGAATGCGCAGGAGCTTCTGCACACACTGCGCGAGCTTTCCAGCAGAAAACAGGAATACGACCGCGTTGCGTCTGCGATGGAGGCGGTGCATACAAAGGGATATGGAGTGGTGCTGCCGCGCCGGGAGGAAATTCATCTGGAGCAGCCGGAGGTCATTCGGCATGGAAACAAGTTCGGAGTGAAAATCCGCGCAGAGAGCCCGTCTTTACACTTTATCCGTGCGACGGTTGTGACGGAAATCGCCCCGATCGTCGGGACAGAGCAGCAGGCGAAAGACCTGATCGGTTATATCGATGAGACGGGAAAACAGGACGGCATCTGGGAAACGAATATTTTCGGAAAAACCGTGGAGCAGCTGGTCAACGACGGCATCCGCACGAAGATTTCGATGATCGGGGAAGAAAGCCAGGAAAAGCTGCAGGATACAATGCAAAAGATCGTCAACGATTCGACGGGCGGAATGGTGTGTATTATCATCTAGATGCGCTGGCGTCAGTGCGATCCTCGCGGAGCGTTTTTATCGTATAGAAACGAAGTTTCCTATACGATAAAAAGAAACAGCCGGACGCTTATGGAAACGCCCGGCTGTTTGTGTCAGCCGCTCAGTCGTCGTTTACCGCTTCGCGGTAAGGATTATAGCGGGAGGTGCCGACAAACTGCGTGCTGATTTCTTTGCCATTCAGATAGGTCGTAAAGTAAGTGTCGGCGCTCAGCGCTCCGGTCTGCTTTGCCCACAGCTTAAAGCTGCGTCCGGCAAGCTCCTGGTTCCAGACAAGGACATTGACGGTCAGATGCTTGTTAGAGGTGTCGGTATACAGGACAACCGGTGTCGTGTAGTCGTTGCGGAATTTGAGGTCCTTGGAGCCAGCAGCGATTGCGGCGTCAAGACCCTTGGGAAGATAGCTTACCGGCATGCTGTGCGGATTGCGCTGTACAACGGTAAGACCGGCATTTTTTACCGCATTGTAAACGGTAGAAGAGATCTGGCAGACACCGCCGCCAAGACCGGTTGTATGGGCACCGTTTACATAGACACCGGCTTCTTTGTAGCCGTTTGCACGGGTCCTGGGCAGAATCGTGTCGCTGACAGAAACTGTCTGACCGGGCATGACAATCAGATTATTTAACCGGGACGCACCAACAGCGATGTTATTGCTGCGGTTTGCTCCGCTTGTTTGGAAGCTGGTGGTGCAGGTGCCTGCCAGAACAAAGTCGGGGCTGGTGGAAACCGTTCCACTGTCCAGTACCTGTGTCATCAGGGAATCGTTTAATTCCAGCGTGATATCGGTACACTGTCCGGTCAGAATCAGGTTATGGAGCATCTGGGCGAGCCAGTCGGGCATCGAGGAGACTGCTTCCATGTGCTGAGTGCCGCTTATGCGGATATAGCTTCCGGTGCCGTTATCGAATACCGGAACTGCCGCTGTCGTCGTCATGGAGGCGATAGACGCATTGATTGCGGCAAAGTAGGACTGGAAAACCGCCGTGTTTAAAAAGGTGCAGTCGATCGCGCCGTTATTGTTGGTCAGACGAACCGGCATATCCTTAAACGCATCCATTCCGGTCATCCAGGTGTTTCCCTTCCAGGTGATGGTCACCTTTTTCGTCATCCATTCCGGATTTAAGTAGGTGGAATCCCCGAACACTGTGTTGATGGAGGCGGCAGGAAGCGGGGAAGCGTTCCATCCGGCATCTGCCTGCAGCGGAACGATAAAAAGAAGCAGACATGCCAGGATTGGCGCCAGGCGGGCTTTGAAGTTTTTCATGATACACTCCGTTCTGCAGACGGTCTGAAAAATCGTCTGCGGACAAAAAACTGTTGTCAGGAACTGGAAATAGGCTGACAGAAAAAGATCTATCAGCCTATATATTGTACTACAGATTTAAAAAAAAACCAACTCAGTCTTTTAAGAAAATCTCAATGACCGGAACGAGGGTATGGGGCTTTACGTTGGGAACATAGAAGACCAGATCCTTTGCAGCCTCCGGGTCATCTGTTAAGAAGAAGCAGTCCGTGCCGTCGGTGAAGCGGACTTCGCTGCCGTCATGCAAAAACTGTGCGTATTCCACCTTGCCGCCAAGACCGGGAACGCGCAGATAGCCGAAGGGATAAGCGAACAGATGCAGATAGAGACGTTTGCCGTCTTCACTCTGGGTCAGGCGGCAGTCTCTTGGCTCTTTGAATTCCGGCTCTGCCATTGTACAGCCATAAATCGAGCGGCTGTTGTATTTCATCCAGTCAGCGAATACCTTCAGGGCTTCTTCCGCACGGTAATCCAGATAGCCTCTGGAAGTGGGACCGACGTTCATCAGCAGGTTGCCGCCGCGGGAAACGGTGTTGACGAGCAGGCGGATGAGCATTTCGGGAGATTTCCAGGTCTGTTCGTCCCTGAAATATCCCCAGGAGCCGGAAAAGGTGTGGCAGGCTTCCCAGGTAACGAGTTCGCCGGTCTTTTTGTCGTGTACCCACTGGTCAGGCTCGTACTGTTCGGGAGTCCAGAGATCCTGATCGATTTCCGTGCGGTTGTCGATGATGATACGGGGCTGCAGGGCGCGTGCGGTTGCGATCAGCTTTTCTGCCTCCCAGTCGTCCTTCCCTTTGCCTTTCTGCCATGCTTTATCGCCGGTTCCGTTGTTCTGGGAATAAGAGAAGTCAAACCAAAGGATGTCGATCTTACCGTAGTTGGTTAAAAGCTCGGTCACCTGATCCCGCATGTACTGCGCATATTTTTTTATGTCGCGGCCTGTGCTTTGCTCGTAAGCGTCCGGATCATCTCTGCGGGGATGTAAGGGATCAATCGGGAATTCCGGATGATGCCAGTCGATCAGGGAGTAATAAAAACCAATATGAAGCCCTTCTGCACGGAACGCATCCACATATTCGCGGATCAGGTCTTTGCCGCAAGGGGTGTTGGTGGACTTGTAATCGGTATATTTGCTGTCAAAAAGGCAGAAGCCCTCGTGATGTTTTGTTGTCATGACAACATATTTCATGCCTGCCGCTTTTGCCTGTCTTGCCCATTCCTTCGGGTCGTACAGATCCGGATTAAAATGTTTAAAATAGAGATCGTAGTGATCTTCCGGGATTTCTTCGTAATTTTTGACCCATTCGTGGCGCGCAGGCATGGCGTATAAGCCGAAATGAATGAACATGCCGAAGCGATCATGGGTAAACCATGCGGTATCGCCGGGGGTGGGAAGTGTTTTGTAGCTGCTCATGGCAGAATCCTCCGTTTCAAAAAGTATTGTAAAGTACGAATCCTTATGGCATTATTGTAAGAAATACTGGGCAATAGGAACATGGCAAAAGGATGTAAAAATATGGAATATTCACGCAGCTCGGACAGAAGATAAAAAGATAGAAAAGGACTGAAAAACTTGCAGATCACACAGAATCAGAATGCGATCCGGATATGGAAAAATCTGGAGCTGAATATTATATATGCAGGACATGCTATCGTCGGGCAGGACTGGAAGGAACCGAAGGTATGTTCTCCGTTTTCCCGCATTTATTACATCGCTGACGGGGAGGGCATCCTGACCGTAAACGGTCAGAGAATTGTCCTGAAAAAAGGGAGCGTCTGGCTGGTTCCGGCGGGCATGACCTTTGGGTATTTTTGTGAGTCATCGATGGAGCAGATTTTTTTTCATATCAATGTACTTTGCAGCGACGGAACGGATTTACTGTATGACATCCGGCAGCTACAGGAACGGGAAGCATATCCGGGAGAATTAAGAAAAATCAAAGCGCTGTATCAGAGCGAAAGGATGACGGACGCAATTCGCTTACGGGGACTGTTATGGGAGACACTTGCGGGCTTTCTGGAGCAGGCAAAGTTGGAGGGGGAGGAGTTAAAAGAACACTCCCCGTTAATCGGACAGATGTTTGAGCTCGCACAGAATCCGGTCAGTGCGGCGACACATGTGCGGACGCTGGCACAACAGCTCCATGTTTCGGAAAGCACGCTCACACGCCATTTCCGCGCGGAAACCGGGATTTCTCCGGGCGAATATCTGGAACGGCTTGTCGCAGGACAGGCCTGCAGAATGCTCCTGTCCGAGGATTACAGCATCGCAGAGATCGCGGAAATTCTGCATTTTTCCGATCAGTTTTATTTCTGTAAATTTTTCAAACGTCATATGAATCTGACACCGAGCGCTTATCGGAGACAGATGCGGAAAGGATAAAAATACCGGGTTTCAAATGCATTCAAAACATTTGAAACCCGGTATTTTCTTATTCAGAACAACAAAAATGTTTGATAAGCGCGCATTCTATTGTATGTTCTGTTCTTTTTTGAGGTTTTTCTGTGCGGTAGAGAGCATCAGTTTGATACGGTTCAACTGGTTTACTTCGCTGGCACCGGGGTCATAGTCGATGGCAACGACGTTGGACTGCGGGTAGCGGCGGCGAAGCTCTTTGATGACACCCTTGCCGACAACGTGGTTGGGCAGACAGCCAAAAGGCTGGGTGCAAACGATATTATTGACGCCCTCATGAATCAGCTCGACCATTTCGCCGGTTAAAAACCATCCTTCACCGGTCTGGTTGCCGATGGATACGATGGGCTCTGCGTAGGACACCAGATCATAAATAGAAGAAGGCGGCGTGAAGTTTTTACTCTTTTTGAGCGCATCGGTTGCTGCACCGCGGATTTTTTCGACTGCCCAGATCCCCATCTTAGCGATTTTGGCGGTCGATTTTTTTGTGCCGAGATGCTCCGCCTTGTAAATCTGGTTGTAGAAGCAGTACAGCATGAAGTCCAGCAGATCAGGTACAACGGCTTCAGCGCCTTCAGATTCCAGCAGTTCTACCAGGTGGTTGTTCGCCGCAGGGGCAAATTTGACCAGGATCTCGCCGACGATGCCGACACGGGGCTTTTTCTCATCTGTGATCGGGATACGGTCAAAATCTTCAACTATTTCACAGCACATTTTGCGGAAGGTGAAGTAGTTCGGAAGCTTTTTCGTAGACAGGAAATCCTGGCACTTTTTAACCCACTTCTGATGAACCGCGTTGACGGAGCCGGGCTCTTTTTCGTAGGGGCGCATATGATAAACACAGCGCATGAAAATATCGCCGAAGATTGCACCGAATGCCGCACGGGTCAGAAGGTTTGCATCCAGTTTAAATCCGGGGTTTGTCTCAATGCCGCCCATGTTGATGGAAACGACCGGAATGTATTCCATACCGGCTTTTTCCAGTGCACGGCGAATAAAGCCGATGTAGTTGGTTGCACGGCAGCCGCCGCCGGTCTGGGTGATAACAACCGCAACCTTGTGCAGGTCATATTTACCGGAAAGCAGGGCATCCATGATCTGACCGACAACACACAGGGACGGATAGCAGGCGTCGTTGTTGACGTATTTTAAGCCAATGTCAACGGAATGACGATTATCATTATCTAATACTTCGAAATTATAGCCGCAGGCCCGGAAAGCGGGTTCCAGCAGATCGAAATGGATCGGGGACATCTGCGGACAGAGGATCGTGTAGTCTTTGCGCATTTCTTCTGTAAAAATGACGCGGTTTAAGTTGGTCGGCATGATCTTGCGTTCCTGATGCTTCTTTTCGCGGACACGGATTGCAGAAAGCAGGGAGCGGACACGGATTCTTGCCGCACCGAGGTTGTTGACTTCGTCGATCTTTAAACAGGTATAAATCTTGCCGGAGCCGGAGAGAATGTCGTTGACCTGATCGGTGGTGACAGCGTCCAGACCGCAGCCAAAGGAGTTTAACTGGATCAGATCCAGATCGTCCCTTGTCCGGACATAGGTTGCCGCCGCATACAGGCGGGAGTGATACATCCACTGGTCGGAAACGATCAGCGGACGGTCCGGGTGACCGAGGTGAGAAACGGAATCCTCCGTCAGGACAGCCAGCCCGTAGGAAGTAATCAGTTCCGGGATACCGTGGTTGATTTCAGGATCGACATGGTAAGGACGGCCTGCCAGCACGATGCCGCGTTTGTGGTTTGCCTCCATCCACGCCAGGACCTCTTCGCCTTTTTTGCGCATATCGTCCCGGGCAGCTGTCATTTCATCCCAGCCTGCACGGGCTGCGGCAGTGACTTCTTCTGCAGGAATGTCGGAAAACTCCTTGATCAGCGCCTCGGTAGCGACTTCAAGGGAAGAAAACGCCATGAAGGGATTTCTAAATTTCACTTCCCCGCGGCCAATTTCCTCCACATTGTTCTTGATATTTTCCGAATAGGATGTAACGATCGGGCAGTTGTAGTGGTTATTGGCATCCGGGGTCTCATTTCTTTCATAGAACAGCGCAGGGTAGAAGATGAACGGAACGCCCTGTTTAATGAGCCAGGTCACATGACCGTGGGCAAGCTTTGCCGGATAACATTCGGATTCGCTGGGAATGGATTCGATGCCCAGCGAGTAAATGTTGTGGTTGGAAGCGGGGGACAGGATAACCTGATAGCCCAGCTTTGTAAAAAAGGTAAACCAGAACGGATAGTTTTCATACATATTTAAAACGCGCGGGATGCCGACGGGTCCTCTGGGCGCCTGGTCAGCGGTCAGAGGTTCGTAGGAAAACAGCCGTTTTAATTTGTAGTCGAATAAGTTCGGTACCTGGTTCGGGTTTTTCTGCTTGCCAAGGCCACGCTCGCAGCGGTTGCCGGAGATATACTGACGGCCGCCGGAGAAACGGTTGATTGTCAGACGACAGTTGTTGGTGCAGCCTTTACATTTTGCCATGCTGGTATCGAATTCCAGGGAATTGATCGCGTCAATCGAAAGCATGGAGGTCTGATAGCCATCCGTGTAATGCTCGCGAGCTATTAAAGCTGCGCCGAATGCGCCCATGATGCCGGCGATGTCGGGACGGATCGCCTCACAGCCTGCGATCTTTTCGAAGCTGCGCAGTACGGCATCGTTATAGAAGGTACCGCCCTGAACGACGATCTGACTGCCCAGCTCGGAAGCATCGGACACCTTGATAACTTTAAATAACGCGTTTTTGATAACGGAATAAGCCAGTCCGGCGGAAATATCGGAAACGGAAGCGCCTTCCTTCTGCGCCTGTTTTACTTTGGAGTTCATAAATACGGTACAGCGCGTACCAAGATCGATGGGGTGTTCTGCAAACAGCGCAGCCTTGGCGAAGTCCTGAACGCTGTAGTTTAAGGATTTTGCAAACGTCTCGATAAAGGAACCGCAGCCGGAGGAACATGCCTCGTTTAACTGAACGCTGTCTACGGTCTGATTTTTGATCTTGATACATTTCATATCCTGACCGCCGATATCGAGGATACAGTCTACCTTCGGATCAAAGAAAGCAGCAGCGTAATAATGCGCAACCGTCTCAACCTCACCGTCATCCAGCAAGAATGCGGCTTTCATCAGGGCTTCACCGTAGCCGGTAGAACAGGAACGGACGATTTTGGCACCGGCGGGCAGCTTTTTATAGATATCCTGGATCGCACCGATGGCGGTCTTTAACGGACTGCCGTTGTTGTTGGAATAAAAAGAGTACAGCAAAGAGCCGTCCTCTCCGACGAGGGCCGCTTTTGTCGTTGTGGAACCTGCATCGATACCCAGATAGCAGTTACCGGTATAGGTTTCGAGCGGTGCGGTTTTGACGCAGTGGCTGTCATGACGTTTGCAGAAGGCATCATATTCTTCCCGGAAGGCAAACAACGGCTCCATACGTTCTACTTCAAATTCCATCTTGATGCCGGAGGAAAGCTTGTTGACCATTTCCTCCATCGTGTAAAAGACGTCCTCCTTTGCATTTAAGGCGGAACCGATGGCGGCGAAGAGGTGGGAATTGGCCGTGTCGATGATGTGTTCGTCATCCAGGTTCAACGTGCGGATGAAGGCTTTTTTCAGTTCGGATAAAAAGTGCAGCGGACCGCCGAGAAATGCGACATGTCCGCGGATGGGCTTACCGCAGGCAAGACCGCTGATGGTCTGATTGACAACTGCCTGGAAAATGGAAGCGGAAAGGTCTTCTTTGGTCGCGCCGTCATTGATTAACGGCTGGATATCAGATTTTGCAAATACGCCGCAGCGCGCCGCGATGGTATAAAGGGAGCGGTAGCTTTTTGCATATTCATTCAGGCCGGCAGCATCTGTCTGCAGCAGGGAAGCCATCTGGTCGATGAAGGAACCGGTACCGCCGGCGCAGATGCCGTTCATACGCTGCTCAACATTCCCGTTTTCGAAATAGATAATCTTGGCGTCCTCTCCGCCAAGTTCGATGGCAACATCTGTTTTGGGTGCCAGCTCCTGCAGGGATGTCGATACAGCGATAACCTCCTGCACAAAAGGAACCTGCAGATAGTTTGCAAGGGTCAGACCGCCGGAGCCGGTGATCATCGGATGCAGGGTGATATTGCCGAGTTTTGTATAGGCATCTTTCAGAAGGTCAGAAAGTGTCTCCTGAATGTTGGCAAAATGCCGTTTATAATCGGAGAACAGAATCTGGTGATTTTCGTCCAGAATGGCGATTTTAACTGTGGTGGAACCGATGTCGATTCCGAGGGTATATTGCATTTGATTCATAAGCGATTGTCACTTTCTTCTTATTAAATGTGTGATAGTTCTTCTATTTTGAGTCTGAATCATTATACGACAGGATTTTTCAGGTTTCAATCGGTGATTTGCTAAAAAATTGCTAAAATTTGCATAAAGTGGGAAATTTTTGATTTCTTAAAGAATTATAAAAACGATAAAATAAAAAGGCACATCGTTGCCTTTTTTTTGTTGAAATGATATCATAAACACAGTCTTTCATCTGTCTCTTATACACATCTGACGCT
>ERZ1026874.1496-NODE-1496-length-12323-cov-12.041816_pt1 | contig 12323 bp, 10 predicted proteins | sample MGYA00380167_ERZ1026874 | MGnify/ENA primary metagenome ERZ1026874 (study PRJEB33269, sample SAMEA4719803) | human gut metagenome | biome: human-associated habitat; feature: organic feature; material: feces | place: Cameroon | collected 2013-10 ...
GAAGGGACGGCGGGCCTCGCCGACGGGGTAACCCTGACGGGCCAGCTCGTACTTGATGGCGGGGATCAGGCCCACACGGCACATAGCCTCCATGCAGTTGTTGGCTTTGTGCTGCAGAGCGAGAGCTTCCTCCCGTTTGCCTGCGTCGAACAGGTCGAAGATCTTCTTGTAGTGGGGCAGCATCATGTTGAAGGTGCTGCCGATTGAACCGCTGCTGCCCAGAGCCTGGCCAGCGACCATCGTTTCATCGTAACCGTCAAAGGCGATGAGGTCTGGGTTCAGGTTGAGGATGCGCTCCATCTGGAACAGGTTGTAGTTGGTCTGCTTGACACCCAGGATAGCACCGCTCTTGAACAGCTGGATGTAATCCGGGTTGGCAACGTCAAATTCGCGGTGGGTATTGCCGGGGAAGTTGTAGATCAGCACCGGGCTGCCGGAAGCTTGGGCAATGTCGTAGTAGTAGCGGCAGACCTCTTTGGGGGAGAAGCCGTAGTAGAACGGGGCGGTGGCGGCAACCACATCGTAGCCCATGCCCATAGCGGCCTTGGCGTAGCGGACGGCCTCGGCGGTGCCGATGGCGCCCACATGGGCGATCAGGTTAGTTTTACCGGCGTAGGCTGCGGCAGCTTCAAACACCTGCACGCGCTCGGCCTCGGTCAGCATAAAGCACTCGCCGCTGCTGCCGCCCACAAAGAAGCCTGCAGCGCCCTCGTTGATGTTGCGCTGCATCAGTTTTTGCAGCGCGGCAGCGTCCACATTGCCCGCCTGGTCATACGCAGTAATGCTGGCTACGTAGATACCGGCCAGTTCCTGTTTGGTTTTCATATTGACTCCTCCTGCACTTGGTTGCAATTAAACAAACCATTCTTAATTGTATGATAGCACAGGACTGCGGCACATACAATTGACTTTTACGCCAAAAAAGAAGGGGGACTTTTCAGCGATTCGACAGGATTCACACAGGCAGCTCGGTCCAGCAGGTCAGATGGTGCATGGCTCGCACAATGTTGCACTGCTCCAGCAGGGTGCCTGCACCATCGCACATGGTGGGGTACCACATGGGATGGCTGAGCTTGCCGTCTGTACCAACAAGGGCGGTCCAGCCGGCTGCATACTGGAAATGCAGGTGGCTCAGCAAGCCGCCATGGGCACGGGCGGTGCGCTCCGGCATCGGCGGCATGGCCAGCAGGCAGCGGAACTGCGGGTGCTGCAGGGCACCGGCGGTCTCAAACTTAGCACAGGCTTTTCCCTCCAGCCCTTTTTCCCGTGCGCCGATAAAGTGGTAAACGGCGCTGTCCAGCGGCTGACCGGCAGCATCCAGCCAGGTGATGCGCAGGTCCTGGGCGTTGGCAGCTTCGATCTGCCAGCCGCCCAGGACGGGGCCTGCCAGTGCCGTGCCGCACGCCCGCTGCCAGAACGTTTTTACGCCCGCCTGAAACATCGGCAGGGCTTTGGCGGCTTCTTCGGCCTGCGTCCAACATGCCTGCATGGCGGGCGCGGTGCTGACCAGATAGCTCTCAAAATTCTGCCAGCTGCCCAGCCAATCTTTTTGTTGGTAGTTCATCGTCCTCTTTCCTCCTTATCGTTCCACTGGATCACGCGGTCGCACCAATCGGCGGCCAGTTCTTCATCGTGGGTGATGACCAGCACGATCTTGCCTGCCTGTTTTAACTGCTGCAACAGCTGGCCGACCTGCTGCATGTGGGCATGGTCCAGGCCGCTGGTGGGTTCGTCCAGCACGATCAGATCCTTGCCGGAGAGCATGGCCGCGGCCACCACAACGCGCTGCTTCTGCCCGCCGCTCAGGCTCATGGGGTGGCGGTCGGCCAGCGTGGTCAGGCCCAAGGCGGCCAATATCTCGTCACAGCGTTCCGGTTGGGCAGCGCCCAGCAGCACTTCCTCCCGCACGCTGTCGCTGAACAGTTGATAGTTGACATCCTGCATAACCAAAAAGCTGCGGCGGGTGCAGCTGCGGGGCTTGACCGGTGCGCCGTCCCAGAGGATCTGCCCACCCAGAGGTTTGAGCAGCCCGCAAAGGGTGCGTGCCAGCGTGCTTTTACCAATGCCGTTGTGGCCCATCAGGCCCACGATCTCACCATAGGCCAGCGAGAAGTCCGGCAGTGTGCGGATGGGGCTGCGCTTGCTGTAGCCCAAGGTCAACCCTTTGCTTTGAATGGCCGCCTGCGCCGGGGCTGGCCCATTGGAGGCCGCCGCCTTTTCCCTCAAGCGGGCGCGGCAGGGGGCCAGTTCCCGGGCACGCAGACCGCGGGCGGTAAGGGTCTTCTCCGTGAGGGCGGCGAACGCGGCAGCCGTCCACTGGGCAGCCAGGCGGCCCTCCTCAAAGATGAAATAGCGGTCCGCCAGGTCGGTGATCCAGGCCAGGCGGTGCTCTGCCAGTACGATGGTGACGCCCGCCTCTTTCATTGCGGCGATCATATCGTGCAGCTGTACGATGGCCCCGGCGTCCAGGTTGCTGGTGGGTTCGTCCAACACCAACAGGCGCGGGCCCAGCATGCAGGCGGCGGCAAAGGCGATGCGCTGCTTCTCGCCGCCAGACAGGCGGAAGATACTGCGGTCCATCAACCCCGTCAGACCGAACCGCCGGGCGCAATCCTGCACGCGGCTGCGGATCTCGGCCGAGGGCATCCCCACATTCTCGCAGGGGAAGGCCAGCTCAGCGGTGGTGTCCACATTAAAATATTGGGTCTTGGGGTTTTGGAACACGCTGCCCACCAGCGGCACGTATTCCTCGATGGCGGCGGTGCCTGCCAGCAGGTCGCCTACGCGGCAGCTGCCCAGCATCCGGCCGGGAAAAAACGCCGGAGCCAAGCCGTTGAGCAGACGAGTGAAGGTGGTTTTGCCGCAGCCGCTTTTTCCGCACAGCAGCACGCACTCCCCTGCCCCGATGGACAGGGTCACGTCCTGCAGAGCCGGGGTCTCGCTTCCCTGGTAGGTAAAGCCGACGGCGCTGGTCTCAATCAGCAGGGCGTTGGTATTATTTTCTGCTATCACAGCACACCTCCCCAGAAAAGCATCATCGGCAGCGTGCAGATCAGCGGGTAGAGAATGTCCGCCGCCTTGGGGCACAGTTCGATCATGCTGGTGTGCCGCCCCGGCAGGCCGATTCCCTTTGTCAGCGCCGCGACCGAGAGGTCCTGCGCCACGTTGTTGCCGTTCATCAGCAGCGGCATCAGGATGTACTCCAGCGATTGTGCCGGGTGGAGCAGCAGCGCCGCTTTGCCCTCAGCGATGCCGCGCAGCGCCATGGCCGCGCGGATCTGGCGGTAGTCCTCGCCCACCGTGGGGAAAAAGCGGATGACCACCGAGCAGGGGATGATGACGCTTTCCGGCATGTGCATGCTGCGCAGCGCACAGACCAGTTCCCCCGCCGTGGTAGTGGAAAACGCATACGCACCGGTGATGATGCAGGGCAGCATCATGCGGATGCCTACCGAGAAGAGGGCCACCACATTGAGAAACGGGCTGTTCTCGGCCCGGGGCACGGCCCATAGGTCCAGCGCCAGCAGCACACCGTAGATGGCTGTCAGCCGCAGCCCGGCCGCATAGCGCCCGGAGAGGAAAAACAACAGCAGAAACAGCGCCGCCATGATAGCCTCCGTCACCAGGCTGACGTGGAAAAAGAGCATCAGGTTCGCCAGCAGCAGCAAATACAGCTTGGCACGCGGGTCCATTCGGAACCGCATCAGACGATACCTGCTTTGGCGAAGTGCTTTTTGATCATCTTTTGGCCAAACAGCCCGCCAATGACCGCACACACCAGAATGGACACAAGGCAGACGATGAAAGTGCCCGTGTTGATGGGCGCAAACAGGGCGTCGATATAGGCGGTATCCTTGCCGCGGGCCTGCAGGGCGGCCACGTAGGCATCCTTCATGAACCACAGCGGCAGGATGGGACCGGTAAGGCCGTAGGAGAACAGGAGGTAGCTGACGAACAGCAGCTTGCGGTCATGATACTTGCCCAGCGAGGCCACCCAATCGGCCAGGACGCCGAACAGGATGTTGGCAGCAAAGGACAACACAAAGTGGCCGGAGACGAAGAAAAACAGCCCCATAACCAGACCCATGATGGTGATGCCGCCGAACTTTTGCAGTTTGGCCGCCAGCAGCATGTAGACGCTGCCAGAGATCAGCGCCGCGATGGCAGGCAAAAAGATGTTGGACATACCAGGCAGCAGCAACGCGCTGGCAAAGGTGGCGATGGTGACCAGCACAAAGTAGATTGCCGTAAACACGCCGATGGAGATCAGATCCGGGATGGTAAGTTTGTTGTTGGATTGCATAAGTACCCTTTCTATAGAAGTTAGAATTAGCTAACCTTTGGCACATAAAAATTCCCCGCACGCAAGGTGTAGGGAATCTGGTTAGCTGTGAAACATGGTTAGTGTAACATAACCATGCGTTTTTGTCAAGTAGAGGCAGGTTGTGCCGGGCTGGAAGTTTCTGCCTGCTGACGGGTCCAGTGCAGTATCTTCTCCGCCATGTGGTCCGGGTCCACGGGCTTGGCCAGGTAGTCGTTCATACCAGCGTCTTTGCACTCCTGCGCAGCCTCCCTGGTATCCTGGGCCGTCATGGCCAGGATGGGCACCCCAGCTGCCGGGTACGGCAGGGCGCGGATTTCCCGCGTAGCTGCCAGACCGTCCAGCACCGGCATCATCACATCCATCAGCACAACGTCAAAGCGCCGGGGTTCGGCTTTGACTTCTTCTACGGCCTCCCGGCCGTTCCAGGCCTTGGCCACGGCCGCACCGCGCTCGGTCAGATAGAATTCAGCAATCTCCATATTGATCTCATTGTCCTCGACCAGAAGCGCCTGCACACCGGCCAGCTTGCGGGATTTGTCCGTGCTGATAAGCGCCTGCGTTTCTTCATCCTGTGTGTCCACCGCAAAGGGCAGGCGGAACGCAAAGGTTGTGCCCTGCCCCAGGGTGCTGCTTACCTGGATGGAACCGCCCAGTTTGTTCAGCAGCTCCTTGACGATAGACATCCCCAGGCCCGTGCCCTTGTACTGGGTGCGGGCATCGGATTTTTCCTGCGTAAAGGGGCGGAACAATTCGTTCTTTACAAACGCCTCGCTCATGCCCACGCCGGTATCGGTAATGGTAAACTCGTACCAGACGATGCCGTTCTCATAGGAAAGTTCTTTGGTATAGGTGTCGATGCGGCCGTCGGGGCGGTTGTACTTGATGGCATTGCTGAGCAGGTTCACCATGATCTGCCGCAGCTGCACGGGGCAGCCGATCAGATGGGTGTGACTGCACTCCGGCTTATGGCGGGTGTGGGTGATGCCGGTCTCGATCAGCTGGGCGTCCACAAGGTCCGCAGCCTCTTTCAGCAGCGCGGTCAGCTCAAAGGGCACCTTTTCCAGCGTGGTCTCCTTGGATTTCAGCTTGCTCATGTCCAGCACGTCGTTGACCAGCGCTTGCAAGTGGCTGGCGGAAAGCTGGATCTTTTGCAGGCAATCGTCCACACGGGCTTCATCGTCCCGGTGGCTGCGGATGATGTCCAGCATGCCCATAATGCCGTTGATGGGCGTGCGTACATCATGGCTCATGCGGTTCAGGAATTCGGTCTTGGCTTTGCTCTCGAAGTCAGCCTCCTGATAGGCGGCCTCCAGGCGGCGGTTCTCCTGCTCATCTTTTTCGTGGAAGGCCGAGGTGTCTTTCAGCAGTGTGATGCCGTAGATGATCGTCCGCTCGTGGCCCAGTTGGCGGTCGTAGACGGTGTCCTCAGACATCAGCATCGTTTTCTGCAGCCAAATATGCCCGCCGTCGGCGGTGGTCTCCTGGTACTCGACGGTCACCTGCCGTTCGCCGTTGCGGTAGCGTTCCAGCATCTTAGCTGAGGAGTCCATAATGCGGAAGTTCTCCCGTGTGTCCGGACTGACCAGATCGCTGCGGATGCGGCAGTATTCGTCGTAGGAGCATGGCACCTCCACCTTGGCATTGATGCGCTCCCGTGCACCCTCACGGCAGAAGATGTTCTCCACGCTGTCGTGGGTCAGGTCCACGGTGTAGACGGCCTCGGCCATCTGCATTAGGGCGTCCACGTAGTCGCCGCTTTCCAGGATGGATTGCTTGACCTGCTCGTAGTATTGGGTCAGGGGCTTGCGCTCGTTGACGATTTTTTCGTCGCTGTCACGGAAATATTCTACACCCAGGACAAAGTGATGCAGCTTGCCGTCGACCGCATCGCCATACAGCGCGGTCAGGCGGCCGCGGTGGATGGTATCTTCGACTTTGCGCTGGAACTCCAGTACCAGCGGCGTGTCCGGTTTTAACACCTGCTGCAAGTTGGCCAGCTGCAGCGCGTCGCGCAGGGCATGCCGCTGGCCTGCCTCGCACAGCTGCCAGGCGATCTGCTCGGCAGCGCCGGTGTAGTTACCATCCGCCGCCAGAAAAGCCTCTGCCCCGGTGCGCAGGGCACGGTAGCGGTCCTGCTGGGCGTCGCAGTACAGGCACGACGAGAAGTGGTAGCCCTGCTTTTTGACAAAGTTGAGTATGGCCAGATTGGTGCGGTGCTGTACATCGGCCTCCTCCATCTTGGCGCGGTTTTTGTCGATGTACATGTTTTTGTCGGCCTCGCGGAACAGTTCCCGCATGGTGGGCACTTCCAGGTCGGTGGAAAGACCATAGCCGACTGCGTAGCTCAGCGGCATTTCGGGGTGGTGGGCTGAGTAGTCCAGAATATGATGACGAATTTGCTGCAGGCAATGGCGCACGGCGGCATGGTCCATCCCGCGCAGAATCATCAGGAATTCATCGCCGCCATCGCGGCCCACAAACTGGTCCTCAGGCGCAGCGGTGCGCAATTCCTGGGCAAAATTGCGGATATACTCGTCACCCTTTTCGTGGCCCATTGTATTGTTGATAGTGCGCAGGTTATTTAGGTCAAACACGCAGACGGCGACCTGCTCCTCTGCCGGGATCGGGTCCTTCCGATTCAACAGTTCTTCGCACTTGTTTTTGTTGGGCAGGCCGGTAGCTTCATCTTTGTAAACCTTGGTTTGCAGCACACGGTTCTGGGCCGCAAACTGCAGCGCGTGGAAAAGTTCCAGGGCAATCAGCGCCACCAAGGCAACGATGTCCGCTACGGCTACATTTTCCAGGTAACTCAAAATTGTGGCACGGCGCTGGGAGTAGGCCGCCGCCAGGCCTGTTGCCTCATCGCAGATGGCAAAGAAGTTCTCACTCTGCTGGATAATATCGGTTTGGTGGTAGCCGACCGTGCGCACGAGCTTGATCTCCTTTTTCAGCGTTTCAAACTCGTCGGAAAGCTCGGCCATTTTGTTTTGGAAGTTAACATCGTTCAGCCGCACCAACTGCAGCTCATTACTGCCAAAGCGCAGACCTGCGATAAACGAGGTCACGTCATCGATCATGCCGTCCTGCGGCAGACCGGCGTTTTCCAGCTTGATGATGCGCTGTGTCTCGCCGCGGACCAGGCCCGCATAGTTGACCACCCGCGCCGTGCCCTGGATCTGCCCCACCACCAGCATGATCGCCACGATCACGCCGATCAAAACGGTGGTCAGCACCATCATCAGCACCCGCGGAATATAGGCATTTTTCTTACCTGCCTTTTTCAAAACGTCACCTCGGATCCACAAAAACAGTTCATTTTATTGTATCGAATTTTGTCGAAATAAGCAAGTCTTACACTTTTAATAATGATATTGTGTTTGAGAATAAATCCTACAAAGAAGGCGTTCTTCTTTTATGGGGGATCGACAAATTTCGCCACGGTATATCAGAAGTCCTATTTATGACACTTTTGTCGTGCTATAATGGCAATAGAAAGTCAAAGGAGGGTTGCGAAATGAATAGCTCCACTGCGTTAGCTCATATCAGTGAAGACGGGCTGCGTGTACAAACTGTTGCTGAGCATTTGCAAGGTACCGCAAAACTGTGCGAACATTTTGCCAACGTATTTGGTGCTGAACAAGCTGGATGCTATGCCGGTTTATTGCACGATATCGGCAAGTATAGTGCCGCGTTCCAGTACAGATTAAAAGGTGGTCCAAAAGTCGATTATTCTACTGCTGGCGCTAAAGAAGCACAGCTGCGTGGGCAGCCTTATATAGCATTTACCGTAGCAGGCCACCACACTGGTCTGCCGGACGGTGGAACCCGCAGTGATACGGACGCCGAAGGAACATTTCTGGGGCGTATGAAGCGAAAAATCGATCCCTATAGCCGATGGGAATCGGAAATCGCACTACCTCCGTCCCCTGCTCTACCACCGTTTAAACAGCGATATGAATTGGCTTTTTACACACGGATGCTGTATTCCTGCCTGGTCGATGCCGATTATCTGGATACAGAGGCATTTATGGATGACACCCCACCGCCACGCGGGGGGTATGACAGTATTCCTACTCTCCTACAAAAGTTGAACGATTATGTTTCCCTCTGGTGGACCCCTAAAAACGAATTGAACGCACGACGCTGCCAAATTTTGCGTACCTCCCTGGATACCGGTAAAGCTGGACATCGAGGCCTGTATACCCTAACTGTGCCGACCGGCGGTGGAAAGACGGTCGCTTCACTGGCGTTTGCATTATCTCTGGCCGCCGCACAGGGCATGGACCGTGTGATCTATGTCATCCCCTACACCTCTATCATTGACCAAAATGCAACCGTGTTCGCTAATATTCTTGGCTCGGAAAATGTTTTAGAGCATCATTCCGGTGCAGAATGGTCTATAGACGAAAATAGCGATTCTGCTGCCTATCGCAAGGCACTGGCTGCTGAGAACTGGGATGTTCCCGTTGTGGTTACAACCTCCTTACAGTTTTTTGAGTCGCTGTACAGCAATCGAGCTTCCCGCTGCCGCAAACTGCACAACATCGCCAACAGCGTTATTATTTTTGATGAAGCTCAAAGCCTGCCAGTTCCTTATCTACGTCCCTGTGTAGCCGCAATTGCAGAGTTGGTTAAGCATTATCGTGCTGCAGCTGTGCTTTGCACCGCTACACAACCTGCTCTGCAACCACTGTTTACAGAGTTTGCACCGGAACTTCCTATGCGGGAAATCATCTCCGACCCAGTAGAGTTATACGAAGCATTTCGCCGCACAACACTGCGCCGTGCAGGAACTTTGAGTCTGGAGGCACTTACATTACAGCTAGCTGCCATGCCCCAAGTACTTTGTGTGATAAACCGCCGTAAAACAGCGCAAGATCTATTCAATGCTCTACCGGCAGAAGGATGCTATTGTTTGACAACGCTGCTATGCCCTGCACACCGCAAGGCTCTACTAAAAGAGATTCGGCAGCGCCTTGCGGCTGGATCACCTTGCCGCGTGATCTCGACCTCCTTGATTGAGGCTGGCGTTGACGTGGATTTCCCCGCTGTGTACCGTGAACTGGCTGGATTGGATTCAATCTTACAGGCTGCTGGTCGCTGCAACCGTGAATGGAAGCACCCCGCCGCGGAAAGTGTAGTAACCGTATTTGCTCTGGAGGGATTGGGCGTTCCATCGATGATACGCCTAAACGCTGATACCGCCGAACGTGTGCTGCAACGCTACGCGGACCCCGCCGGGTTAGACGCAATAGAAGAATATTTTACTTTTTACCGCACGTTGAAGGGGGATGCACAGTTGGATGCTACGCACATTCTTCCTGATTTCCAGAATAAATTGATGCCCTTTGCTACAACAGCCGCAGAATTTCATCTCATTCAAGAGCAAAGCAAAACGGTGTATATTCCGCTGAATGCTGGTGCTGAGTTGGTAGAGCAGCTCCGCGCCGGATGGCGCAGCAAAACCTTATTCAGGAAGCTGGGTCAATACGGCGTTCCTGTATATCCTGACCATCTGCAGCGACTTGAATCCGCCGGGGCTGTACAACGATTGGATGAGGACATCTGGGTGCTGGCCGATTTACGGTGTTACGATGATAAAATGGGGCTTTCCATGGATGTGGAAAGCGGCCAGGCATGGATCATATAACGAAAGGAGCTGATGCAAATGATTCAGTTAGAAGTATGGGGGCCTTATGCCCTTTTCTCACGGCCTGAGCTGCACGTTGAACGATGCTCTTACGATGTTCCCACGCCATCGGCAGCACGCGGGTTGGTGGAAGCAATTTACTTTCATCCCGGCCTGCAGTGGCACATCCGGCGCATTTATGTGCTGAATCCAATCAAATTCACCAACATCCGCCGCAACGAGGTAAAAAGCAAAATTCATGCTCCCGACGTGCATCGTGCTATGCAGGGAAATGGTAAGCCTTTGTACCTTTCCGCCTCACAGCAGATTGCACAACGCGCTTCCATGGTTTTGCAGGATGTCCATTATGTGATCGAGGCTGAGTTTACCATGACAGACCGTGCTGCCCCCAGTGACAATCCCGGCAAATTCCAGGATATTGTTACCCGCCGTATGGCAAGAGGACAGTGTTTCCACATGCCTTACTTTGGCTGCAGGGAGTTCCCTGCCCATTTCCGCACCTGGTCCGGTGGATCGATACCTGCAATCGACGAAACCCGCGACCTTGGGTTGATGTTATATGACTTTGACTATTCCGACCCCCAAAACATTACCCCTATGTATTTCCGCGCAAAAATGGAGCATGGCGTCGTTGATACCGCAGATTGCGAGGTGTTCCGATGATTCTGCAACGCCGCGAATCCCAGCATCAGCACTACCATTCGGGACCGGTATTTCAATTCGGCTTCATCTACTCCGTCGAACGTTTTTCCAACTTTAATTAAACTGGCACAGAAACACCTACAAAAGATGAATGATAAACAGGAAGTGTATTACAACCGTCAAATCACTGACCTGATGAGCCGTATACAGCAACCGTTCCCTAAGCGTATGACTCTGCCGGAGCAGGGCGCTTTTGAGCTCGGTTACTATCATCAAACGCAAGAACGCTTCACCAAAAAAGAGGAGGTCTGACCTATGTCCGAAGTTATTAAGAACCGCTACGATTTTGTTATCTTGTTCGATGTTGAAAACGGCAATCCTAATGGTGAACCAGATGCTGGCAATATGCCCCGTGTTGACCCTGAGACCGGTCTTGGTCTTGTGACCGATGTCTGCCTGAAGCGCAAGATTCGCAACTACGTGGAGATGGCGAAAGAAGATAGCGCTGGTTATCGCATTTATATTAAAGATCAAGTTCCTTTGAACCGCAATGATGCCGAAGCATTAGAATATCTGGGCATTGATAAGGATTTGAAAGCCGCAAAGAAAAACGATCCCGAAATCGATATCAAAATTCGCGATTGGATGTGCGCTAATTTCTATGATATTCGCACCTTCGGTGCTGTCATGACAACCTTTGTCAAAGGTGCGCTGAATTGTGGCCAGGTGCGCGGGCCTGTCCAGCTGGGCTTTGCACGCTCGATCGACCCTATTGTCCCCCAGGAAGTTACAATTACCCGCGTTGCCATCACGACCGAAGCCGATGCCGAAAAGAAAGGCACAGAAATGGGCCGTAAATATATCGTCCCCTATGGCCTCTATCGTGCCGAAGGATTTGTTTCTGCTAACTTAGCCCGCAAGTCCACTGGGTTTTCTGAGGATGATCTACAGCTTCTGTGGCAGGCAATTTTGAATATGTTTGAAAACGACCATAGTGCCGCCCGCGGCAAAATGGCCGTGAGAGAACTGATTGTGTTCAAGCACGCTTCTGAACTGGGAAATGCACCGTCCTATAAGTTGTTTGATGCTGTACATATTGCACGTAAAGACGGAGTTGAAATTCCTCGCAGCTACCATGATTACGCTGTTACCGTAGAGGAATCTCTGCCCGTCGGCGTTACATGTAAGAGGATGTCCTGATGAATCCCCCGGATGACTATCTGCTCATGTCCGGCATCCAGCATTTCTGCTTTTGCCGCCGGCAATGGGGACTTATTCACCTGGAACAGCAGTGGCAGGAAAATCAACGTACTGCTGAAGGCCGCCTCGATCATGCACGCTGCCACGATGATGGCCTGACCGAAAAACGCGGTGATCTGTTGATTATACGCGGTATGCGTGTGATCAGCCATCATTTGAAATTGACTGGCACATGCGATGTTGTCGAGTTTCATACCGACGCAACAGGTGTACCGCTGCAAAGCTATAAAGGTCTCTGGCTGCCAATGCCTATCGAATACAAACACGGTGCGCCAAAAGAATCAGATGCCGACCGTTTGCAGCTCTGCGCACAGGCAATTGCTCTTGAAGAAATGCTGGTTTGCCAGATTGAGCAGGGTGCAATATACTATGTCGAAACACGTCGTCGCGAAATTGAAGTGACCCCCAAAAGTTAGACAATATTTTGAAGTAAAAATTGTTCAAGCA
>ERZ1026874.1499-NODE-1499-length-12300-cov-5.122744_pt1 | contig 12300 bp, 5 predicted proteins | sample MGYA00380167_ERZ1026874 | MGnify/ENA primary metagenome ERZ1026874 (study PRJEB33269, sample SAMEA4719803) | human gut metagenome | biome: human-associated habitat; feature: organic feature; material: feces | place: Cameroon | collected 2013-10 ...
AAGTGATTTGAAAGAAAAAACGATTCTTTTTCGGTCATGGATGTACATAAATCGTTCATAAAGATATAAAAAAATAACATTTATCATATTTTACTCTTTTGTGAACGATTTGTGTACTTGAGGTTTGGGACTTTTGTCTAACTTTGCAGCAGAGAAAACGATGAATCAGCTTCAAAGATTCTTTAGGTAAGAACAAAAAAGAAAGTTGTAATAGGCGTATTAGAGAATAGTTAGTTTGTATTTAAGATAATTTGATTGTTTTAAGTTATAGTAGTTAGTAATTTTGGTTTAGTAGTTAGTTTTAGGTATAAGGTAAGTTTTAGATTTGTTGAAAAAAGGGTATGTCGTGACGACACACCCTTTTTTTATATATTAGCCCACAGTCTTATACCCACGTAACCTTAAATGTAGTTCCCTTCTCTATGTCTGACGTTACGCTGATGCTGGCGCCGAGACTTTCCAGAATGCTCTTGGTTATGCCTTGCTGTGCGGCATGCCAATCTGTCTCACGCGGTTCTCAAAGTCAGCCCGGTCGCACACGGCTCCGTTCTTGACGTTGGCTCTGTAATTGTATATGGTGTTGACGCTGTAATGCAGAAATTCCGCTATCTTGCTGCTATCAGTTATGCCGAGACGTATGAGTGCGAATATGCGAATGGCTGTATTGAGCGACTTGTTGTCGGGAGGCAAGATGTGGCTTTCGGGGTTGAGCAATGCATTAAAGTCGTCCACAAACGTCGGGAACAGTTGCAGGAAAGCGGTGTCGAAGGTGGCGTACAGTTCGTCAGTCTCCTTGCTGGTGAACTCGGCGGAGCGTGTCAGCTCAGCCAGTTCGGTGTATTGTCTGTTCTTTACGCGCTTTATGACCTTCTTGCGAATGTCTTCCAGCTTGTCAATGTAGACAGAGCACAGTCTGAGGAAGCGTCCCACATACATGTCCTTCACGCTGTTGGCTTCAGAGAGTTGTGAGTTAAGTATGGTGAGCTGCGAATTGAGCGATGAGAGCTGTGAGTTGAGCGACGAGAACTGCGCGTTGGAATCCTGCAACTGCGCGTTCGACTTTGCCAGCTGGTCACGCGTCACGGCGAGCTGGTTGCGTTTCCGATAGACGTATGCAAGGACGGCGAGAAGCATCAATGAAAGGATGCTTATGGCTATGACTGTGAAGCGCAGCGAACGACCTGACTTTTCCTCCTTGGCCTTATATTCCTTTGCTATGCGTGTTAGCAGTGGCGATATGTGGGACAAACGCTGGCGCGAACCGAACCGGTCGGCACAGTCAGAGGTGAAGCAGATGTAGCGGTAAGAACGATCGACGTCGCCGTTTGCCATCAGCAGGTTTGCCATCTCCCACATCGAACCTTGGTCCATTACGGCGTTCCTTATGTCCGCCAATACCGATTCGCCCAGACTGTACATCATCTGTATGGAGTCGCCCAATGCCTTATAGTCAAGATAACGATAGAAGGATATGAGGGCATATTCCGGGGAACCTGGCTTTACGTTATGCAGCCATTCGTTGTTGATGGCGAGTGCCTGACGATAGTCTTTCCTGCCTTGTGCCAACATCTCGCGGCATTGATTGTAGTATTTATGACCGACGGGCAGATACTTCTGTGCCAATAAGAAGTAGTTGGCGGAAGTTTCGGCGTATTGTCTGCGCATATTCTCGAACTTGCCGTAGTAAGCCAGCTCGCCGGAAATATGACCGGATGCGTAATAGTAGAGTCCAAGATCAATGCCGTGGAGCTTCTCTGGATTGATGGTTTTCAGAATGGCTTCTGACTCTACGTACATTCCTGCGTTGGAGCAGCACAGCGCAGTAAGCGACAGGCAGCCTCCTGCTTTCGAGTCATCACCCATCTGTAGGGCTATATCAGAGCATCGCTCAAGGTAATAAATGGCAGAATCGTTGACGAAAGGTAGGTATTCGGCATAGAGCTGATAGGTCAGTTCATACTTGGCAGATAAGGTTTCTGCCTGATCTGCCCGGCTTTTAAGGTACGCAATGCGTTCCTTCTTCTTCTGCACGTACTGGTCAGAGACGGATATGGCCTCGTCTATGCATTGCAGGATGGAGTCAATGGATGCGGCTGTGGGATGCACGGCAGACACGGCTGTGGACATGCCGAACCATAGCAAGACGACCATTACGGCTATGCGAGGGCGTGATATATGGGTAAGTGTGATATTGTTTGGCTTTGATGGTTTCATTCGTTCTTAGGATTAGGAACGTAAAATTACAAAAATAAAAAGACATAGCTTTGATTTTTGCAATAAAAAAGCTCCGAAACCATTAAGATTTCGGAGCTTAATAATAGTTTTGGTCTTTTATTCCACAGTAAGTTTTGCCGTCTTTACGTCGCGGCTGTTGGAACCTACCATAATGGTGAATTCGCCTGGTTCCACCACCTGCTTTAGTTCAGAGTTGTAGAATTCGAGTTGCTTGCGTGTGATATCGAAGGTCACGGTCTTGGCTTCGCCGCTCTTCAGATGGATGCGCTGAAAGCCTTTCAGTTCCTTGACGGGGCGGGCAATGCTTGCACTGACGTCGTGGATGTAGAGCTGAACAATCTCGTCGCCGTCGCGTTCTCCAGTATTCTTTACGGTGAGCGAAGCCTTAACGGTGCCGTCTGCGTTCATAGAGGGAGCGCTGAGAGTAAGGTCGCCATACTCGTACGTGGTGTAAGACAGTCCGTATCCGAAGGGATAGAGAGCGTCGTTACGCACGTCCATGTAATTGCTCTGAAACTTGAAGAAGCGGTCTGTGCCCTCGGGAATAGGACGTCCCGTGTTCATGTGGTTGTAATAGAGAGGCAGTTGGCCCACGTTTTGCGGGAAACTGTTGACCGTCTTGCCTGTCGGAACCTTGTCGCCGAAGAGCACATCACAGACAGCATCACCCGTCTCAGAACCTGCAAACCATACGTTCATGATGGCATTCACGTTCTCTGACTCCCATTTCAGCACGGTTGCCCTGCCTGAGAAGTTGAGCAGCACAATGGGCTTACCCGTCTTTACCAGTTCTTTCAGGAGCATCATCTGTGCGTCTGGCAGTTCCAGATTGGTGCGAGATGCGCACTCGCCACTCATTTCTGCCATCTCGCCGAGACATGCCACCACTACGTCTGCCTTGCGTGCCACGTCAAGTGCTTCCTGCATCATACGCTTCTGGTCGCCGCGTTCTATAGGTCGACCGAACTCTATCTCTTTCTGCTGTTTCTCGTCCAGATAGATATTGGAACCTTGGGCGTAGAGAACTGTGGCTTTGCCGTCAAGATAACGGGTCATTGCCTCGCGCAGAGTGGAGTATTTCTCAGGCTTGTCGCCAGTTGACCATGAACCGGGAAGGTTGTTACGGGTGTCGGCAAGCGGACCTACGAGAGCCACGGTGCCCTGCTTCTTAAGTGGCAACAGGCTGTTCTGATTCTTCAGAAGGACGAATGTTTCGGCAGCCATGTCGCGTGCAACGCTACGGTTGGCGGCGGTGTAAAGCTCTGTCTTCTCACGCTTGGCGTTGCAGAAGCGGTAGGGATCGGCAAAGAGACCGAGCTTGTATTTCGCCTCAAGCACGCGGCGGCAAGCCTGATCGATGTCGCTCATCTTCACAGTGCCCTTCTCAAGGCAGGTCTTAAGGTTACGTACAAATGCTTCCGAACACATGTCCATATCGGTGCCAGCCTTCAGAGCCTGTGCTGTGTTGGAGAGCGGATTGCCAACGCCGTGCATCATCATCTCGTTTATAGAGCCATAGTCAGTGACTACGAATCCATCGAACTTCCATTCCTTGCGCAGAACATCGTCGATAAGCCACTTGTTGGCTGTGGCAGGAACACCGTCAACGATGTTGAACGAGGTCATGAACGAACCGGCTCCAGCCTCGGCAGCAGCCTTGTAAGGAGCAAAATACTGATTATACATGCGTACATGGCTCATGTCCACGGTGTTGTAGTCGCGTCCAGATTCGGAGGCTCCGTACAGAGCGTAGTGCTTGACGCAAGCCATAGCGTTATGGTCAGAGTAGTTGCCCTGATAGCCGCGAATCATGGCAGTGCCAACTTGCGAGGTGAGATAAGGGTCTTCGCCCGCACCTTCAGCCACACGTCCCCAGCGCGGATCGACGGCAACGTCTACCATAGGACTGTACACCCAGTTGATGCCCGAGGCTGTGGCTTCGGCTGCTGCCACTTGTGCGGCACGCTCAATCATCGCCAAATCCCACGAACAGGCTTGAGCCAACGGCAATGGGAATACGGTCTGATAGCCATGAATGACGTCCTGTCCGAAGATAAGAGGGATGCCGAGGCGTGTCTTCTTAACAGCTATCTCCTGCAGATTCTTTATCTTCTCTACGCCCTTGACGTTAAGGATGGCACCCAATTCGCCCGCTCCAACCTTTTCTGCAAGCGGCGAATTCATTACGGCGCCCGTGGTAAGGTCGCCTCCGGGGAGCAGATTCAGCTGTCCGATCTTCTCCTCCAGAGTCATCTTCTGCATCAGTTCGGTAACGAACTCATTCATTGGAGGCAGCTGCTTCTTCTTTCCTGCAAAGATGGTTGCAGGAGAGAGGAGAAACAGGGCTGCCAATGCTATATTGGTTTTCTTCATTCTTTCGTTTTATTTTCTATTTCTTTTGGAACACTCTTACGTAGTCAACCTCCATTGTGGCGGGAAGGCAACTCTCATCCAAGCCTTGCTGTCCGCCCCAAGCACCGCCCCAAGCGAGATTGAGGATAGGATAGAAGGCTGCGTCAAACGGCCATGCGTCCTTGCCGGTTCCGTCGTTTTTGTAGGTGAGGAGCTTTTCGCCGTCAACGTAAAACGTCATGTAGTCCTTTGTCCACTCCATTGCGTACTTGTGGAATTCGCTTTGTGCGGTGGAGACCTTCTTGCGTGCAGACTCGATGGCAGTGCCGCCGTTGTTGTATTTGTTGCAATGGATGGTTGACACGACGACGTTGGCATCGTAGCCAACTTCCTCCATAATGTCTATCTCGCCGTCGCCGGGCCACGTCTTGAAGTTGACGGGCATCATCCAGAAAGCGGGCCATGTGCCCTTGCCCTTAGGCAACTTGATGCTTGCTTCGATGTAGCCATACTGCCAGCCAGTAGTCTGACGGGCATAGAGTCGGGCACTCTTTATGGTGCCGCCGTCATTGATGAGGTCTATCTTAAGCGTGCCGTTGCTCACCTGCGCCACCTTGTCGTCCTGCACATAGTTCTGCAATTCGTTGTTCACCCATCCTGCGGGCTTCACCTCCCACGTCCAGTCGCTGCCTACCTTCGAGCCGCTGAACTCATCGTTCCATACCAGCTCGTAGCCGCTCAACGGACACTTGATGTCTTCCTGCTGTCCGGCAGACTGCACAACGCTGATGCTGTCGCGTGAGCCTCCCGACCAAACCATCACCTTACCAGTGCGTTCAGCTCCCGTGTTAGGTTCGGCTGTGATGGTGAGTGTGGCTGTTTTGCCGGTGCTGTTTGTCGGCGAAACTGTCAGCCAAGCATCGTTGGTGTATGCAGAGAACTCATGATCGCTTGATACTTCAACGCTGATACTGCCTCCGTTATTGCCCATCGACACAGATTTTTGTGTTATCGTGATGTTCTGTTGCGGAGCGTATGTTATGTCGGTCTCGTTGCTGCACGCCATCAGACTGATGGCGGCAGCGAAGAGAGATGTCAGAATCATTGTCTTCTTCATAATTGTATTGCTTTTTTATTTTGCTGTCTTCTGTAATATAATATTGTAGATGTCGATTTTCTCATCGGCAGGACAACCACCGAAGTCGAACACAAGTTTAAGGGCATCTGCCTTGCCTTTTCCCATTTTCACGGCAGGGATCTTCACCTGATACTCTGTGCCGGCCTTGAGGTCGTAGCGGTTGGCAAAGAAGAAGTTGTCATCGCTGGCTGTGTCGGTGAGTTTTACTGTCACGCCATTGATGTCCTTCTTTGCGAGGAACTTGCAAGAGAAGTCGTACTCGGTGTCTGCCTCGGCAGGGATGCCGGTCACTACATGTACCTGAGCCTGCCACTGGTCGCTTGTTGCCTCAGGCAGAACCACGGTGTACTTGCCGTTGTTGACAGAGAAGTCGGGGTCGGCAATCTGGTTCCATCCCGGCGCATAGAAGAATGTGGTGGTGAATCCTTCGTTGCCCTTATCGTCTACGTATGTCTTCCACAGGTTCGACTCGCTGTCATACGTATACACTGTCTTGTCTTCATCCTCTGCCGGAGCCTCAATGCCATCGCAGCCATGCTCCTGCAGGTCGATGTCGCGTACGGTTATCTTTGTGTTCTCAGCATTTCCACCGAAGTCGAACACGAGATTTATCTTGTCCATGTCTATGCCAGCCATATTGCTCTTATAGAATATGTATTCCTGACCAGCCTTGAGCTGAATGTTCTCCATGAAGTAGTAAGTATTGTCATCGCCTTCCTTGGTAAGCTTGACAGTAACATTGTTGTGATCGGTGGTAGAGAGCAGCTTGGCAGAGAAGTCGTACGAATTGTCTGCGTTGGTAGCCATATCAGTGTGGAAGTGCACCTGTGCCTGCCACTGGTCTGTAGTGGCGGTGGGCAGCTCTATGACATACTTGTTGCCGTCGGCAGTAAGCGTAGGATCAGCTATCTGCGCCCAACCTGGAGCATAGTAGAACGTATTGCTGTACTGGCATGACTTCCATAGGTTGCAGTCGCTTGAGGCGTTAAAGCCCTGGAATCCTTCATCAGCATTGGTCAGAATGTAATGCCATGCTATTTCGCCGTTGTCCCAGACGAGCGTCATTGTGCTGCCCACAAGACTCTCGATGCGCAGTTTCAGCTCGCCGTTGAATGCGCCGTCTGCTGGAATGTAAGGGAAATAAGTGCCGGCAGGCATGGTCATATAGATGTCCTCGCCCTCTGTGGAGAGCTTGAACGAACTCTTCTTCTTGCCGTCTACTGTAGCCATGAAGTCTTCTGACTGCGGTCCGCCGAGAACGCTACAATCCTTGTTGACGTATACTGTTCCGCCTTCGCCCGGATCGTATGTATATGAATAGTCGGTGCCGAAGCTGATGCGGTCATCATAAACGCCGAAATCTGCCTTTTCGTTAGGCTTTGCTGACCACCATTCTGTGCCGTCCGTACCTGAAGGACCGCAACCCATGTGGGCTGCTTCGGTAGAGGCAATGCGCCATTCCTTGCCGCAAAGCATGGTAAGCAGCTCGTCGTAGTTGGTTAGTGAGTTGGCAATGTGGAATGTTGTCTCACCCATGCCCTGCGACAGACCGTTGTGGTTGCCAATGCGATAACAAATCTTATAGTCGCCGGCATTGCTCCATATCTTCTGCAGAGGATTGAGAGTGGAGTATACAGGATTCTTTGTCACTTCTTTGCCGTCCACCGGAATGTACCACATCGGATAGATGCCGTCGCCTTCGAGATTGAAGGTTACGGTGTTGGTGGCTTCGTCTACGGTTGCTGTCACTTTAGCGTTTTCGGCTACTGGCAGACCAGCTTCCGACACGCCGTCAAAATCCTCGGGGCTGCAAGCCGCCAATGACAGGGCGGCAAGAGCCAGAGTATATATCTTGTTGAGTTTCATAGTCTCGTTGTTTTTTTAGATTTTAATAATTGTTCTGCTTCAGAGTTCCGTGTGACGCGTCAATCTCGCTCAGCGGTATAGGCAGATACTTCTTGCTCTCGCTCCATGTGTTTGTACGGTAGCCGTAAGCATCGGGAGTAAGTGTGGCGGCAGCCTTGCCGGTGCGCACCAGATCCCAATAACGCTTGCCTTCGCCCACAAACTCAAGATGACGCTCGTCGATGATGTTGTCGATGGTGGCTGCACGGTTGTCGGTCAGTCCTGCACGGTGATGAACACGATTGAGATATTCCTGTGCCTTGGTCTGGTCGCCGTTGGTACGTACGAGCAATTCTGCGGCATTGAGCAGTGTCTCAGCAAAGCGATAGATGCGCAGGTTGTTGTTGAAGTTGAGGTCGCCGTCAGCCTTCTGGTCCTTGTTGTTCTCCGTGTAAGGCAGATACTTCTTCAGCCATAGTCCGGTGTTCTGATAACGCTTTGTGTATGAAGCCTTGCGGGCATCATATACTGTTGCGTCGCGACGGCTGTCGCCTTCGGCAAACATATTGTAAGTCTCTTCGCGAACGGGCTCGAATCCCCATCCGTTGTCCACACCGTCCTCTGGCACACCGCCAGCCGGACCGATAAGGCGCGGATAGATGGTTCCGCCTGCGTTGACTACGCCGCCGCCCCATGCACGCACAGCATTGTCGTCCTTATAGCAAATCTCGAAGATGCTCTCCTTTGTCCATTCGCCGCTTTCGAGGAAGATGCCTGCATAGTCAGGATTGAGGTCGTAGTTGTCGGTGTCGCCGATGATCTGCTGCATGAACGAAAGAGCCTTCTGGTAACGTGCCTCATCGTTCTGATACATCACCATTTCGGCGTAAATCATGTAGGCGGCAGCCTGACTAATACGTCCGATGTTGTCGTCGTCCCACTTCATAGGCAGGGCGTTGAGGCTGATGGCTGACTCAAGGTCGCTGATCACTGCTTCGTAAACTTCATCTGCCTGCTTCTGTTCGGCAATGTAAGGAGCCTTGAGGTTCTCCATATAGAAAGGTATGTTGCCATAGAACTTCCACAGCTGCATATAATAGAATGCTCTTAACGTGCGTGCCTCTGCCGAGAGGGTGTTGTATTGTGCGTCGGTGAGGCTCTGCTTTGAGTTGTCTATGTAGCGTAGCACGTCATTGGCATTGCGCACTCCCTTGAAGCTCTGGTCCCAGATGCCGGTAAGAGCGTCGGAAGAATTCTGCGTCGACTCGAAATTGAACATCTTGTGCAGGTGCTGGTTGTCGCTGATGCCCGAACCGCCGGGCCACACATCATCGCCCATAACGTCAGAGCAGAGTGTGAGCGGAGCATACTGGCTGTTGTTCCAGTCGTACTGGCGCATAGGATTGTATGTGGCAGCCATAGCCTCAATGATATGGTCGTATGAGCTGAAGTATTCGTCGACGGTGGCCTTGTCGGGAGGTGTGACGTCAAGGAAACTGTCCGAGCAGCTTGTAAGTGCGAGCGGCGTAGCGAGTGCTGCGACGATTATATATTTGTTTATTGATTTCATAACGGTTTCTGTTTTTTTAGATTTAACGTATTTGCGTACATCTGTATATCTCTTAGAATCCGACGTTCACGCCTACAGTGAATGTGCGGCTCTGCGGGTACACACCATAGTCGACGCCAAGTGAGGTGCCGCCTGACGAAATCTCAGGATCATATCCGGCATACTTGGTGAAGGTAAGGAGATTCTCTGCAGCCACATACACGCGGAGATTGTTGACGTAGAAGCGCTGTGTGATGTTCTTCGGCAGCGTATAGCCGAGCTGAATGTTCTTCAGACGCATATACGAACCGTCCGTGACGTAGAGATCTGAGCTCTGCCAGTTGGTGCCGTCGCCTACGACGAAGCGCGGATACTTGTTGCTTGTGCCAGGACCTGTCCAGCGGTTGAGCATGTATGACGGCAGGTTGGCAGGACGAACGTCTGTGCGTCGTGTGGCGTCATAGATGTCGTTGCCGATGGTTCCCTGAATCATAAACATGAAGTCGAATCCCTTGTATTCTGCTCCGAAGGTGAATCCGTATGTCCAGTCCGGCATACCCTTACCTATCTTTGTGCGGTCAGCAGCGTCGATGGTTCCGTTCTTGTCTACGTCCACGAAGCGCACGTCGCCTGGCTTGGCGTTAGGTTGCAGCATTTCGCCCTTGTCGTTTACGTATGCCTTCACCTCGTCCATAGTCTGGAAGATACCGTTGGTCTTGTATCCGTAGAAGTATGGGAACGGCTCACCGTTGGTGGCACGTGTGATGGTGCCGGTATTCTGCATATTGTCAAGCTCGAGATATCCTGATGTGTTGCCGAGATTGGTCAGTGTGTTCTTCAGATAAGAAGCGTTGCCCTTGACGTGGAACTTGGCTTTGCCGACGTTCCACTTATATCCGATCTCCATTTCCACACCCTTGTTCTCCATATCGCCGACGTTGCCGAGCGGTGCTTCCGAACCAACATAGTTAGGGATGGGCATAGAGATGATCATGCCGCTGGTCTTCTTCTTGAACCAGTCTACTGAGAACGTGAGGGCATTGTCGAAGAATCCGAGGTCGAGTCCGAGGTCGGTCTGGATGCTCTCCTCCCACTTCAGGTCGGGGTTGGAAAGAGCGCCAGCCTGAACGCCGTTCACTACGTTCTCGCCGCGTCCCCATACAGTATTATAAGGTGAGGCAGTCCATGCAGCGTATGTGAAGTCGCCGATGTTGTCGTTACCGTTCTTACCCCAGCTTCCGCGCACCTTCAATGCAGAAAGCCACTTGGGAGCCTTGAAGTAAGGTTCGTTAATGACGTTCCATCCGAGCGAGAATGAGGGGAATGTGGCGTAACGGTTATTGGCGCCGAAGCGTGACGAACCGTCGCGACGAACTGTCACCTGAGCCATATAGCGCTCGCCGTAGTTATAGCTTGCGCGGAAGAAATAAGAGCTGAGCGTGTGCTTATAGGCAGGACCACCGCTTGCCGACATCTCGCCACGGCTTTGGTCGGCGTTGGTATTGTTCATGTAGGGCTTGTTGATGTCCTTGAGGTTCTGCAGCGAACCGTAGAGATTCATGCCCGTATTCTGCATGGCGCTCTGTCCGAGCACGGCGTTAACGGAGTGCTTTCCGAACTGGCGGTCCCATGTTACCACGTTCTCTATCTGCCATACCGTGCCGCGATTGCTCGACTGGTGAGCGTTGGTGATGGTGGCGCGGTTGTTGCCAGAGAGATAATAGAGCGGTGTGTATCCGTCAGCGCCCCAGAACGAGAGGTCGGCACCATAGCTGATACGGTATCTCAGTCCGTAGCCGATATTGAGGTCGCCGGAGAAGTTGGCCACGAACTTATGGCTCCAGTTCTTGTCGCCTGGCAATGACAGCATGGCGAGCGGGTTGTTCATTTCCTGATAAGAGCTGCCCGGAATGCTGAACATGCGTCCCTGCTTGTCGTAAAGCATATACTGCTTGCCGTAGAGAGCTGCCTGGGCGTCTGCGTCCGCTCCGCTGACAGTGGGCGAGAGGATGGGCGAGAGATAAAGGGCTGAGCCGAGCGGCGAACCCCACTGCGAGTTGGCATCGATGGACTTGCTGTTGACGCGGGCATAAGAAAGATTGACGCCTACGGTGAGCTTGTTGAACAGCGAGCGTTCCTTCTGGTTGTCGAATACGGTGTATGTGGTGTTGCTGCGCATTGTCAGACGACGATAGTTGGAGCGGTCATAATTGCCTCCGACGATACCGTCCTGATGGAAATAGCCCAAAGAAAGGTAATAGTTGACGCGGTCTGATGCTCCGCTAAGATTAACCTCATGGCTTGTTACGCCGGCATTGTCGTTGAATATCTCGTCCTGCCAGTCGGTTCCCTTGCCGTAGCTGTAAGGATCGTTGTAGATGGGGGCCTGTCCTGCGTTCACCAGACCTTCGTTCATCATCACCGCATACTCAGTGGCGTTGAGCACATCGCGATGCTTCCACGGGTTCTGCCATCCGTAAGAGAAGTTATAGTTGACGCGCATCTTGCCCTTCTCGCCTCCCTTTGTGGTGACGAGGATAACGCCGTTGGCGGCACGCGTACCGTAGATGGCGCCAGAAGCAGCGTCCTTGAGCACCTCGATGGACTGGATGTCGCTCGGGTTAAGATAGTCTATGCCGCCTTCGATGGGCATTCCGTCCACGATGTAGAGCGGGTTCGAGTCGTTGATGGTGCCGATACCACGGATGCGCACCTGCGAAGCGGCGCCCGGCTGACCGGAAGCCGATGTTACGGTTACGCCTGAAGCCAGACCTTTAAGGGCATTGTCCACACGTACTGGGGCTGTGCCGGCCAGGTCGTCGGCGCTGACCTTTGCGATGGAAGCCGTCACGACGCTCTTCTTCTGCACGCCGTAACCTACGACCACGACATCGTTAAGCGTCTGACGGTCTTCGTTGAGTGTGAGCTGCATGTTGTCGGCAGCCTTTGTCTCCAGTGGGCTGAATCCGATGTAATTGATGACAAGTGTCTGTCCGGGAGCTGCTGAAATGGAGAAACGGCCGTCTATGTCAGTTATGGCATTTTCTTTCGAGCCTTTCACATTAACTGTTGCTCCGATGATGGGTTCGCCGTTGGCGTCCACCACCGTTCCTGCGAACTTATGGTTCTGGGCATAGAGCGATGAGGACAGCGTCATGGCGATGGCTGTAAGTAATAACTT
>ERZ1026874.1501-NODE-1501-length-12291-cov-6.399314_pt1 | contig 12291 bp, 10 predicted proteins | sample MGYA00380167_ERZ1026874 | MGnify/ENA primary metagenome ERZ1026874 (study PRJEB33269, sample SAMEA4719803) | human gut metagenome | biome: human-associated habitat; feature: organic feature; material: feces | place: Cameroon | collected 2013-10 ...
GATCCATATAATTATTCTGTGGGAATACCTTAAATTCAAAATGTTGCATATGATTTATTAACCTCGTTATATTTTATTTATGCTAAATATACCATAAAATATGCCAAAATGCAACTTATATATTATAAAAACGGACATATTTGCAGATTTTTTACATAATTATGTTGCAATTTGATATTTACCGTATGCGAAAAAATTGGTACAATTTATACAAAAGATACAGATTAATATGAAAATTAAAGGAGGAAATGCTATGAGAAAGACAAAAAAACTGTTGAGTTCATTTTTGATAGTTGCTATGCTGTCCTCGCTGATGTTGAGCGGTTGTAATTCAGAAGGTACAGATAAAATCGAAGTTGAGCTTGTACAGTACAAACCAGAGGCGGTTGCTGCGTTTGAGAAAATTGAGGAAGGCTTCAATAATACTCACGACAATATCCACCTCACAATTCAATCTCCGAATGAAGCAATGACTATATTAAAGACACGCTTTATTCGTGAGGATTATCCTGACATTGTTGGAATAGGCGGAGATATTAACTACTCAAATTTCCTTGACGCCGATATGTTTATGGATATATCAGATTTTGAGGGTGTATCCGATATTAAGCAGGCTTATATGGATATTGAGGACGAGCTTGAGTTTATTCCTACAGACGGTGTGTACGCATTGCCCTATGTAGCAAATGCGGCAGGTATCCTTTACAACAAGGATATGTTCGAGAAAAACGGTTGGAAAATACCGCAGACATGGACGGAGTTTACAGAACTTTGCGAAACAATCAAGGCTTCGGGAGTTCAACCGTTATATTTTGGCTATAAAGATACGTGGACTTGTCTTGCTCCTTGGAATGCTCTTGCTGTCGGTCTTTCACCATCTGATACCTGCGCACAGGTGAATGCAGGCAAAACCACCTTCAGCAAGGAGTACAGAGAAACAGCCGAAAAGATAAAAACTCTGCTTGACTACTGCGAACCGAATCCGTACGCTTACGGCTATAACGATGCCTGTACAGCTTTTGCAAGAGGACAGGCAGCGATGTATCCCATAGGCAGCTATGCCGTTCCTCAGATTAAATCAGTTAATCCCGATATGAACATTGATTCATTTGTATTCCCTGCAAATGACGATGAGAAAGACAATGTGCTTAATTCGGGTGTTGACCTTCAATTCTGTGTTATGAAGAACAGCAAGAATAAAGAGGCTGTGTATGAGGTGCTTCGTTATCTGTATGAGGATGAAACAATACAGATTTATCTTGACGAACAGAATTCAATCCCTTGCAAGAACGGAGATTTTAAGCTGCCCTCGGTGCTTGACGGAATGAGCAGTTATATTGAGGAAGGCAGAATGGCTGACTATCAGGATCACCATTATCCCAGTGAGATGAGCGTTGACGCTATGATTCAGACCTATCTTATGGACAACAGCAGTGACGCAACCGATAAGTTCCTGAAACGATTTGATGATGAATGGGTACGCTATAACCGTGATCTGATTCAAAAGGTTCAGGACTATGAAAAGGAGGCTAAAAAATGAAATCCGGAAGACGATTGTCAAGCAAGAGCAGAACATATCTTGGTATGCTTATCCCGGTAGTAATTCTGTTCTTTGCGTTTAATACTTTGCCGCTTATAATCGGTGCTTTTTATAGTTTCACAAACTACAGAGGCTACGGCAGCTGGGATTTTGTAGGTTTAAGAAATTACTTTGATTTGTTTACAGATTCAAGGGTATGGAATTCTTATTTCTTTACATTTAAATATGCGATTGTAGGAACAATACTTGTAAATGTTATCAGCCTTCTTATGGGACTTGCATTAAACAGCAAGATTCGATTTAAAAGCACATTAAGAGGTATCTACTTTGTTCCGAACATTCTCGGAGGATTGATTGTAGGTTACATTTTCAGCTTCATTTTTACATACATTATTCCTGCTGTCGGTGAAACCTTCAACATTGAGTGGATTCAGAACAGTATTCTTGCAGATGAGCGTTATGCGTGGATAGGCGTTTTGATAGTAGGTGTATGGCAGGCGGTTGCTATGAATACGATTATTTATATTTCCGGCTTGCAGACCATTCCCGAGGATGTGTATGAGGCTTCAAGGATTGACGGTGCAGGAAAATTTCTTACATTCAGAAAAATAACGCTTCCGCTTTTGATGCCGTTTATCTCAATAAATCTTGTTTTAAGTACAAAGAATATGCTTATGGTTTTCGACCAGATTATGTCCTTGACCAAGGGCGGACCTGCACAGAGCACCGAATCAATATCCTACCTGATTTACAGAAACGGTATGGACGGAGGTCAGTTTGGCTTCCAAAGTGCAAATGCCGTAATATTCTTTGTCCTTATTGTTACTATTTCCGTTATTCAGATGAGAATGACAGGTAAAAAGGAGGAACAGCTATGAGAAGACTAAAAAGAAAACAGGGAACGAACTGGTTTTTGACCTTTGTGCTTATATTAGGCTGTCTTACAGTTCTGTTTCCTCTTTATATGACGGTTATTATCGCCTTTAAAAATCCTTCGGAAATGACAAACGATGTTGCCGGTGCGTTAGCTCCGCCGAGTAGCTGGAGTTTTGATAACTTTGCAGAGGCAATGAGGGTGACAAACTTCTGGAGTGCACTTTCTAACAGCTTGATAATCACAGGCATCACAATTATTTTATCAGTTCTTATTCACTCAATAGCCGGTTATGTTATCGGCAGAAATATGAGAAGAAAAAAGGGTTACAAGTTAGCTTATTTCTACATAGTAAGCGGTATGTTTGTTCCGTTTGCAATCCTTATGATGCCTCTTGTAAAGGAAACTGCACAAATCGGACTTGCAAATCCTATCGGTGTAATTCTCCTTTATCTTGTTTTCTATATGCCTATGAATGTTATGCTATACAGCGGCTATCTAAAGAATATTCCTCTTGATATGGAGGAAGCGGCTGAAATCGACGGCGCTTCAACATGGAAAACATATTGGACGGTTATTTTCCCGATGATGAAGCCTATGCACGCTACCGTTGCAGTGCTTACGGCATTGGGTACATGGAACGATGTAATGACACCTCTTGTTATTATGTCAGGCTCGGAGAATACAACGCTTCCGCTTGCACAGCTTAATTTCCAGACACAATTCGGAACAAACTACAATCTTGCATTTGCATCATATCTGCTCTCGTTAATTCCTATTCTTATATTCTATGTAGTCTGCCAGAAGCAGATTATCGGCGGAGTTGCAAACGGTGCAGTAAAGGGTTAGTAAAAGGGGAGAAGTTTTATATAAGCTTCTCCCATTGAATTAATATTAAACAATAAGGTGATATTTATGGCTATCAGAGTTACAGAACAAGGCAGAAATTTTTATTTGGAAACACTTCACTCTATGTATCAGATAAAGGCAGACGAATACGGAGTGCTTAAGCATATCTGGTACGGTTCACGCACGGAGTGCGATATGGAATATCTGCTTGATTATCCCGATGTCGGTTTCTCGGGTAATATTTATGAGGCAGAAAGCAAAAGAGAATATTCTCTTGATACAATGCCGCTTGAATACTCCTGCAAAGGAATCGGAGATTATAGAATTTCGGCGGCGGCAATCACTCACCCGAACGGAAGTGACGTCCTTGATTTGCGTTTTGACGGTTATGAAATCAAAAAGGGAAAGTACGCAATTTCAGGATTGCCCGCTGTTTACGCTGATGAAGATGAAGCTGAAACACTCGAAATATATCTCAAGGATACTTCGTCGGATATTCGTGTGATTCTAAAGTACGGCGTACTTGAGAAGAAGGACATAATTACCAGAAGTGCGGTTTTCTGCAATATGGGTGACGCTCCGTGTAAAATTACAAAGGCTTTCAGCTTGTGTCTGGATATTCCTCACGGCGATTGGGATTGGGTACATTTTCACGGCCGTCACACAATGGAGAGATTAGTTGAACGCAGAAAGCTGTTTCACGGTGTTCAGGAAAGCTCAAGCAGCAGAGGAACTTCAAGCCACCAGCAAAACCCTTCTGTTCTGCTTTGCAGTAACGATTGTACGGAAACAAGCGGAGAGTGTATAGGTGCGTTACTTGTTTACAGCGGTTCTTTTCAGACAAAAATTGAGCTTACTCAGCTTAATCAGGTGCGTATGCTTATGGGCATAAACAGCGAGTGTTTCAGCTGGGAGTTAAAGCCGAATGAGCAGTTTAGCACACCCGAGGTTATATTGTCTTATAGCGACAGCGGTATGGAAACGCTTTCACATAATTTTCATAATGTAATAAGAAACAACATTTGCAGAGGTGAATATAAGCAGTCCGAGCGTCCCGTACTTATTAACAACTGGGAAGCTACCTACTTTGATTTCAATGAAGAACGCTTGGAGAACATTGCAAAGGAAGCGTCAAAGCTCGGTGTTGATATGTTTGTAATGGATGACGGCTGGTTTGGTAAGAGGGACAGCGATACTTCCGGTCTTGGCGACTGGTTTGTCAATGAAGAAAAACTAAAAGGCGGCTTGAACACTCTGGTTGAAAAGGTCAAGTCCTATGGTATGAAGTTCGGTATATGGTTTGAGCCTGAAATGGTGTCCGAGGACAGCGAGCTTTACAGAACTCACCCTGAATGGGCGATTCAGATACCAAACAGAAAGCCGACAAGAAGCCGTTATCAGCTTGTTCTTGATATGACCCGTCAGGATGTTCGTGACTATTTATTCAAGGTTATCAGTGATGTATTGAGCAGTGCCGATATTTCGTATGTGAAGTGGGATATGAACCGCAGTATCTGCGATTGGTACAGCGCAGAGCTTCCTGTTGAAAATATGGGAGAAATGCAGCACAGATATGTTCTGGGATTGTATGAACTTTTGGACAGACTCACTTCTGAATTTCCGCACATTCTCTTTGAGGGCTGCAGCGGCGGCGGAGGTCGTTTTGATGCAGGCATACTTTACTATTGCCCGCAGATTTGGTGCAGTGATGATACCGATGCATACGAGAGGACGAAGATTCAGTACGGAACCTCATTTTTCTATCCAATATCAACAATCGGTTCTCATGTTTCAATTGTACCAAACCATCAGACAGGCAGAATTACTCCTTTTGAAACAAGAGCAGTTACGGCTATGAGCGGCAGCTTTGGCTATGAGCTTGACTTAAACACGCTTTCGGAAGAAGAAAAAAATGCGGTTGTTGAGCAGAATAAACGCTTTAAAAAATACGGCCCGTTAATTCATAACGGCAGATACTACCGATTAAGCAATCCTATGACGGATAAATTTGCAATCTGGTCGTTTGTGTCTGAAAATTCCGGTGAGGTACTTGTTCACGGAATGATATTCCGAACAGAGCCTAATATGACAAGATATTCCGTAAAGCTGCGTGGATTGATTTCCGATAAGAAATATGTTGTTGACGGTGATAACACAATTTATACAGGAAAGGCATTAATGGAAGGCGGTATCCTTCTTCCGAAGCCTTGGGGAGATTTCTTCCCGATTGAACTGCATCTCAAAGAAGTATAATTATACGGAACGGAGAATACAATATGAAACCACAAGCTTTTATTGATAGACTAAACAGCGGTGAATTTGACAGCTTACTGAAAAAATTATACGGTGAGTCACTGCTTGAAATTGAGAAACAGAAGAAGCGTTATACAGAAGCGGTAAAAAGCTTTAAAGAGCTTTATCCGGAGCGTGAAGATATAAAAATCTATTCTGCCCCCGGCAGAACGGAAATCGGAGGAAATCACACAGACCATCAGCACGGATGTGTATTGGCGGCAGCAGTGAATCTTGATGTTATTGCGGTTGTATCTTTTCATAATGACGGAGTAATAAGACTGAAATCAAAGGGTTATGAGAAGGATTTAATAGATTTATCCGACCTCAGTGTTCATACCGAAGAAATGGGAAGATCAGCCGCAATCATCAGGGGTATAGCGTCATATTTTAATGATAAGGGCGTTGCTATGGGCGGTTTCGATGCCTACACGACTTCAGATGTGTTGAGCGGAAGCGGACTTTCATCGTCAGCGGCGTTTGAAACGCTCATAGGTACAATTATTGATTTGCACTATAACGGCGGCAATGCAGCCAGTATTACAACGAAGGAAAAGCAGGTGCTGTTGAGATTGCAAAAATCGGACAATATGCAGAAAACAAATATTTCGGCAAGGGCAGCGGTCTTATGGACCAGATGGTAAGCTCGGTCGGAGGATTTGTTTATATCGACTTTCTCAATACATCAGAGCCGATTATCGAAAAACACAGCTTTGATTTTGAAAAGGCAGGTTACAGTATTTGCATAACCGATACAAAGGGCAGTCATTCTGATTTAACCGAGGACTATGTTGCCGTACCGTCCGAAATGAAAAAGGTTGCAGCTTATTTCGGAAAGAATGTTTTGCGTGAGGTCGATGAGGAAAGCTTCTATGAGGCTGTTCCAAAACTACGAAACACCTGCACAGACCGTGAAATTATGAGAGCCGCACACTTTTTCGGTGAAAACACAAGAGCTGGACAAGAGGCACAGGCACTTGAAAACGGTGATACCGACAGATTTTTTGAGCTTGTTCGTCAGTCGGGTGAGTCGTCTGCAAACCTTTTGCAAAATCTGTATTCCTGCAAAAAGCCGACTGAACAGGGAATACCGCTTGCAATAATGATGAGTAAACGAATTTTACAGGATAGCGGTGCAGTAAGAGTTCACGGAGGAGGCTTTGCAGGAACGATTCAGGCATTTGTTCCTGTTGAAAAAATCAAGGAATATTCCGATGAAATGAACAGGATTTTCGGCGAGGGCAGCTGTTATGTTCTTCGCATAAGACCTGTAGGCGGAATTGAAATTACTGCATAAGGGTGGTTTTTATGATTTGTAATGAAATTCAGAAACTGATAAATTATTCAATAAAAAGCGGACTGATTGAAAAAGAAGATGAATATGTAATAAGAAATCAGCTTATGGACGCACTCTGCGTTTATGACTGGGAAGAACCGGAAGTTATGGAAAATAACTTCGTAATTGATGATATTCTGGACAGGCTTACAGATTATGCTTGCGAAAACAAAATAATTGATGACACAACTGCATCACGTGATTTGTTTGATACAAAGCTTATGGGAATTGTCACACCATTCCCAAGGGAGATTATCGGTAAGTTCAATCAGCTCTGCTCGCAGTCGCCTGAAAAGGCTACCGACTGGTATTATGATATAAGCCAAAAGCTTAATTATGTAAGAGCAGGAAGAATCGCAAAGGATATTCGCTGGCAGTATGAGTCGGAATACGGCACGCTCGATATTACCATAAACCGTTCAAAGCCGGAAAAAGATCCCCGTGATATTGCGGCGGCAAGAACAGCGAAGGCAACTGCATATCCGAAATGTCAGCTTTGTCCCGAAAACGCAGGCTTTGCCGGTAACAAAAATCACCCTGCAAGACAAAATCTCCGTCCGATTCCTATTGATATCTGCGGCGAAAGTTGGCAGCTTCAATATTCTCCTTACGGCTATTACAACGAGCATTGTATTGTGTTCAATGAAAAGCATATTCCGATGAAGATAGACTCAGCCGTATTTGAAAAGCTGTTTGATTTTATAGATAAATTTCCTCATTATTTTGTAGGCTCAAATGCAGATTTGCCGATTGTCGGAGGTTCAATTTTAAGTCACGAGCATTTTCAGGGCGGAAATTACACATTCGCAATGGCTAAAGCGGAGATAGAAAAAGAGTTCTCCTTGTCGGATTTCCCTGAAGTAACAGCAGGCATTGTAAAATGGCCTATGTCCGTTATCAGAATCAAGAGCAAAAACAGGCTTACACTTTCAAAGGCTTGCAGTTATGTGCTTGAAAAATGGAGAGGCTACAGTGACCCGAATGCAGGAATATTTGCCGAAACCGAAGGGGTGCCGCACAATACGGTAACTCCTATTGCGAGAATGAACGGCGATAACTACGAGTGTGACCTTGTACTTCGCAATAATATTACTTCCGATGAGCGTCCTCTCGGTGTGTTCCACCCGAATCAATCACTGCATCACATAAAAAAAGAGAATATAGGTCTTATTGAGGTGATGGGACTTGCCGTTCTTCCTGCAAGGCTTGCAGTTGAATTAGAAGAAGTGAAGAAGGCAATGCTTTCAGGAGCAGACCTTAACTCAAATCCTGCAACAGCTTCACATGCCCGGTGGGCAAAGGATATTTTATTGCGTTATCCGGAATTTTCTGAAGCTAATGCAGAAGACATACTTCGGCTTGAGGTCGGAAAAGTATTTGAACAGGTGCTTTGTGATGCCGGAGTATTCAAGAGAACCGAAAAGGGAATTTCCGATTTTATAAGGTTTACAGAGGTGCTTTAAAATGTTTGATATTACTACTGTGGGAGAAATACTGATTGATCTTACACAAACGGGAATTTCGGATAACGGAATTCCGATATACACTGCAAATCCCGGCGGCGCACCTGCCAATGTTGCAGTAGCGGCTTCAAAGCTTGGCGCAAAAACTGCGTTTATCGGAAAGGTCGGTAACGATTCTTTCGGAAGAATTTTGTGCGATACACTAAAAAAATATAATGTCAGTACAGACGGCATTATTACCGATAAAAGTGCCAACACAACGCTTGCAGTAGTTTCGGTAAACGAAAACGGAGAGCGCAGCTTTGCTTTCTATAGAAAAAACAGTGCCGACACATTGTTATCTGAATACGAAATAATCGATTTGCATCTGAGCAATACGCATATACTTCACTTCGGCTCTGTCAGCCTTACCGCTGAACCTTCAAGAACGGCAACAATCTCAGCAGTCAAGCGTGCAAAATCGTTCGGAGCGGTAATTTCATATGACCCGAATTACAGAGAGAGCCTTTGGAGCAGCTTAGATGAAGCAGTTGAACAGATGAAAAAACCGCTTGATTTAGTAGATATATTAAAAGTATCAGATGAGGAATTACCTCTTATTAGCGGAAAAACCGATGTTGAAGAGGGAGCAAAATACTTATGTGACAAGTATAATATTAAGCTCGTTCTTGTAACTCTCGGCGCAAAGGGTGCATATTATCGCTTTAAAGATTGCGCAGGAATTGTTGACGGCGTAAGCGTTACGGTTGCAGATACAAACGGTGCAGGCGATACATTCTTCGGCGCATTTTTAAGCCGTATGGCATATATGGAAAAATACAACCCGTCAGACCTGACGGAGGACGAAATAAAGGATATGCTGGCATTTTCAAACAATGCGGCGGCAATTACAACAAGCAGAAGCGGTGCGATACCTGCTATGCCTACTATCGGAGAGATTGACAGATTACCATAAATTGAGGTGATGAGTAGTGAATAAATCAGCTAAGTGGGAAAAGGAATTTGTTGAACGCTTTTCAAGACGCTATGATGAGCTGAAATGGCTGTATTGTGAAGTGTATAACAATGATATGAAAGCCTTTTCCTGGTTATGTAATTCATTATACGAGTATTACGAGAGCCGAAAAAGCTCATTGAAAAAGCTTGACAGAGAAAAAGAGAAAAATCCCGATTGGTATAAAACGAAAAATATAATCGGTATGATGTTGTATGTTGACGCTTTTGCAGACAACCTTGAAGGTGTAAGAGAAAAAATTGACTATCTGAAGAAATGCGGAGTAAATTATTTGCATTTTATGCCATTACTGAAAACTCCAAAGGGCAGGAGCGACGGTGGATATGCCGTATCTGATTTCAGAAAGGTTCAGCACGAGCTTGGCACAATGGCTGAACTTGAAAAGCTGACAGCCGAGTGTCATAAAAACGGAATAAGCTGTTGTCTTGATTTCGTTATGAATCACACAAGTGAGGACCACGAGTGGGCAAGAGCAGCACGAAACGGCGATACTGAAGCTCAAAAAAGATATTTTTTCTTTGATGATTGGGAATATCCCAATAAGTTTGAACAGACTGTTCCGCAGGTCTTTCCGACAACAGCCCCGGGTAATTTTACTTATCTTGACGACTGCGATAAAATTGTGATGACTACCTTTTATCCTTATCAATGGGACTTGAACTACGGAAACTGCGTAGTGTTCAATGATATGGTCGGAAATATGCTTTCAATTGCAAACCGAGGAATTGATGTTATAAGACTTGATGCTGTTCCGTATATCTGGAAGGAGCTTGGAACAAGCTGCCGTAATCTTCCGACAGTTCATTCGCTTGTCAGAATGATGCGAATAATAACGGAAATTGTCTGTCCCTCCGTACTGCTCTTGGGTGAGGTTGTTATGGAGCCGTCAAAGGTTGTGCCTTATTTCGGAACTGTTGAAAAGCCTGAATGTCATATGCTTTATAATGTAACAACGATGGCAAGTACATGGCACACCGTTGCAACAAAAGATGTAAGACTTCTTAAACGTCAGATGAATCAGCTTTCCGAATTGCCGAAAGATTATATCTTTTTAAACTACCTGCGTTGTCACGATGACATAGGCTGGGGACTGGATTATGATTGGCTAAAGCAATTCGGCATAAGTGAGATACCACATAAAAAATTCCTTAATGATTATTTTACAGGAAAGTTTCCCGACAGCAACGCAAGGGGAGAGCTTTATAATAACGACCCAAGGCTCGGTGACGCTCGGCTTTGCGGAACAACGGCAAGTCTTTGCGGAATAGAAGCTGCACTTGAAGAAAATGATACGGACAATCTTGAAAAATCAATTGACTGTGATATTATGCTCCACGCATATATGCTCACGCAAAGCGGTATTCCCGTTCTTTACAGCGGCGATGAAATAGGACAGCTCAATGATTACAGCTATCACGATAATCCCGAAAAGAGTGTTGACAGCCGTTATCTGCACAGAGGAAAGTTTAATTGGAAACTTGCCGAAAACTGCGATGACTCAGATACGGTTCAGGGCAGGATTTTTCAGAGTATTCTGAAACTTGAAAAATGCAGAGCCGAAAACGAGGTTTTCAGAGCAGAAGCAGATTTTCAGACAGTGGATACAGGTTCTGACAGCGTTCTGGGAATTTGCAGAGAATATGAAAATAAAAAGCTGCTTGCATATTTTAATTTTAGTGATAATGCTCAATCCGTATTTCTTGACGGTGTAAAAAGCGGAAGAGATTTATTCTCTGATGATGAGGTGTGCAGTATCTCCATTGAACTAAAGCCATATGGTTTTAGCTGGCTTTTACTTGATGAATAAAATGACAGATATAATTTCCGGAAAGGAGAAAAATCATGAAAATTCTTGTGCTCGGAGGTGCCGGATATATCGGCTCGCACACTGTTTACAGACTTATCGAGCAGGGCAACGAGGTTGTAATTTTCGACAACCTTGAAACGGGTTATATTGAGGCTGTGCATCCAAAGGCAAAGTTTTACAAGGGCGATTTGAGAAACAGAGTGGAAATAGACGCTGTTCTTGACAAGGAGGATGGCATTGACGCAGTTATTCATTTTGCGGCAAATTCACTTGTCGGCGAAAGTATGATAAATCCGCTTAAGTACTACGACAACAACCTTTGCGGAACAAAGGTACTGCTTGAATCGCTTGTTGCACACAATATCAAAAATATTGTATTTTCATCAACAGCGGCAACCTACGGCGAACCAAAACATACACCTATTCTTGAAGATGATCCGACCAACCCGACTAACTGCTACGGTGAAACAAAAAAAGCAATGGAGAGAATGTTCTATTGGACTCAGCAGGCACACGGCTTGAAGTATGTTTCACTGCGTTACTTCAACGCTTGTGGCGCTCATATCAGCGGAAAAATCGGTGAGGCGCACAACCCGGAAACCCATCTTATCCCGATTATTTTGCAGGCGGCAAATGGTACAAGGGACCATATAAGCATATTCGGAACCGATTACAACACACCTGACGGAACCTGCATCCGTGACTATATTCATGTTACAGACCTTGCACAGGCACATATCCTTGCCGTTAAGTATCTGTTAAACGGCGGCGAAAGCAATATTTTTAACCTCGGCAACGGCGTCGGCTTCTCGGTAAGAGAGGTTATTGAAACGGCTAAAAAGGTCACAGGAAAAGAGATAAAAGTAATTGAAGAAGAACGCAGAGCAGGCGACCCTGCAATACTTATCGCTTCAAGCGACAAGGCAAAGAATATCCTTGGCTGGAAGCCCGAATATGATGATCTTTCAACAATTATAGAAACTGCGTGGAAGTGGCACAGTACACATCTTAACGGATATCTATCAGATTGACAAAACGACAATTTTCAAAATATTAAAGAATTATCTCTGTCTCTTATACACATCTGACGCTGCCGACGATCTACTCTGTGTAGA
>ERZ1026874.1508-NODE-1508-length-12255-cov-39.453115_pt1 | contig 12255 bp, 14 predicted proteins | sample MGYA00380167_ERZ1026874 | MGnify/ENA primary metagenome ERZ1026874 (study PRJEB33269, sample SAMEA4719803) | human gut metagenome | biome: human-associated habitat; feature: organic feature; material: feces | place: Cameroon | collected 2013-10 ...
CTGATTTTTGATTCATCACCTTCACAAGTGTTATTGTTGTACGGGATGGCACCAGTCTGTAATTTGTTCTCCAAATAAGGATTGTCTGTTTCTGTTGCTGTAACCGTTGAAGAAGATTTATACGCGTTTTCGTATGTTCTGTTCTCTGGATTTGGTTTTGTGCCACCTCCACATGAACAACATACAATGATTGCCATTACTGCAAATACTGATGATATTCTTTTCATAGTTGTCATATCTGATTTGTTGTTGCTATTAATTCACTTATCTCTTTGGTACATACACCTTATTCCCACGACTATTTGTGTAATATTGTCCACCACGGGGACCGGTCTGTATCGTATGGCTGAAACCATAGTTGTACGACTGTGTGGAATAGTCTCTTGCTCGACTGCCTGTTGTGCCGTTGTATGGGTTGTAATTCCCAGAAGTAGAGTAGTTGTCATGGTTAGTACCATTACGTTGTGTCCGAGTGTAGCCGTTTACATAGGTACCATTGCTGCGTGTGTAGCCACTAACAGATGTTGTCCTTGGATTTGTACCATATACCATATATAGATGTAGTGGTACTACGACGGCTATTGCTGCCATAATTGTAGGACTGTGCTACGGAAACCATTGATGTTGCCAACATTGCAACCATTGCGAAGAAAATCTTTTTCATAATTGTTATTTTTTTGTTTCTTTTTATGATGCAAAGGTATGATGATTCCTGTATCAAATAGGACATCCCATAATGTTACAATCAACATGCCTCATTCCGTATATGGCTCTCTTGCAATATTACACCCCATATTCTTTGATTTGATAACCAGCGTTTTTAAAGCTGATTTTCTTGCTTTACTTTTTGGCGGTATGTTATTCTCAGCACTTTGTTTTCATTGTATATTCCTATCTTTCCCAATTTTGAGAATACGCTTGCCCTTATCGAAAAAGCAAAGGGCTTATACTTTTTTTAGATGGAATCTTTTGACAACCATATTTACAACTTTCAAGGCGTAACCATTCAATCGTTATTTAAATTTCTTTTTTAGTATTCTTATTCTTACAAATGCAATAATACCTCCTATAATCATTGCAAAAGAACACGATTTAATTATACTTGCTCCTGCAATCCATAACAATATGCACATGACAATAGGGAATACCAGATTTATTATTAAAGACAATGACATTTCTTTCCTCACTTCATCCTCTGCTTCCATACCCAATGCATAAGCTTCTTTTATAATATCATCCACATCTTCATTTGATACCCCACGAGACAATAGATCTTCCTTCATTTCGTCTTTGGAATGGTTGCCCTCGCCAACTTGTGCAATAATTGTACGTATTTGTTAAATTTATTATCATCCATATTAAAAGCGATCAAAATATGTATTATACATTAACTCTTCTAAAAGCGGTATTGAACTGAGCCATTCTCACACTTTCAGCTCCCTTGATTGCCATTTCATAATCGCATTCTTTGTCTCCCATTTTGCTTGTAACTACAAAAAGTTCCAAACTCATTAAAAGAAGAAAGAATATGAAATAGAATGCACCAGCAACCCATCTGTTTGTGATTATAGATACCATAGCCTCAAGTTCTTCGAGAAAACCAACATTGGCTTTACACTCTTTACGAGTGTCTTCCTCTACTGTCAATTTCTTTTTGGACCATTCTTTCTCCTGTTCAACAAGCTGTTTTATTTTCTCGTTATTTGCATTCACAACATCCTGCTTGGGATTAGCTACTTGGTTTGTTGTTACAGATGGATTGTTGACTGTTTTTATCTGTCCGTCAACCACCAGTTTCTCTTGGTTGTTTGTTACAGAACGCTGAATTATCCAAGGATTAGCATTTATGTCAGCTTGAAGAATAGAGTTCAATTTATCTAAAGAATCCTTTTCTGCATTTATTGCTATCAGTTTTCCATCTATAATACCCACTCTCTTTTGTGTCAAGGTTGCCGTCTGTAACTCTATGGTGTCAGCCATCTGCTTGTCAATGTCTTTGCCAAACATTGTTTGGTCAAAAATAGTAGAGCCGACAACAGCCATGATAATAGCTATCACTAATCTAAAAGATGTAAGCATTTTTGTTGGATGTATTGCCAATAGTATCTGACGCTCAATCATTATGACAATCGTGACAAAAACCATTGCCACCAATGCACATCCCCAAATAGGAAGACCAATATATCTTTGGGCAAAACAGAAGCCTGTAATGCTCCATACTATCATCAAGATAAGAAGTGCAGATGTATATTTATTCAACTGCGACTTACTTGCTTCTGAGCATTGAGAAAGAACAGAAGAGTTCCATCCTGTAAGTTTACAACCTAACTTTATCCACCAATTCATAATTCTATAATTAATATGGTTTGACAATTAAACTATCCCTCTCTTCAATGCAACAGTATCATTGCTTTGCATAACGGGAGTCTTAATGGTACCATTTGTTCCACTCATCTGTATGGATGCTATTCCTCTAAGGAATCCACAATCATACGATTGTAACGGTATTGATGCTTCATTGGCATTGTTACGGAAATCTGCTTCAAGTTCTCTCAGTTCTTCCTTGTGAGCATTTATAGTTGACATTGTTTTCTCTAACTCTGAAACTGTTGTAAGCAAGCCTGCAGCGTTACAGTTGTCAATACGAGTCTGCAAATCCTGTTCCATGACATCATAGTTGAGATTTATCTCACGGAACACCATCAAAATTTTATTCTTTATGAGACTCATGTTTAAGTCGCGGAAAGCCAAATCACTTTTAAGCATGGCGTCATCAAAGCCCTTGCTCTCATAATTCTTGTGTAGATAACCGTAGATAACATCTATTGGCCAGCCTGTAGCATAAGAAATAGTCATAGGCTTTTCTTTATTTGTAGGTGTCACAACAGGTGTTTCTACACTTTTGATTTCTTCCTTAGCCTCAGCAGGCTCAATCACTGGCAGTGAAACGGAAAGCTTAGCTCCGTTGTCACTCTTTTTGTTGAAAAGATTAAAAAATCCCATATGCGTATATATTTTATTGTTTTTATTTTTGATACTGCAAAGGTATCTCAAATTATGTTACAAATATGGGTTTTCATAACATTGCAATTCATTATTAACCTTATTCCATGTATAGCGGTTGCAATATTACACCTTTGAACTATTGACGTAATTTTGACTGATAATCAACACTTTGCTTTAAGTACACAGTCAGTAACATCAACCCAACAAACACCATAATCAATGAAACCAACCAGTAATTTGACAAAACATCATATAATCCATGTATCACAGCTGGTACACATAATGCTAAAGTATACAAACCTCTCCTATATTTAGGATAGAGATTGGCGAATGAAAGAAAATATCCAGCAATGCCACACCAACAGGCGTGTAGAAATGGTAAACTTGTCAGCCTAGCGATATTCAAGAAGAAAGAAACATCGTATGTTTGTTGCGCATTGACGGTAATCTGGTATTGCACTCCCTCAAACACACCAAATGCTATTCCAGACATCAGTCCGTAGAAAACCATTGTTTGTGGAATTAACGGCTCTTTTGCTTTACGCAATATCAAAAGAAGAGGTATCATTTTGGCAAACTCCTCTGTAAGTCCGACTCCAAATATATATCCTAACACATTCATTGGAAATGCAACGTCTGTGAATAAATAGAACGGATTAAGCTTTGGCAACCCAATTATGTCCCATACTACGAACACACACAATTGTGTCAAGAAGAATACACTCATAGTTGTCTTCAACTTAACCTGCGGTGTTTTGAAACTAGCATAAAAGAATAATCCCCAAATAATAGAGAAATAGAGCGAAATCTCATAAAACAAGAAAACTCCACCCAATGGGATATTCATGATAATCATCGGCAGTAGACCCACCAATGCTAATATAATGAATCTTTGGTCGGACAGGAACTGCTTAGAGAACAACTTTGCTTTTGGGAATATCAATTCCGTGCCTATTGCAGACAATTGCGAAATGATATTTCCATTGTTGGGAACTTTGTATTTTAGATTGGCACGTTTCAAATAGAATCCAACAGTTTGTTCAAGACTTTCACCTGCTGCGATAGCCTTGTCTTGCTTCAGTATCAGTCCGTTGTTTACATACGAAAGAAGTGTCTTTTCATCGTATGGTCCAAATCGTTGAGCATTTCTTATGACGTATATATTCATTATCGTGTATTTGCTAATAATTCTCGTTCTAATAGATTTCAACCCTCCTAAGAATACAAAAACTTATCAAGTTTGCACTTATAACTGCTATTTACTATTCCGAATATTAGGCCGTTTTTCCGTAAGCTGATAGTTGTTGAACTTCTTCAACTCTTTATTATATTTGTAGCTCAATTTTGCTTCAATGATGCCATTATACACACCTTTTATAGTATGATATACAGCTGACAATATCCATATTAAAATAGCAATAAGACATAAAATAAAGATTAAAGAATCACTAGGATCTATATCCAATGCATATTCAATAGAATTTTGGAATAGTTTTTTGGCAAGTTCTTCTAATAGCCACATGTCTATTATCTCAAGATATTTCTCCCTTTAGGGTCTGGACCATAGTCATTTTCATATTCATCCCCATCTGCAAAAAATAACATTAGGGAAACGTATATATTGTAAAGAGGTATTATTAATGTGAAAATACGAGCTCCTGATTGATTTCGATCATGGAAGCGTTTGCATAATTGGGCTAACCAAAACCATATGAGAGGTATTGCAAACAAATCCAAGATAGGAGCTTCATCAGATAAAGCCCCAATACAGACCATTAAAAGAATGTATAAAATATACGATAAACCAAACTCCAATCTACGTATTCTTCCTTCGAAGGAAAATGGGTGAGCAAATAGACTTTGCTTTTCTAATATGGTTTCATCAATAGCTTTTGTTGGTATTGTATTTGAATTTATATCAGACATTTCGTCTCGCTTTGATTCCTTATCTAATTCTATACTCATAAGTCTTAATTATTAACAAGTTGAACAACAATTAATCTGCCACCTTGTCCTTTGTCAAGTAGGATTTGTCTGCCGTCTGTGAGCGGTACATACTGACCTATAGCTATAGGCTTCTTGTCTGTGGCATCATACATGTCTGGCAAACGACGATTGATTAGTATCCACTGTCCATTGAAGAAATGGAAATCGCCAACTGGTTTTTTATCCTCATCACTCGTTTTCTCATTGCAAGGAACGAGGTTATTAGAATGCCATTTGTATAGTGTCTGTTTGTCGTACACCATCAAACGGTAGTTCTCAGAGATATACTTGCCATGTGAGGGGGCATAGTAGAAATTGAGAATCGGTAATTGTCCCTTATACTCTGTTTCACAGAACGGACAACGTGGTTTTGTTGTATTATCGAACACATACCAATGCGCTTCACATTTGGAATTTTGGCATGGCTGCACCAAATCGCAAGTCTTCACAAGAGCTTCCTCCCACTGTAAGGCGGACGGACGAGCTGATGGATTGTGCAAACCGTCGATAAATGCCTTGTCGAACAAATCCTTCAAATAAGGACCACATATAGTATAAGGCATCTTTGATGGATCACCCTGTGGTAACTGTGATTTTGCCAACTGGTCAACCTTTACTTTATTTGTTTTGTCTGTAGGATGCTCAATGAATAGAGCCTTCGAACCATAACGCATATCATCATCTTTCTGTGGATCGTCAACATCCCACACTTTACCACCGTCTAATGGGTGGCGGTTAAGTAGGAATGTATAGATAAGGACGGCAAGTTGATATCTATCCGTGGATATTTTGGGCAATTTTTTATTGGGATCGCTTATTGACAATGTCTTTGTGGCTAAAACTTCAGGAGCTATAAATCCTGGAGTTCCTATGACTTCAGGAGGATATTTTCCTGGTACAACCAAACCGTCATCGTCAAGTATCAGTGCAGAACCAGATAATGGATCTACAAGAACATTATTGTATGACAAATCACCATGTGCTAATCCCGCTGCATGAAGACGCCGCATTGCACGGGCTATCTTAAGACACATATGAAGTCTATCTAAATATGTTCCTTTTTGATCTTCAGGAACAAATCTGTTAATTAGTTTGGCAGATGCAAACCATTTACCGTTTTTCTCTTGTCCATTTTTTATATAGGGCCATGTATCTGCAACTCCACTAAAGAAAAATTGCTGAGGGAAGAAAGGAACGACCAATCCTATTTTGCCATTCCATTCAACTATTTTGGTTGGCCAAGCGAAGAGATTTTTCCAATATCCACCATCCGAATTTGCTAAAAAAATTTTTTCACGATATTGACCTACAATACTCGCCAAGCGATCCTTATTGTTTGCATCGATTTTTTCACGAAAAAATTGTACGACATACGTCTTGTCCGTAGAGAAATACACGTCCTTGACACCACCTTGAGCCTTTATTTCGTCATAAAACTCAACGGTGCTGCCATCTTGTGCTTTTAATGTTATTTTATTTGCCATAGCCTATTCGTTTTGTTGTTCATCAGATTCTTTTTCCAAAGTTTGGTCTTCTGCTGTATTCTTCTCGCTGAGATTATCATCTTCTCCCTCATAAAGAATAGCAATAGTACGGTCGTCATGATTGCCAGGTGCCCAGAAATCGAGCCAATCAAGTAATTGGTCTTTCGATGCTTCGTTGTCATCTGTTAGATCAACACCATTTTCTTTCAAATCATCCCATAACGCATCCCACTTATCAGGATTGTTGAGATTCGCATCAGTTTCAAATTTCGGGTCACTGACTCCGTCACTCATTAAGAATAACGCAGTAAAGTCATTTACGATATAGAAGCGAAGACGCTGATACAGGGCTGTCGCATCTTTGAAGATTTCAGACATGGTCAGGAAGCGAGTCTGTCCTGCATATTCGCCTTCGTCGGGCACTCCGAGTATTTTTGCGGTGTGAGCTTTTCTGTCATACAAACAGATAGCACCATCGCCAACCCAAAAAGAAGCAACAAACCATCCGAAGCTAAACTTCTTGCAAATGGTCAATAACAGAGTCGTGGCATAATACTTAATCGGTTGTTTTGTTAACGCAGCTTCTGCCTGTATTGCCTTGTGAGCCTTAAACGCAGCAGTGCCGACAATCTCGTAGATGTAATTGCCAACAATCTTACGTGCTTCTTCTTCTGAGAGATCTTGCAGATTACCATAATTACCAATGGCTTCCTCAAATGTTCTGCTCTGTCCGAGCTTTGACATGCAGAAACTTACAGATTCGTCGCAAGCAATCTTTGATCCTTGACGTGAATACTTGGCTGATCCGGCTCCATCTGCAACAGCCATGATATACCATCCATTATCCATATGCTCCATACGGAAGTGGTCATCACGAGGCTTTCCTTCTTGTGCGTGGCTTCGACCACGCTTGCTTGCAGCAACAATGTCTTTCTGAGGAGTACCATCAGGCAATGCCTCTACCTTAATGTATTCCACCTGTATGTCATCATTCTTGTATTTTGGTTCGGGCATATTATCCCAATCAACAGACAGGTTTTTCCAGAGTTTACGTGGGTCTTGATTGATAACAAATGGAATCTTATGTTCCAGTGTAGGCATGTTTTCAGGCATCTCTATTCCGCCACAGAACTTATAAACCAATGTCAATTCAAAAGTAGATTCTGCCACGGCACCATCTTTGCGGAAGGATTCCAAAGAAGGCGTTCCGGTTATGGCAAAACTTTTGCCATCTGGCGCAACCGTCAGTTTTAGTCCGTGGTTATCCTCGTCCAGTCCCTTAACATCCACAAGTTCTAGTTCCACATTATTAAATATGTCAGAGTTGACTTGTGGCATTACTATGGTTTGGTTGTATTCTATATTTTCTTTGGCATTAGGCATGTTGAGGTTCCATTTCAACTCACCGTCCGCCATTTTTACTTTGTCCATAACGTTTGTATTATATAGTTCCCATAATTTGTCTGACAAGAAATGAAGGAATTTCTCCGCCTTGTCGTCATCTCGATTACCTATGAGAATTTGTAAAGCTTTGTCTAATGTCATAATATGGTTCACTCCTACTTTTTATTTAACGAATAATACGTTGAACAGGGAATAGCCTCCTTATACTTTCTAAATGTAGATGCCAGCTTTTTTTGTTTTTCTACCAAGACACTTTCGATATACCCTGTTATGTAGTATTCGGCATCCTTTTCTTTGGGGTCAGCTTTTATTTCTGTTTCAATATTTAGATACAACCCTTGGGCGCCCTTGTCAACAACATAATAGGTTACTTCTTTATCATTTTGGCTTAGCTCTTCATAAGTAGCCTTAACTATTGGCTCTTGATAAGGCTCAGCATGGTAAGCATCTAATAACGCTATGGTGTAAGTTCCTTTATAATTAGACCTTACATACACATTGCCGTCAATAGTTTCCAAAATAACTTCTCCTTGTCCACTTTTGCTTCTTCGACAATGAGCAACGTATTCATTCTCATAGGCCAAAGCCATTGCATAATCTACAAAGGAGCCATTGCTTTTTCCTCGCTGTTTATATAGCATTATGTGATAATTCGTGTTTAGCCAATGTAAAATTTCTCTTATTACTTTTAGTACTACGTCGTCTAACATATCTTTAAGTTAATAAATCAGCTTCGGTGGACGGTGGGGGGGTAAGTTCTTGCGTAAACAAATAAAGCCTACCCTCTACCTCTTGTTATATCCATACCTCCTTCTGCAATTTCGCTGAGTGAGCCTTCCAAACCACACCACGGGCAAGCAGTAGTATTGCCATCAGAGCACATGATGTTTCCACATTCGCAAATTACTACGCCAAGTTGTGCACCGCAGCAAGGACATGTCGGCATACCACGAAGCGACATCGTATTGATATGGTTGTTCGATTTGCCATCGCTCAAGCTGTTATAGGTTTCCTCATCCACAGGATAAGCCCCCACGAGTTTGAAATCCGTGCCTTTAATATCAAAGGTCTCCAGCCCTTCAATGGGAGCAATATGTTTGGCATATTTTACAAGGTAGGTTTTCTTGGTGTTGGAGCACTTGCCTAAGAGTACAGTGTAGTTTTCGTCCACAACGCAAGGTCTTGATGTATCTACCTTCTCTAGATTAATGCCAGTTGTTGGAGCTAATGCCACGCTATCATCGCCCATATCGGTAACAGACACACTTGTTGCCTGAATGGAAGCAGTCACCCATTTAAAGAATGCCTTGAAAGACATCTCATCCGTATTGTTTAGTCGGAGTACATTGTCTGAAATCTGCCCCAACAACTGAGTGTTAACATTGTTTCCTATAGAAATAGCCACGATATTTGCCTTACGACGATATTTATTATTCCATCTTGCAAAGGCTGCTGAAGGATTGTCGGTCGGTGTGCCATCGGTAAAAAGGAATATGATTGGTTTCCAGTCACCCTTTCGCTCTTGTGTTGTCTTCACAACATTTCTGTCAATGTCATTCATTAGAAAGTCAAGTGCAGCCCCAAGAGAAGTGCCGCCGCCAATAGGAAATGTCGGAGGATAGAACTTGTAGAGTTCTGTCAAAGGTGACAGGCTCTTTGCTTTGCCTGCAAATGCTATCACAGAAATGAAAGCCGTTTCAAGGGCGTAAGGGTCAGTGCGCAGTTCTTGCACAATCTGGCGCATGCCGTTCTCTACTTGCTGAATAGGTTCTCCTATCATTGACTCTGATACATCAACGAGGAAATATACTGGTAATCTTCTCATGTTATGATGATTTTAAAATTACAAATTAAGAAATATTTCTTTAAGTTCTCTGTTGAAGTTGTCTCTATACTCTTGTTGCGAAGAACAAAGTGGAGCTTCCACTGGCCAAGAAACAATTTTATATAAAAAAACTGGCAACTTACTCATTGTTAAATCTGTTTGTGGTAAAACGCAATTCGATATAGGTTCAAGCAATTTTGCGACATTTTTCCGTGCCACAGAGATTAATGTGCTTTTATACAAAAAATTACGATTCCATTTTTTAAAAGCCAATGTAATATTGCCTGTTGGCATACCATTCGCAAAAAGGAATATGATGGGTTTCCTATCTCCTTTATGTTCTACTGTTGTCTTCACTACATTTCTGTCAATGTCATCCATCAATAGATTCAAAGCTTTTCCGAGAGCCATTCCTTTTTCTTTATGAAATATAGGTATCGCTTTTATACCGCAAATTTCTGTCAATGACAAGGCGATTTTTGCGGTATCACCAATAGTGATAATTGAGATATATGCCGTTTCTAACATATATGGATCTTCACGTATATAAAGCAAAATTTTTAATAAGCACATATTCAAATTATTGATATCACTTGCCCCAGAAACGTCAACGAGAAAATAGATTGGTAATCGTCTCATGTTCTTAATTTTTATTGTTTAGGAGTTATCATAGCAATCGGGCTTAGATATACTTTTCCTGGTCCCGTTATCTTCATCAAGTTAAGTCCTTCACCTTTCAGCACATTGCCAAATGACCAGCCTGCTTGTATTTGAGAAGTCTGAAAGCCCTGCAAAGCTACGATATGGTTTTCGTCCACTTCTATAGTCTCGCCTTTAGTTAGTATCTTTTCTATGGGCGATCCAAGTGAATCAAGGAATACAGTAGCATTACCCTCCACTTTTTGGAATACCAACAAACCTTGCAGATTGAGGTTGAGATTAAGCTTTACCTTGTCTGTGGAAGCTACATAATGTCCTCGGCGACAAATCATATTCTCGCCCTGCAAGCGTATTGGCACAAGTGCACACATACTGCCCGACAACACCATTTTCTTGTCGGTGTTGGTTGGGTTATAGAAATGTATAATCAGGACCGATTCGCCTGAAAGTGCTGAACGTAACACTCCGCCAATCAGATTGCCGAGCCCGCTTCCTGAACCCCCACCATTCCATTCTGCATCACGTTGCAGAGCCTCGTCAACATAGACTATACTACCACGTTCTGCATAGAAAGATTCTCCTGGTGAAAGTATCACTTCAAGAGTCTTGTATTCATAACCTACAATCTTACAATTCATATTCTTTATATTACGACGTTAACTTCTATTGGCGGTGGTGGAAGTTCCACGCTATCAGTTACTCCCATAGTACGACCGCCTTGCTGGACATTTATGGTTACCCATTGGAAGAATTTCTTGAACGTGCTACTGTCCATCGTATCAAGCGTAAATACGTTGTCTGTCAATTTCTTCAAAGGCTCTGTTTGGGCTTTAGGTCCAGCAGCACAAGCCACTATGTTTGTGAATTGATGACGTTTTACATTGTTGATGGCTTCTTCATAAACCATGAGGTCAGAAGGCTTTCCGTCGGTAAGAACGAACAACAGCGGCATCCAATCGCCTTTCTGTTCTCTGCTGCCCATATTCACTTCCTTGTCATAACAGTCACATAACATATTAAGGGCTGCTCCGGTATGTGTAGGTCCAGAGTTGGGACATTCTATGTCTGGAATTTGTAGATTCTCAAGTTCTGTCAAAGGCAGAATTTGTTTTACATCCTTATCGTAAGTGATGATACTGATACAAGCAGTTTCTAAAGCATACGGATCTAAACGCAGAGAGGCAATCATATCTGACAAACCGACTTTGACGGATTCTATCGGTTCTCCTTTCATGGAGCCTGACGTATCTATTAATATGTAGACAGGTAATCTTCTACTCATAAATGTTGTTTTTTATGAATATCGGGTGATGTAATAAGTGCAGACATCACCCGACAATGTTTTATCGATGTATTATACCACAATGTTCACCTCTGGTGGTGGAGGGGGGAGCTCACTCATTGTTGTGGCTTCCGCTGCTGTTTCCTCTACTGATTTGCTGCTTGTGCTGATAGAAGCAGAAACCCATTTGAAGAAAGCTTTAATTGTGGCACTGTCTGCAGTATCAAGCTGAACCACATTCTCGGTGATTTGCTTCAGTGTGTTGGTGTTGGCACCTTGTCCTGCAGCACAGGCTACGACCATACCACATTTACGTTTCTTGAAATCGTCAAGACCCTTGGTCATTGAGTCGGTAGGTTCACCATCAGTCATAATGAACACCAATGGTCGCCAATCACCCTTTACCTCAGCCGTTGTCTTGGTTATTTCTGTATCAATTTTCTGAGACAGAAGTTCCAATGCTCCTCCCAATGCTGTGCAACCACTTGCGTCGATGTTTGGCTGTTGGAATGCAGCAAGCTCTGTAAGCGGAGTGACCTGCTGTGCAGAACTGTTGAATGTTATGATACTGATGTATGCTGTTTCGAGAGCATACGGGTCGCTACGTA
>ERZ1026874.1509-NODE-1509-length-12251-cov-16.891276_pt1 | contig 12251 bp, 14 predicted proteins | sample MGYA00380167_ERZ1026874 | MGnify/ENA primary metagenome ERZ1026874 (study PRJEB33269, sample SAMEA4719803) | human gut metagenome | biome: human-associated habitat; feature: organic feature; material: feces | place: Cameroon | collected 2013-10 ...
ATAAGCTGCTGGGAAACTATCCTGACAGAAACGATGCCCTGCGTCCGTATGAGTGTCTGATCCTAGGGCGAAATAAGAAGCAAATTGCAGAGTACATCAAGCATCAGCTTGACGAAGATCAGATAGCGGATCAAATGAGCCTGAAAGAGTTTATTGACCCGTTTACGGGTAGCAAGAATACCAAGGCATAAGTAAAACGCCCCTTAAGGGGCCTGCCACGAGTCGGCAATGCAATTGGCCGAACCGTTCGAGGCCCCTTGAGGGGCGTTGTCTGTAATATGCCCTTCTAGGGCTTCCTCAAGCCCCCGGCTTAGCCGGGGGGCCTGACTGATTTTGTGTCAGAATAGCTTCAGTAGCATATCATCTGCCGCATCGGTGTACTGTCCTTTTGCCAGCCGTTCATTTCTCAGCCTGTTTATAGTGGTTCGCATAGGCATGGTGGTGAGAGAGGTCGGCTTTCTATTTACGAAAGCCTCCTATTCGACTGCGGCATCAGACAGGCTTTGCAAAACCTGCCCAATATCTGCATCCATGCAGATGGATCGCCGATCAATTTCCTGCGGGCAAACTGCCTGCCCTTGATTGATACAAGCGTAGGTAGCGTTTGGGTTCTTGGCTGTCATCTGCCAGAACGGGTATTTGATGATGATAGGGGTATTGTACCCAACGCCCAACTCAAGAAAGAGAATTTTCCCGCCTGCACGGGTACGGAGAAAATTCTCATACCGCTCCGCGGCTTTGTGCCAGCCCTCGTCCTCCACAAATTTATCATCGCTGCGCAGGTTCATGGTCAGCGGTTTGCCGCATTGGGGGCAGGTCGGCAGCAGCTCGGCCGGGACTTTCATATCCTTCTGCCGCTCTATCATTTGTCGAATGACCGCTTCGTTATCAAAAGTTTCCTGACAGCACGGTTTGCTGCACTGGAACAGACCGTAATCGCCCTGCGTGTAGAACAGGCGCTTTTTATCAAAGCCAGCTTTCTGAAAGCAGTGGTCAACGTTTGTGGTAATAACGAAATAATCCTTGTCCTGCACCAGCTGCAAAAGGTTCTCATAGACCGGCTTGGGGGCATTCATATAGCGGTTGATGTAAATATACCGGCTCCAATACGCCCAATGCTCCTCCGGCGTGGCAAAGGGATAAAAGCCGCCGGAATACATATCCTTGATACCGTACTTTGCCGCAAAATCGGAAAAGTATTTTTCAAACCGTTCGCCGGTGTAAACAAATCCGGCAGAGGTGGAAAGACCGGCTCCGGCACCGATTACAACAGCGTCACAGTCCTGTAAAGCTGCTTGCAGCCGTTCAAGCTGCTCCGAGCAGCTTTTCGTAGATAGCTTTGTCCAAATCCTTGAAAACATTGAAGATCACCTTTTTGACACTGGTTTGCTTTTCGAGAAACTCTTTGACTGTCCGAACCGCGATCTCTGCCGCCTGCTCGTTGGGGAAGTGAAACTCCCCCGTGGAAATGCAGCAGAACGCCACGCTTTCCAAGCCGTTTTCTGCCGCCAACTCCAGGCAGGAGCGGTAGCAGGAAGCCAGCAGTTCTTTGTCCTTTTTTGTCACTCGCCCGTCGATGATCGGTCCGACAGTGTGCAGCACATACCGGCAGGGCAGATTGAACGCCGGGGTGATTTTTGCACGCCCGGTCGGTTCGGGGCAGCCCTGCTGTTCCATCAGCTCCGCACAGGCAAGCCGCAGTTCCACACCCGCAAAGGTGTGAATGGCATTGTCGATACAGCGGTGGTTCGGGATATAGCAGCCGGTCATACCGCTGTTGGCGGCGTTGACAATGGCATCGCATTGCAGCGTGGTAATGTCGCCCTGCCAGAGGTACAGCCCCGGCTGAATGGGAGTAAGGTCAGCCACATCGGTGATACCCTTTGCGGCGTTTTCACCTTGCAGATAGGCGTCCTGCATTTGCAAAAAATCCGCCTCTGCATGTTGCGGCGCGCGAAGATTCATCAGCCCCCGCAAAAGCTGACGCTGGCTGTTTGTATCTGCCGGGATGCCCAAATCCCGATATGCCGGGTTTTCCTTCAAAAGCGACTGAATCAAAAACAGCCTTTTTTCGCTCCGGTTCATAGTCAACCCCTCTTTTCGATCACCTGCATGGGGCAGGTTTCCGCACACCGCCCGCAGTGCAAGCAATGGTGTTGGTCAATCACCACAGGCTTCTTGGTAATGTCGATGCACTTCTGCGGGCAGACGGAATAGCACAGCTTGCAGCCGATGCAGCCCTCGCCCACATAGTAACCCAGTGCTTCCCGTGCAGCCTTGCCGATGGAGAAACCGTCCCGGACGATGTGCGCCGGGTCGCTGATGTCAAAATACTCGCCGTCCGCTTCGTACAGGTAAAACACCTCTAACGCACTGCGGGTATCGCCGGGATAGATGGACTGCATATAGGTATTTTTCTCAAAAATCTCATCCAGCTTTTCGCTGCTGATGTTTTTGATCTTACCCCGCAGGGAGATTGAGATTTTGTTCTTAGTGGCAGACAGGGCAATGTAGCCTTGCTCCATGAGTTGGGCATAGAATGCCTTGCCCTTGGCGGTGAGAAAATACACGCCCTGCTCGTCACAGAGCATCATGTCGATGACACGGGTCTGGGGATGCCCGTCTGCGCCGATGGTGGCAATGGTGGTGGAGTGGATATCTTCCACCAGTAATTTCAAATAATCTTGTTTCGTCATAACGTCAACGCCCTTTCAGAACTGGCTCAAGCCGTTTATAGGTCAGCATGGTAAAGCCGCCGATGACAAGTCCTTTCAGAATGTTGAAGGGCAAGGCATTGAACAGCACAATGTCCAGCTTTGTGTGGATGAAGGGCAGGAACGCACCGAAAGAGGCGATCAGCTGATCCAGCGGCATGAAGGTTTCAAACAGGGGCAACAGTATGAAGTAGTTCGCCAGCGCTGCGGCAATGCCCATCGCAAGGCTGGCAGCGACACAGGCAAGCAGCGCCGTTTTCTTGGTTTTGCGGTGTTTATAAATAGCCCCGGCAGCGACTACATAAGAAGCGCCCATCAGAAAGTTGGCGATCTCTCCGATGCCTCCTGTGGAGGTAGTCAGAAGCTGCAAGGTGTTTTTGACAAGTTCAATGAGCAGACCGGAGATCGGTCCGAAGGCAAATGCGCCGATGAGTGCCGGAAAGTCCGACAGGTCCATCCTTGCAAAGGACGGAGACAGCGGCACGGGAAATTCCACAAAGGCAAGCACATACGCCATTGCGGAAAGCAGGGCGGTCATCGTGATGGTACGGATATTGAGGGCGGCAGCTCTTTTCGGCTGCTGCATGGTAACGGTGCGGTTCATAATGCTCCTATCTTGAGGATATGCTTGGATTTGAAACAGCCCCACAGGACGGGTTTTCCTGCGGGGCTGTTTCCTCATATCTTCTTTCATCCGGACTATACCGTCGGTTACGGAATCTCACCGTATCGGGCGCTTTTGCGCTTTGCAGACTTTACTGCCGGTCAGGGATTTCACCTTGCCCCGAAGATGTTGAATAGAGAGAGTTTTTTAGGGTATTGCCTTAGAACTCGTAGGGAGGGTTGCCGGAGAAGTCAGCGATAACGCCGTGAGCATTATCCAGATAGAACACCTCAAAGATGGGGTTGGTAGCCTCGCCGTACTGACCCTTCACGATGGGGTTCTGGATGCACATTTCCTTGGCGGCCATGTTGTCCTCGAACACAGCCTTGCCGTGCAGACGGATCCATGCGTATTCCGGGCTGGAAACGGAGATCTCCACCTCCGGGTTCTGCTGCATATCCTTGTAGACGTCCTTCTGGTTGTTGGTGCAGAACCACAGCTTGCCGTCCAGTTCGCCGGCGAACATAAACGGGCGGCACTTTGCCTTGCCGTCACGACCGACGGTAGCAAGATACTGCACAGGGTTGGCATTCAGAAATTCTACGACTTTGTTCATGATAAGTACCTCCGAAATTTTGTTGTTTTCTCCTGATAGTTTTATTGTAATGCGATTTGTACGGCTTGTGAAGTACGCACAATATTGTGGTATGGTTACCTCCGGGTAACCATCAGAACTTGCCGTTCTGATTCTGCCAGGTGGACTGGTCCGCAATCGTTTCCATCACATCCCAATGCTCGGCGATCTTGCCGTTCTCCACACGCCACAGGTCATAGTAGCTGGTAGGCGCACCGCCGAAGGTGCCCTCACTGACGGCAAGGACGAAATTGCCCTGCGCCAGAACCATGTGGACTTCATCGTACACCATCGAAATGCCCTGCTCCGCCAAAGCGCCCAGCGCGGCGTTCAGACCGGACACGCCATCGGCAATGCCGGTGTTGTGCTGGATGTAGGCATCACCGTCAAAATAGTCCGGAGTCTTGTCAAGGTTGTTACCCTGCATGACATCGTAGAGGAAATTCTTGACCAGCTCACGGTTTCCCTCGGTCTTATCCAGATCCGTGACCTCCATCGTGCCGTCCGTCTGGGTGTGCCCGGAGGGATTCGGCTCAGCCAGCGCCGCCAGATTGTCCCAATGCTCAGCGATCTTGCCGTTTTCGTCAAAGCGGAAGATGTCAAAGGCGACCTGCTCACCGGCACCGGCGAAATTGTATACCGTCTGCAAGAACACCTTGTCACCGTCCTCAAAAGCACGGACGTTGTTCACCGTGGTTTTCACATCGGCAGATGCGAGATATTCTACCGAGCCGATAAAGGCATCCGCACCGGTGCCGTATGCCAGATTGTGCTGGATGTAGCCATCCGCCAACAGACTGCGGGCGGTGTCCGTATCGCCGGTAGCAAAGGTGTTGATGAGCGCCAGCGCCTTTTCGGTTTGGCTCTGTTCCTGCCGGGCAGGGGCAGTCTGCCGGGTGCTTTCAGCGGGTGTTTGGGCTGCGGCGTCCTTGGCGCCGCAGCCGGTGAGAGCCGTGCCGAGCATGGTAAGAGCCATCGTGAGAGAAAGAAATTTTTTCATTTTGAGTAACCTCCTTGGTGTTTGGGCTTGCTTTCGTTCGCCTCTGGTATTATAATAATACCGTAGCTCCCATTCGTAAAGTAAGCACAATATTGTGCTGTAGTTACCAAACAGAAACTAATGGATAGTTACCGGAAAGAAACGATTGCGCCGCTGCCGGGTTTTTCGGCAATTTGGCGCTTTTAAAAAAAATTTTGGAGGGATTAAAATGATCGAAGTAAAAGCAAAGACGGAACTTCCTGCCTGCCCCGTCGAGACCACGCTGACCCTCATCGGGGACAAGTGGAAGGTGCTGATCCTGCGGGACCTGATGCCGGGAACGAAGCGGTTCGGGGAGCTGAAAAAGTCCGTAGGCAATGTGTCCCAAAAGGTCTTGACCGCCCAGCTCCGGGCAATGGAGGAAAGCGGACTGGTAAACCGCAAGGTCTACGCCGAAGTCCCGCCGAGAGTGGAATATTCTCTGACGGAACTAGGCAAGAGCCTGAAGCCCATTCTGGATTCCATGTGGGCATGGGGCGAAGCCTATAAGACCAAAATCGAGTAGGAGACTCTCTTAACTAAAGAGCCGACCTCTCACACCACCGTGCGTACCGACCGGTACACGGCAGTTCAACCGCATAAGTGCAAGGACTCGTAGACTATATGACCGGTGAAGTTTTGGAAGGCTATCTTCCACCGAAAGCACTAGCTATGGTCCGAGAATGGATTGCGCTGCATAGGGATACTTTGCAGGAAATCTGGGAAACGCAAGAGTTTAAGAAAATTTCACCGCTGGAGTAAGGAGGTTCCTTCTATGTTCCACAAGATTAAAAGTGTATCACCTCTCCCTGATTATAAACTGAGTGTCGGTTTCAGCGAGGGGGTTGTAAAATTATATGATGTCAAGCCTCTGTTTGAAAAGATTCCTGCTTTCACCTACTACGCCGATTAGCAATCAGCCAATGGCAAATGCTAATTGTTTACACCGCATTCACAATTCAAGGTGAGAATCCCCCTATGATGGATTTCATCAACAAAGTTTGCTCGCCGTCCAGTGTATTGCAAATTATCCATCAACAATTCCCGTTACTAAAAGCGACTTGAATCAATAGTGAGCACGTCATCACAGGCCTTAACCTTGACAGATTGGATATTTAGCGCAAATTCGGCCGAGCTATACGGTTTAATTGAATTTCTGAATTTTAGAGATAAACAAAAAAGACAGTCTCCAGCATTCCATCACGAGATGCTGGAGACTGTCTTTTGCGCATATCTGCTTTTTATCTGCTACGCAGAACTGCCATAGGAAGTGGACCAATCATTTTCCAACCCGATGTTTGAAATTGCTGTACCCAAAGGTTGTGATTTCCCGTGTTGTACCGTCAGGCCTGCGGGCGTAGATGGCGGGCAGTGGCATACCGTTGAAGGTGTTGTTTTTGCAGGTGGTATAAATCGCCATATCGCCAAAAACCAGCAAATCTCCCACGGCGGGCACGGCGTCAAAGCTGTAATCCCCGATGACATCCCCGGCCAGGCAGGTCGGGCCTGCAAGGCGCACAGTGCAGGTTTTTTCACCGGGTTCGTCCGCGCCCAGCAGCGGCGGGCGGTAGGGCATCTCAATGACATCCGGCATATGGCAGGCGGCGCTGGTATCCAGAATCGCAATTGTGGTATCGCCGTTTTGCACTACATCCAGTACGTGGGTTAAGAGATACCCCGCGTTCAGGGCGCAGGCCTCGCCGGGTTCCAGATAGACCGTCACGCCCCAGTCCTGATGGGCGCGGCGGATGCAGCGCTCCAGCATGGTCATGTTGTAGCCGGGGCGGGTGATGTGGTGCCCGCCGCCGAAATTTAGCCACTGCATTTTGGACAGCAGGTCGCCAAATTTATCGGCCACTGCGTCCAGCGTCACGGCCAGCGCGTCGGCGTCCTGCTCACACAGGGTGTGGAAATGCAGGCCGTCCAACAGCGTGGGCAGAGCCGGGTCAGCCGCCACGGCGGCATCCCACTGCGCACGGGTCGTGCCCAAGCGGCTGCCGGGGGCGCAGGGGTCATAAATCGCGTGGCCGTTCTGTGTCGAGCACTCCGGGTTGATGCGCAGGCCCACGCTCTTCTCCGCTGCTTTGGCCGCAGGGCCGAACTTTGCCAGCTGTGCCGGAGAGTTGAACACGATATGGTCAGCGTACCGCAGCAGCTCATCCACTTCATCGTTACGATAGGCAGCGCAAAAAACGTGTACTTCCCCGTCGGGCATTTCTTCCGCGCCGAGTCGTGCTTCAAACAGGCCACTGGCCTCGGTGCCCGCTAGGTGCGGCGCCAGCAGCGGGTACAAATCGTAGTTGCTGAACGCTTTTTGCGCCAGCAGCACCCTGCACCCAGTGCGTCGGGAAAGATTGCCCAGAATTTCCGCGTTGTGGGTCAGCGCGGCTTCATCCAGCAGGTAGCAGGGCGTGGGCAGGGCGGCAAATTCCGGCGGTACCGCGCCGCCGATGGCCGCAAAGGGCGGCCGTGCGTCGCGCTGTGCCATCAGTCCACCAGCACCGGGTTATGGTTCTCGCTGCGGGGCAGGCCGTACTTATCCAGCGCGTCGAGGAACGGATCGGGGTTGAACTCCTCGACCGTGTAGACACCGGGCTTCGTCCACTCGCCGGTCAGCATCATCAGCGCGCCGCACATGGCGGGCACACCCGTGGTGTAGCTGATGGCCTGACTGCCGACCTCGCGGTAGCATTCCTGATGGTCGCATACATTATAAATGTAGTAAGTCTTGTCCTTGCCGTCCTTTTTGCCGGTGAAGATGCAACCGATGTTCGTCTTGCCCTTGGTGCGGGGGCCGAGGCTGGCGGGGTCAGGCAGCAGTGCTTTCAAGAACTGGATGGGCACGATCTCCTGACCGTTGTAGTTGATCGGTGTGGTGGAGAGCATGCCCACATCTTCCAGACAACGCATATGGTCAAGGTAGCTCTGGCCGAAGGTCATGAAGAACCGGATGCGTTTGACATCGGGCAGGTTTTTGCCCAAGGACTCAATTTCCTCGTGATGCAGCAGGTACATATCCTTCTGGCCGACCTGATCGAAGTTGTATTCCCGCTTGATGCTCATGGGCGGAATCTCGACCCACTTGCCATTCTCCATGTAGCTGCCGGGGGCCGAGACTTCGCGCAGGTTGATTTCGGGGTTGAAGTTGGTAGCAAACGCATAGCCGTGGTCGCCGCCGTTGCAGTCGAGGATGTCAATCGTGTCGATGGAATCGAACTCATGCTTGGCGGCGTAGGCGCAGTAGGCCTGTGTCACGCCCGGGTCAAAGCCACAGCCCAACAACGCGGTCAGGCCGGCATCCTCAAACTTCTTCTTGTAGGCCCACTGCCAACTGTAATCGAAGTAAGCGGAGAAGCCTTCCTCCTTGCAGCGCTTCTCGTAGATGGCACGCCAGGTGGGGTCGTCGGTGTTTTCGGGTTCGTAGTTGGCGGTGTCCATGTAGTTGACGCCGCAGGCAAGGCAGGCGTCCATGATGGTCAGATCCTGGTACGGCAGGGCAATGTTCATAACGAGGTCAGGCTTGTAGCTGTTGATGAGGTCGCACAGCTGCTGGATGTCGTCGGCATCGACCTGCGCGGTGGTGATTTTGGTCTGGGTGGTGGGTGCCAGTTTGGCGGCCAGCGCATCGCACTTGGATTTGGTGCGGCTTGCGATGCACAGCTCGGTGAAGACGTCGCTGACCTGGCAGCACTTGGAGATGGCGACGCTTGCCACGCCGCCGCAGCCGATAACAAGAACTTTGCTCATGATAGAACTCCTTTATGTTTGAATTTATAACAGATTTTTATTTTTCCAGTGCCAGCAGCAGCTCACGCAGCACCTTGCAGGCTGTAGCCGTGGAAACGCCGCTCTGGTCGAGCATGGGGGCCAGTTCATTGACGTCCGCGCCGACGATGTGCGCTTTCGTCACGGTACGGATGGCCTGCAAAAGCTGCAAAAAGCTGACGCCGCCCGCCTCGGGTGTGCCCGTGCCGGGAAAGGCCGACGGGTCAAGGCAGTCGAGGTCAATCGTCAGATAGACCGGAACGTCGGTCTGGCACAGCCAGTCGGTCAGCTCGGCCAGCCCGGTAAAGTCGAACTTGTGCATATCGGTGTGCCGCGCGGCGAACTGAAATTCCTCCCGTTCACCGCTGCGGATGCAGAACTGGTGGATGCGCCCGTCACCGATCAGGTCATGACAGCGGCGCAGTACGCAGGCGTGGCTCAGCTGTGCGCCGAGGTAATCGTCCCGCAGATCGGCGTGGGCGTCAAAATGGACGATGTGCAAATCCGGGTATTTGCGAACCGCCGCACGCACCGCACCCAAGGTGACAAGGTGCTCGCCGCCGAGCAGAAGCGGCAGCTTGCCGTCCCGCAGGATTTCGGCCGCGCGGGATTCGATGTCCACCAGGGCGCTCTCGCTTGAGCCGAAGCACAGCTCCAAATCACCGCTGTCAAAGACGCTGCCGTCCGTCAGGTCCTTGTCCTGATAGGGGCTGTAGGTTTCCAGCCCGTAGCTTTCGTGCCGCATCGCCGCAGGACCAAAGCGCGCGCCGGGGCGGTAGCTGGTGGTGGAATCAAACGGTGCACCGTACAAAACAATGCTTGCCGTGCGGTAGCTGCTGTCGCAGCCGATGAAATTTTCTACATTGCGATGCAGCATTAACGATCCTCCACTTCCCGCAGCATTTCTTCCAGAAAGGCGGGCAGATAAAATGCCCCGACGTGCAGCCGGGAGGTGTAATAGCGGGTACGCATGTTCAGCGCGTTCCACGCATCGGCGTCCATATCGTTGATGGGATGATATTTTTTGCTGGCAAAGCCGAACAGCCAGTACCCCGCCGCAAAGGTCGGGATGTGCGCCTGATACACCTTGCTGATGGGAAAGGTGCTGGCAATGCGCTGGTGGCTGCGCTGCATGGCAGTGGCGTCCTCGGCATAGAACGGGCTGCCCTGCTGGTTGACCATGATGCCGTCCGCGCGCAGGGCGTTATAACAGCTGCCGTAAAATTCGCGGGTGAACAGACCTTCCGATGGGCCGAAGGGGTCGGAGGAGTCCACAATAATCAAGTCGTACTCGTTCTCACACTTGCGGATGAATTTCAGCGCATTTTCGTAGTAAATATGTACGCGGCGGTCATCCATGCGGCAGGCGTTGCCGGGCAGGTAGGCGCGGCAGGCCTCGATGACCTGCGGATCCATCTCCACAAGGTCAATGCTTTCCACGCGGTCATAGCGGGTCAGCTCCCGCACAACGCCGCCGTCGCCCGCACCGATGACGAGAATATCCTTGGCGTTTTTGTGTACCGACATCGGCACATGGGTGATCATCTCGTCATAGATGAACTCATCGCGCTCGGTCAGCATGACATTGCCGTCCAGCGTCAGGACGCGGCCAAACTCCGGTGTCTCAAAAATGTCGATGCGCTGGTAGTCGCTCTGCTTGGAGTAAAGCTGGCGGTTGACCCGGATGCTGTGCTTGACATCCGGGGTGTGAAATTCCGAAAACCACATTTCCATACTGCAAACCTCCCTGTCAAGCCAGCACATTCAGGCGCAGGATGTCCGGGTCCTCGGGGCCGGTCATGCTGCAGCCCTTGGCCTTGGCATACTCGATATAATCCAAGATCTGCGCGGTGATGCGCTCGCCCGGGGCAAGGATCGGGATGCCCGGGGGATAGCACATGACGAACTCGCTGCAGACCATGCCCTCTGTCTCACGCAGGGGCAGGCTCTTTTTGGGGGCGTAGAACGCCTCCTGCGGGCTGGCGGCAACCTCAGGATCGATGTATTCCTGACTCAAGAGGCCTGCGCCATCGGTGTGATAGCGGCGCTTGATTTCAGCCAGTGCGCTGACAAGACGCTCGACCTCCTGTGGGCGGTCGCCGATGGAGAGATAGGCCAGAATGTTGCCGATGTCGCCGAACTCGATCTGAATGTCGTATTCGTCGCGCAGAATGTCGTAAACCTCGATGCCAGCAAGTCCGATGTCCAGCGTGTGGACGCTGAGTTTTGTCGTATCAAAGTCAAAAACGGAGTTACCGTTGCAAAGCTCCTTGCCGAAGGCATAGTACCCGCCCACGGCGTTGATTTCCTCGCGCGCGTACTCGGCCATGTCGGCCACCTGATGGAACACCTGCCGCCCCCGAAGCGCTAAGTTGCGGCGGGAAATATCCAGGCTGGACATGAGCAGATAGCTGCCGGAGGTCGTCTGGGTCAAGTTGATGATCTGCCGCACATAGCCCGCGTGGACGTTGGGGCCGGTCAGCAGCAGGCTGGATTGGGTCAGGCTGCCGCCGCTCTTGTGCATCGAGACGGAGGCCATATCGGCGCCCGCCGCCATGGCTGAAACAGGAAGTCCGCCGCCGAAATAGAAGTGTGTGCCGTGGGCTTCGTCCGCAAGGCAGAGCATCCCGGCGTCGTGGGCCATCCTCACAATGGCGCGCAGGTCGCTGCAAATGCCGTAGTAGGTGGGATTGTTGACAAGCACAGCCACGGCGTTGGGGTGCTCGGCAATGGCCTTGGCCACCTGCTCCCGCTTCATGCCCAGACTGATGCCGAGACGGTTGTCTACCTCCGGGTTGACGTAGACCGGCACCGCGCCGCAGAGCACCAGCGCGTTCAGCACGCTGCGGTGGACATTGCGCGGCAGAATGATTTCATCCCCGCGCTTGCAGGCCGTCAGCACCATGCTCTGCACCGAGCTCGTTGTGCCGCCCACCATCAAAAAGGCGTGTGCCGCGCCAAACGCATCGGCGGCCAGCTCCTCGGCTTCGCGGATGACCGAAACCGGGTGACAGAGATTGTCCAGCGGCTTCATGCTGTTGACATCCACACCAACGCACTGCTGGCCCAAAAACGCGGTCAGCTCCGGGTTACCGCGCCCGCGCTTGTGCCCCGGCACGTCAAAGGGAACAACGCGCATCCGGCGAAAGTTTTCCAGTGCTTCATGGATGGGGGCGCGGCGCTGATCCAGCCGGGTGCGCTTTGCTTCTCCGTTCATTTTTACCTCCGTTCGCGATCCCTTTGCAAAACAAAAAAACGCAAGCCATGCACAGATGTGCAGACTTGCGTTTGAATTCAGCATATTTGGACACAGGCCGATTACCCCCCGATACCTCACCGAGAGAACGTCCTGGATGATTCAAAAAGGCTGAGCGTGTCAGAGTCTATATAGCAATCTTACTTTTACTACTCTTTATTGACCGTTTCACAAGTCTGCACGCCAAAACGTGCAATTTCATGGCTGTAAAGGAACCAACTTATAAAATTTGAGCTTTTAACTCAATCAATAAGGCAACC
>ERZ1026874.1516-NODE-1516-length-12221-cov-54.590827_pt1 | contig 12221 bp, 10 predicted proteins | sample MGYA00380167_ERZ1026874 | MGnify/ENA primary metagenome ERZ1026874 (study PRJEB33269, sample SAMEA4719803) | human gut metagenome | biome: human-associated habitat; feature: organic feature; material: feces | place: Cameroon | collected 2013-10 ...
TATCAAAGACGAGGTGAATACTCTGGAATGGGTGATTTCCTGACACTGAGGGGGGTAGCCGATGGATTACGATTGACTTTCACAAATTCTTAAACCGACCTTCCCCCTATCTCATGGGGGCAGTTTCAGTTTTGAAAACGGACATTCTATCCATCATATCTCCAAGAGACAGTAAATCCATGAAATTAGCACATAAAAACGGGTACTCTATACCAAAATAAAAAAAAATCTTTTAATTTACTTGGCAGTTTAGAGAAAAAAACGTATTTTTGCTGCTGTAAATTGATGAATGTTTTTAAAAAGGAGTAAGTATGAATACATTAGCAATAAACGAACCTCAATTGTTGGTACTTGCCGAAGAAGACAAGGAAAAAGGCAGAGTTACCCATTGGAATTCTGTTGATGAAATGTTTGATACTATCTTAGGAGAATAATGTATAAACTTGAGAAATCCCCAATCTGTAAAGTTCAACAGATTGGGGATTTACATTTTCTGAAACTCCATTAAAACCAAATAAGACAATATCTCATGGGGGCAGTATCAGTTTTGAAAACGGACATTAAAGGGGGTAGGCTTCCACATTCCATAAGAGAAAAGGGAGGGGAATTGCGGCAAGCATTCCCCTATATATAATTAAGGTGTAAGCTCGGGAATACCAATCGGGAAAGAAAGAGGTAAACAGGCTTCAGCGGGAGAAAGACACTTCTCTCCAACTACATCTCCCAAAAGTTTAAGAAATGCTAAAAAGACCCTTTTTGGGCATTTTTCACTAAAAAAAATGCATTTTTGGGGCAATTGATCCAAATCAAGGCAAAATTGAACCAATTTGAACCAATTCAGTTTCATTTATTTTATATATCTTTGCACCCAAATATGAGTTAGTTATCAACGTAAATTGATATTCTTAACGATTGTATAAAGTAAATGAAATTATTCTTATAGGGGATATGACAATACTACTTATCATATTAATAGGAATCGGAATATTTGTACTTCTCGGCATTCTAGGCTGGGGAATACAGCTTTTGGGATTTCTCGGAGGACTCTTAGGTGAAGGCATCACTGGATGCATAGGATGCTTCATCAAGTTCTTTTGGGTGATTCTGCTAATAGCTATATTTATTGCGCTGATACAATAACCCGTCATTTAATCTTAAAAACAATAACCATTATGACATATTGCAAGAAATGCGGCGCAATGCTGCAACCGGGAATGAAATTCTGTACGAAGTGTGGACAACCTATTGACTTGCAACCACAGGCTCCAACCCAGCCACAAGGAGTTAGTAAGCCTCAACGTCCTCAACCACTGAAAGCCATGGCTCCTCAACAGCCTATGAAGCCTCAACCTATGAGACCTCAAGCACCGGGTATGCCCCCAAAACCGATGCAGCCTCAGCGCCCAGTAATGCCTCAGGCTCCACAGTCTCCACAAGCCAGCAAGGGTATGTTCACCAATGCCGTTCGCTCTGTAGCAAACGCCATGACTGGTGGTGCGCTCAATCGCCAGATTGCAGAAGAACAGAGAAGAGCCGTTAACCAGCAAGCTACTGAAAGCCAGTCGGAAATCCGTGATGCCAGAAATGCACAGCAGCAGGCTGAACAGGCACAGATTGCAGCCGAAAGAGAAGCTGAACGTAGCCGCGACCGCCGCAGTATGGAAGCTGTTGATGGTGTTGACGTGGTAAGAGGCAAAACCATCTGGAATATCCAACCAGGAGAAATCGCTCGCAAGATTAGCGAACGAGAACTCGACGAAATAGAAAAACTGAAAGGTATCATCGTTCAGGAAGGTTGCACCGCCATCATTTTTGCCAATGGTGAGCTGGTTTCAACCCTCTCAGCAGGTGCATACCTCTTTTATAAGTCTGTAGAAGAAGAGCAGGCTGCTATCAAGAATGCGGTAGAAAAGGCTGAGAAAGATATGGCTGAAGCCGAAAAGCGTGAACGAGACCGCAAGCGCCAGGCTGAGCCTACCTTCCGCCAGCTCGGTATCGTAGGAGAAGTAGGCCGTGGCTTCAACTGGCTCGGTCGCATCATCTTCGGCGAAAAGAAAGGTGAACAGAAAGAAAAGGCCAAGAAGCGCCAACTGGATTATGCCCGCATCTTAGCCCGCATCACCCAGGCTCCTATCCTGTCGGTCTATATCGTCAGCAACCGTTTCATCACCCTCACCTTCGGTGGAGCAATGAACGAGAATGGCGAACTTGCCTTTCAGCCATACACCATTCCGATGGGCATCCATGATGTGCAGATTGGAGTATCTTTCCAGATGAGCATCAGCGATATTCATACCTTCGCCACCAATTACCTTACCGACCGCAACAGCGTAACAACTAGAGAATTACAGCAGTTGCTCAATGGTACCGTAGAAACCCTGTTGCGCCAGGAACTCCGCAACCAGAACTACGAGTCTGCCGGACTGACTGCAGAAACAGTAAATGTACTGAAAGAGAAAATCCGCCAGACCATCAACCAGCAGGTATTCGGCATAGAATGCACTCAGGTTCTGAATATCACCGACAGCAACCAGGACTTTGAGCGTTTCCGTCAGGTAGAACGCCAGCTCTATAACACAGAGAAGGAACTCGACTTCATGCACCGCACCGGAGAATTCCGAAACCGAATGGAAGTTGAGGCCAACTCCCAGCAGATTTCTTCAGCACAAAATGCCGAGGATTTGCGCCATGCCCTCCAGGGTATCAACAAAGACCAGTTGCTCCACGATGATGAGTTGGAGGAATTCGTCCAGATGCTCGAAAGTCAGAAGCGCATCCGCCAGGCTAAGACCCAGGAAGAGGAGTTCGAAGCCCTGGAAGACCTCCGCAAGAACCGTCTGGTCAAGCAGGAGGAAATGGATGTGCTCGAAGATGAGCTTGCCCACAAGAAGATTCCTCGTGAGGAAATCACGGAAATCATGCGCATACAGAGCCAGCAGAACATCGACACAGCCCGTCTTAAGGCAGAATGGGCACTCGATGATTCCCGCACCGACCACGACTGGGAACGTGAAGATCTGGAACGCCGCCGTAACTGGGGTATCGAAGACGAAGAGCGTGAACGCCAGTGGATGCAGGAAGAAAAGGAATACAACCGCGACTTCAACCGAAAGGCGAAGGAGGATGATTACGACTTCCAGCAGATGATGCGTCAACGCGAACTGGATAAGGAAGACCACCTCCTGGCACGCAACGAGAAACTGGAAGACGACCGCCTTGCCTATGAGCGCAACCGTCAGGAAAAGATGGACGATGACCAGTTGGAAGCCAACCACCATCAGCGCCAGATGGATAAGCTGCAGCAGATGGCTCAGATGCAGGCACAGCTCGACCAGCAGAAATATCAGCACGAAGAAAACGTAGCCACCATTCAGAGTAATGAGCAGATGAATCGTGACAACCATTTCGCCAATATGACCGCCGAACAGATTCGTGCCGCACAACTCTCCCACCTCACCGGAGATGCACAGGTAGCTATGGCAAACGCCTATAACGGCGAGAAGGAAGCCGAAAACCTGCGACAGACTGCAGCAGAAAAGGAAGCGATGATGCAGCAGATGCTACAGATGCAACAGCAGAACAGCAATGCCCAGATGGAAGCCATGATGAAGATGGCCGGCATGATAAAAGATACAGCCACCGGCATTAGCGGCACCCAGCAAAGCCAGCAGCAACAGCGCATCAACCAGCTGGAAGAGGAAAACCGACGCCAGCAGGAGCGAGTAGATCATACCCAGGATGTGGCTATGAACAACATCTCGCAGGTAAGCACTGCTGCCGCCAACAATCTGAACGCCTTCAATGGCGGACTCGGTGGAAATACAGCAGGAAGCCAAGCCGCTCCACAACAGGCAGCTCCACAGCAGGAATTGATAGAATGCCAGTGCTACAACTGTGGACACACCATCCACATTGCACCAGGCACTCCAAACTGTCCAGACTGTGGTGCACCTTTCCAATGGTAAGCCCTTTCCAGAAAATGCAACAAGAAGTCTAAACATATAAAGTAATCAGACTATGAGCGATATTAAACTTGATGGTGACGCGGCTGTGGTAGGCGGAATCCATTCCGACTCCCACAATACGCAAAACAACTATAACACCTCAACAACAACCCATACCACCAACAACAGTACGGTTAACAACCAGACTGTATATGAGGCACAGAAGACTCAGACTGAGATCTATCAGCAGAATGAGACTCTCTTTCTGCAGGCTGTGCAGGAACGACTGGTGGATGGCAAGTTGGATAATCAGAAGTTGGCAGAGCTCAACCAGTTGAGCATCCAATGGCATATTGCTCCCCTAAGAGCCAACCAGATCATAGATCAGGTACGTCAGAACATCCATATCCTGCAAGGCAGCAAGGGCAACGAATTCCTGGCAGAGCAGATTCTGACCGAGGTCTTCAATGCCATCCAGACCAACCATACCGACATTCTGAAGCGCAAGTTCAACAGTCTGGAGCAGTTGGCACGCGTGATGACGAATGATAACAACATCCAGTTCTATTATCATCTGTTGCTAGCCTCGATGTATCCCGACAAGTGCGCCCTTGCCTTCTTCGGTTCCCGTACCGATAACTACTGGCAACTCTTCTGGGCTCATGTAGCGTTCATCAAGACCGGCAATATCGACAATGCCACCGTGCTTCTGCCAAGAATGGGCGGTTTCGGTTGTCCGCAAGGCGACATCGCCCTGCTGATGGCTCTTGATAATCTTGCCGACTACCACAAGAATGGAAAGCAGGATTACTACAGGCAGCAGACCATCCAGTATCTCGACCAGGCCGTACAAAACGGAATGAGTGAACCGCTAAGTGCCCTATGGTATGCCGTGAAGGAGATGTTGGAGGATAAACCTCAGCCAGAAGAATGGTATCAGTTCTATTGCGACACAACCCTTTCGGAATTCATCCCGAAGGAAAAGAGCAAGATGGCTGTACCACCTCAGATGCCTACACCTCCTCCGATGCCAAAGTTTAATGCCCAGAACGTGAAGCTCAACCAGATGAGAGGCTTCAATCCTCTGCAGGCTGCCAATAATATGGGACTGGGAAGCGTCAATGCGATCAGTCAGCAGCCTCAAATGGCAAGTATGCCAGGCGGTGCAACTCCTCCCCCTATGCCGGGAGCCTCATCGGTTCCCCCTATGCCGGGACAAAGCAAGGCAGCTCCACAGCCGGAAGCCGTGCAGATGGCATCAGAAGCAAGAACAGCTGATGAACCCATCGACCAGCCCGACCCCTTGGAGGACCACTACGGCATCATCCTGACAGATGGCAATACACTGGCTAGAAAATACGGTTGCACCATCCAGGAGGTATATGATGTCTTCAACGACTTCATACAGAATGCCTACGACCAGCAGATGTACTGGACATTTCTCGACATCTCGCAATATGGACTGGATTCCACCCATAAGACTCCATCCTGGATAGAATGCAATGAAGCAGTATCCCGCTGCATCGCCGACAACAACCTGACAGCAGGTCCCGACCTACACCTATTTATAATAGGAGGTGACGATGTGATTCCTATCCCTCGCGTCGAAGACCCATGGCCGTATGGCGGCGAGCGAATCCCTACAGATACCTGCTATGCCTTCGAAGGCACCTATATCGTAGATTTGCTGGATAGTCGCGATTCAGACTTCACTGTAGGTTGCGCCCGCAACAATGTGGCTCGTCTGCCTTTGGAAGACGGTCAGCTCGATACGGATATCCGAAGCGACATCGGTGCTTACTTCAACATCAGCAGTATGTATGGCGGCGGTATTCCTGTTGGCAATGTTCTGATGATCAGCAACCGCGACTGGATTCCAGCCAGCTGCACGATGACCCAGCACCTGCCGCTTCTTTACAATACCGACGATCCTGAGCTGATTCGCAACGGAATGTATATCAGTCCGAAGCTGCTGACCGAAGATTCGGAAAGCCTCAGCATCTATTGCAAGTCTTTGGACAAGGCAGATATGCTGATGTTCAATCTTCATGGTGCCGATGCAGAGGGTATGTGCGGATTCTATAGTGAGGATGAAGCATTCAATCCTTCGCTCCTCAACCAAGGCAGGGCAAGAGTCTTCAATACCGTGGCTTGTTTCGGAGCCCGATATGCCGGTTACGAACGCAACGACTCCATGTTGCTCAGCGCCCTCTACGGAGGTGGCGTATTACTCTATACCGGTTCGCTCATTCCTGTTCCGATGTTCTCTAATGAGGAAACGGATGAAGCCCGCCAACTTCTGTTGAATCCGGGCACAGGCAGCGAGGTGCTGATGCGCCTCTATCCGCTCTATCAGTTCAAGGGTATGACGGGCGGAAAGGCGATGCTCCAGGCTAAGTGCGATTACTTCAACATGTGCCGACATGTAGAGGATGATTGTTTCTCTATGAGCACCGCCCTGATGTTCTGTCTCTACGGCAACCCGATGCTCCATGTCCGTCGCAGGGAATATGTGGTTGAATCTGCCCTGCAGAATGATGCGATGCCACCAGCTCCGATCAAGGCCGACGGCTCTCCGCTCAAGAAGACCATGCGACAGCGCCTGCTGCAGAAGGATAAGAACAACCAGTCTCTCATAGACCAGATTCGTGGTTATGTGGATGAGAATCTCAATGCCATCCGAAACATGGTAGAGCAGCATCTGTACCAGCAGCTGGGCTTGAAACCGGAAATGCTGGATAGCATCGACCAGGTAAGCCGACCTACCATCGACGGCAATTACGAAACGGGATATTCATTCAACTATCACGACGCAAACCGCCAATATGGAGCAGACACCTTCGTAGAAGTAGATGCCCAGGGCAAGACGAAGCGAATCTATACAACGAAATAATCTGTCCCCTACAAAGGGACTCTAAAGTAAATAACAAAAATAATAACAATCATAAAAACTGAAACATATGGGATTTTTTGGTTTTAAATCTTCCAAGGAAGTAGAAGAAGAAAAAAGACAGGCTGCCGAGGAAGCAGCGAGAAGAGTGGAACAGAACAACCTGACCAACCTCAGCAACCTGAGCAAGGGTAGTCAGCTGAACTTCGCCATCCCTTACTTTGATGTCTTCGACCCACGCCTGCAAGATTATGGCGTACCTGTATCTGTACATGGTGCCGTAGTATATGCCATCGAGGACATGGATCTCTTCCATAGTGTGAACCGAAATGAGGGTTACAGCGACGAGACTTTCAAGAATAAGCTTCGTGGCCAGCTCACCAAGTTCATCAAGAGTGTAGTTAGCAATGCCCCTTCTGACGCCCAGATTCCTGTAGTTCAGATTGAGCGCAAGATTTTTGAGATTAGCGAACTCATCCAGCAGCGTGTTACTCCACAGGTAGAGAAGCTTTTCGGCATCACCATCCGCAGTCTCGACATCACAGGCATCAACGTGGATAAGGAGAGCCGGGGCTATCGTGAACTCAAAGCCCTCACTGCCGACCTGGAGAAGGAGCGTATGATGGCTCAGCATAATGCCCAGATTTCCAACTTCAACCTCAACAATGACCTTCAGCAGGATATGCTCAAGAAGCAGTCTGAGCTGAATCTCGATGCCATGGACAGAAAGCAGGAACTCGACCTTGGCGGTCAGGAGGAATTGCAGCGCATGAACTTGGAGAACCAGCGTGAAACCATGCGTATTCAGCGTGAGGAGATGCAGCGTGCTTCTCGTCTCCAGACAGAGCAGACCTTTATGGGTGCTCATCAGGCAAACCTCAATGCCGGTGTTCTCAACAATGCTACCGACAATGGTATCAATGCCTTCCGCCAGCAGACTATGGGTGGTGGTATGAACAACATGGGTCAGATGGGTGGAGCTCCTCAGATGCCAGGTCAGAAAGGCATGGGTGGTGCGCCTCAGATGCCAGGCATGGGTACCGCTGTTCCTCAGGTACAGTATTATATTGGCATCAATGGTCAGCAGTATGGTCCATGCGATTGGAACAAGCTCCAGCAGCTCGTTCAGCAGGGTCAGCTCACCCAGCAGTCATACGTTTGGAAGAACGGCATGGCGCAGTGGGAGTTTGCCGGCAATGTAGCAGAACTCGCTCCATTGTTCCAAGGTACCGCCCCACAGATGCCGGGAATGCCTCCTACTATGCCGGGGATGTAAATAGAGATAAATATTATTATTAAACAATAAAATAGATCAATATGTACAATGAGAAGTTAGAAGCACTCATCACTGCTGCATTGGCAGATGGTGTATTAACAGACAAAGAGAAGAATCTTCTCTTCAAGAAGGCCGAGGCTATGGGCATCGACCGCGACGAGTTTGAACTGGTACTTGATGGTCGTCTTGCAAAGCGCAAGAAAGAAATGGAAGCACAGGCTCCTCAGGCAGCTAAGCCTGCCAAGAAGGAAGGTGCAATTCCACAGGAGCTTGATGACCTTATCAAAGAGTACCTTACCGACGGCATCATCTCTGCCAAGGAGCGTCAGGTGCTTTTGAACAAGGCACAGGCTCTGGGATTGAATGTTGACGAGGTTGATCTGTACATCGATGCACAGCAGCAGAAGGCAGATCAGGCAGTAGCAGCTGCAGTGAACAAGCGTCGTGGCAAGACCTGCCCTTACTGCGGTAGCTCTATTCCTGAACTGACCGACAAGTGCCCTAACTGTGGTGGTAACATCACACCTGAGGCAAGTAAGGATTTGGAGGAAATTTTCGAGCATCTTGAAAGTGCTTTGGTTGCATTTAAATCTGGAGATGTTAAATCTGCCAAAAAGAACAAAGCTGAGGTTGAGCGCTATGTTCGTAAGGCAAAGATGTATTACGGCAATAACCCCAAAGTACAAAAACTTCTTGAAGATATTCAAGTAGAGTCTGAAGAAGTCGAAACTAAACGTAAAAAGAAGACTAAGACTTTGACCATCGGCATTGGTGTAATCCTCATTTTCTTAATTGTGTTAGGATTTATCTTAACCAATAATTACAAACTGAAGAATGACCCAATTACTATATGCAACAAAGTAGAAAGCCTCGTTAAAGAAAAGAACTTCAAGGAGGCCGAAACTATTATGACCAACTATGGTGAACATCGAGTGAGCGTTTTCCAAAATGAATTAAAGCCAGGAGTTCAATGTCTAAAAGATGGTCTTATAGAAAATGGAGAGTATGACAAAGTCTTTGATTCTTTCTGCATACAGCGTACATACGGAAATGAGCTCACTGGTTTTGGACTTACAGAAAAATATCCTTTAATGATAGAATGCCTAAACAAAATGAAAGGCAACATGTCAGATAACGAAATTAAAACTTTTATCGACAAACAACTTTCAGACATTCAAGACTGGGAATATGAAAGAGGTGGTGATTGGGAAAAAAACAAAGTCCTAAAACGTTTATACGAAGCTGGAGGTATAAAATAAAACTTTTGGGGTGTTGTGCTAGTACAACACCTCATAATTAAAACTATATGAATACAAAAAAGCTATTTTGGATTTTTCCTGATTATCCAAACATTAAACCAGATAGTAAAACAAGTGAATTAAGTTTGCAACACTTGATGCCTAAATCCACAAAGGAGGAAAGAGATGAAACAATTGAAGAATACATAGGCTTAGATATTATCGAGCTATGCAAGAACAATGAATACAAAATCACTCCCAAAGGATGGGATTTATGGTCAAATTAAAAAGTTATTATTATGGATACATTTGTAGAAAAATTAAGCAACAATCCTATCTTCCAGCTATCCTTGTCGTCCAAGGAGTTGTTTCACAGCAACTTTTTGGCATGGTTGGCAGAAGACGACAATACACGTTGTGTATTCAACAAAGTAATGCAAACATGGCTAGACGACAAGAACTGGGAGTATAAGCCTAACAAGATGGAAGTAAAACGTGAATATAATCATTTTGATTTTTGCGTTTGCGACAAACTTTCTATTGACGGCAATGATGTAACCGGAAGTGTGCAGGTCGTTCTCGAAAACAAATTCAAGAGCATAGCATATACGGCTCAGCTTGTGGACTATAAGGAAAGAACAGTAACTCTGAATGAGGAAGGTTATAAGAATAATTATAAAGCAAATAAAGCCAACAATGGTAAAAATCTCCCCAGAGGTTGGAGAAAAAAGGTGGAACATCCAAATACAAAATACATCTTGCTGACTTTGGCTGATAATTTCTTAGATAAAGACGAAATCCTAAGTTTAGGATGGAAGATGGTAACATACGCAGATTATGCAAAGCTTTTAAGAACTATTATTGAGGAATTGAAAGATGACGAGATTAAGGGAAATAAGACCTTCTATATTGAACTCATCGCGCAATATTGCAATTTCATAGAGATGTTCTCAGAGCATATCAATAAATGCTTAGACGATGTCAAAGAAGACAAATACTGGGATATCCTCAAGAATGATGACTTTTCGGCTGTACGCTGCAATGATATTTGGCAGAAAGTTGTGATGCATAAATATGCCCAAGAACTCTACAAGCTTACTCAAGAGAAATTCCCAGGCACTGAGATTGTTTTTGACGACAAAGACTCTTGGAATGAAAAAAGCGACCGTCCTTTGATGATTCGCGTTGCATATTTCCGCAACGAAGCTCTGGTAGAGCTGAAATATTTATTAGATAATGGTGTTGTCTTCTGTGTCCAGCAACAAGGAGATAACAGCCTTAGTATTGGCATGGTAGTAAAACCAGAAGAAACGATTAAAAAGGCTGTCAGAAAACAGGACAAGGTAAAATGGGATGTTAGCATTAAGAAACTTGTCGTCCAAAAGAAACTTGACGAAATAATAACCGGTGACACATTCTACTCTTTCCAGTCAGAAGGAGCGTGCGGATATTACTATATACATCATTCTGAGAAGCTTAATATCAAGAATACATTAGAAGAAATGGTGAAGTTAATGGTAAAAGCAATAAGTGCTACTAAACAGGAACAAGAAACAAAATAAGATGGCAAATAAAATGTCTTTATGTATCATCAAATACACCTATACTCGATACGAAGGGGTAGATATCGAAAAATATACTCGAGGAATATTCGAGTATGTGAAGGAAGCGTTTGGGGAGTTTCGACCACAAATGTCAGAGCCTGGAACTATACCTGATATGCCAGACTATCTGGATATCGTACTCTGCAAGAAGGATGGCAGCATCTTCTACGAAAGCGACATTCTGCGCCGTGCCGTCAACATTCCGCATGATTGTCAAATGGATGGATTAGTATTGGAAATCTTTATCCAGAACTGCGATGGCACGAGATACAAAAAAAGATTGGCAAATGGATATGGCTCGTAACAGACTCTTTAGAGAAATCGGATGACGAGTTGGTGAATTGGTTTGCTGATACAATCTTGAAGTTTTATAGCATATTTGAAAATATAGAGGGTCAGTAAAATTGCTATTTAATTTAACAGATTATAGCTATATATAAGATTCTCACATCATTTAAATACTCAAGCGCCAATACTTTTTTTCAAAATATTGGCGCTTATTTTTGAAATTTTCCCTCAATATTACTATATTATAAAGGTATAACCAAAAAGAAAGAATAAGATGGCAAATAAAATGTCTTTATGTATTATCAAATACACCTATACTCAATACGCAGGGGTGGATATCGAAAAATATACTCGAGGACTATTCGAGTATGTGAAGGAAGCGTTTGGGGAGTTTCGACCACAAATGTCAGAGCCTGGAACTATACCTGATATGCCAGACTATCTGGATATCGTGCTCTGCAAAAAGGATGGAAGCATCTTCTACGAAATGGATATCGCAAGACGTGCCATCAACATCCCGCGCGACTTTCAGCTGGAAGGATTGGTCCTGGAAATCTCTATCACCAACTGTGATGGTACAAATTACAAGAAGAGACACCAATATCATCGTTTCGGGAATTGTAACGGAAAAGAGGATACCAAGTCGGGCATGAGAAAACTGAAAATTCATAAAACTATCACCAAAAGGAATCTTAACAATCAAGAAGGCAATGACTCTGAAGGTTGTCTCCCTGAACTTAAGTTTCACAAATTCTTAAGATAACCATCCTATGACATACGAAGATTTCAAGCAATTGGCTGAGCATCCACAGCATCGGGATGTTCCTGCCATCTTCAAGCTCGAAGTTTTAGAAACGGAAGAGCTGGAGGAGAAGAAGCGTTCACATTATCCGAAATACAAGGTGAATACCTATTGTCCGCAAGCTTTCACCACGAAAAGAATAGAACTTTTCCCTCATAAAAGTTTGGTGGTATCATTTT
>ERZ1026874.1521-NODE-1521-length-12196-cov-22.985998_pt1 | contig 12196 bp, 10 predicted proteins | sample MGYA00380167_ERZ1026874 | MGnify/ENA primary metagenome ERZ1026874 (study PRJEB33269, sample SAMEA4719803) | human gut metagenome | biome: human-associated habitat; feature: organic feature; material: feces | place: Cameroon | collected 2013-10 ...
TCTGATTCTTGGAGATAGCCTTGCGATATTGGGTTTCTGCCACTGCCCATTTCTGGGATTTGAAGGCACGATTGCCCTGACGGATCAGGTTACGATCAGTCTGGGCTCCGACTTGTGCCGTACCCACCAGCAGCATTGCCAGAGTTACTATTATATAATGTATATACTTCATTTTTTACATCTATATTTTAAAGCTTTTGCCCTTTCAGGGCGCCTTGCTACTACTCGCTTTACCCAGAGCGATGCCCTGGGCTAAGAGCTTCTGCCCTTTCAGGGCGAATAGGTGACAGCCCTGACTTGAAGCTGCTTTATTTCGGCAGCTTCAAAGAATCCCTTTTGAAGAACTTGATGTTCCTGAGCAGCGGATTCTTTACTTCCATCATGCAGACCTCGATGATGAGCAGGAGGATGAAGAGAATGCCCACAGCCTGAAACTGTTCATCGTAGGCACTGTATATCACGCTGGTCATATCTCCCTTCTGCAACTTGGTAAGGTCATCATTCAATGCCTTTTCTGCATCACTCGTATTATCCACATGGATATACTGACCCTTGCCAGCCTGCGCCAGTTCGCGGCACATCTGCTCGTTGAGGGCAGTCATCACGGTATTGCCTGCGTGATCCTTCAGATAAGAGCCATCACCCATCGGGATAGGAGCACCCTTGGTATTACCGATACCGAGGATAAACACATTGATGCCCTTCTTCTGGGCAATCTCGGCTGCCTCCTTGGCACCATCCTCATGGTTCTCACCATCGGTAATCACGATGATGGCTCTACCCACATTGTCCTGCTGGGTAAAACTCTTGGTGGCAAGCGAGATGGCATCGCCGATATTGGTACCCTGAGTCTGGATCAGCCCCGGTGTAATATTCTGCAGGAACATCTTTGCCGATACATAATCACTGGTGATAGGCAACTGCACGAAGGCATCGCCTGCAAAGACAATCAGTCCGATCTTGTCGTTGCTGAAGTTATCTACCAGATTCTCTATCAGCATCTTGCTCTTGTCAAGACGGGAAGGAGCCACATCCTCGGCAAGCATGGAATTGGAGATATCGAGACAGATCATCGTCTCGATGCCATTACGCTTGTCGTGAGAAATCTTGCTTCCCATCTGAGGGCGAGCCACCATCACGATGACAAGTGCCAAGGCTGCAAGCATCAGCACAAACTTCACCGTAGGACGGTATTTGGATATGTCGGGCATCAACTGCTTGAGCAGTTCCGGATCGCCCAATCTTTTCAGCTTAGCCTTTCGCCTTCTCCAGCCTACCAGACGAACCAGTATGAGCACCGGTATCAGCCAGAGCAGCCAGAGAAACGTAGGATCTTCAAATCTTAACATATTTATATGATGTTATAATCTATTTTGTCTAAACTCCCCTTTCATCAAGGAATTCTTCTGAACCAAGTGAGGCGGAGCAATATCTCCAGGAGCAGTACCAGGAGTGCACCCAGGGCAAAAGGCTGATAGGCCTCATAACGCTTGGCAAAATGCTTCACATTAAACTTAGACTTCTCCAGCTTGTCGATGTCCTTGTAGATTTTCTTCAACTCGGCAGTACTCGTAGCACGATAGAAGTTTCCATCGGTGGTCTGAGCGATGTCGCGCAGCGTCTGGGTATCGATTTCCACCGGGATATTGACATACTGCACGCCTCCTGCCACAGGCATCGGATAAGGCGCCACCTTGTTGGTTCCCACACCGATGGTATAGACTCTGATGCCGTAGCTCTTGGCTATCTCGGCAGCGGTCATAGGCGAGATGTCACCCATGTTGTTACTACCGTCGGTGAGCAGGATTACCACCTTGCTCTTTGCCTTGGAATCCTTGAGTCGGGTCACAGCGTTGGCGAGTCCCATACCCACAGCGGTACCGTCGTCGATGAGTCCGCGAGCCGCAATATCGGTGCGGGTGTCATGCAGGAGTCTGAGCAGACTGGCATGATCGGTGGTCATCGGACATTGCGTGAAAGCCTCTCCGGCAAAGATGGTGAGTCCGATATTGTCGGTAGGACGGCCAGAGATAAACTCAGTGGCAACATCCTTCGCCGCCTCCATACGGTTTGGCTTCAGGTCCTCAGCAAGCATAGAGGTTGATACGTCCATGGCAAGCATGATATCGATACCTTCTACGGTCTTGTTGTCCCAGGAATAGTGGGTCTGCGGACGGGCCATGGCGATGACGATGAGCACGAAGCAGATACATCTCAGCACCATCGGCAGATGGATGAGTCTGACGCGCATGCTCTTGGGAGCATACTGATAGATTCGTGTATCACTCATGCGCATCGTAGGCTCGCTCTTCTTCCTGCCCAGGAAATACCATAATATATAAGGTATCAGCAGCAGGAGCAGCAGAAAATATGCTTTACTTGCAAATTCCATTTCTTAATTTCTTTTTATTGTTTGCATCACCGGCTCTGGATTTCTGAGCCTGATGACATTACATCACCATCTCTCTTTCTGAGCCTGATGACATTTACATCACGAGCATCACTACCTGATAAACGATGTAGCCGAAGATGGCAACTACGCTGATGCCGCCCACCCAGAGCAGGGTCTTGATGAGTCGGCGCTGCTGCTGCGACTTCTGGTCTTCGGTGCTGAGCGTTGGAACGATCTTCTCTTCCTTAGGCTGCTCATCGGTCTTCGTCTGGTCGATGAAGTTGATGGCATTCACCAGGTTGGCATCGTTCTCGTTCATCGGAATCTCGTACTTGGCAAACTTCACCAGGTCGGCGGTGGAGAAGAGCATTCTCAGCTCGTCTATCATCTTCTGGTCGCCCGAAGCACGCAGGTGCTCGATGATTTCTCCACTGGTCATCTCCATCGCATTGAATCCGAAACGGCTCACGATATAGGCACGCAGCGTATTGGTCAACTGGGTGTAGTACTCTTTCTGAGTCTCCTGGCTGGCGCTGGTATGATGATGCTTGATGTCGTTGATTTCACGCAGCGCCTTCTCATGGGCAGGCACCCTCTTCACGATGCGGATGCGGGCGATGATAGGCTTATTCTTCTTCAGACGGTTGCGGAGATAAATCATTGCACCACAGATGATAATCATCAGCAGGCTCAACCAGAAGGCGAAGCTCCACTCACTCCACTCGAAAGGATTGTCCTGTACACCCTTTGCCGGATAGAACTGGTTAGGATGCACCGTATCTACCGGAACGGTGAGCACCTTCAGCGCCAACGGATTTCCGTGATAGCTCTTGCCGTCGATCTTCACATCGAGTGCAGGAACCACATACACCTTCTCATCGAAAGAGGTAAGCGTATAGTCGCGGCTCACCTGGATGCGGTCATCACCCATCTGCATCGTGTCGCCCTTGCTCTGCTCCACCACCTCTACGCCAGGTACAATCTGATCCTGAGGCTTGAAGGAGGGCAGCACGACCTTGGCACCCTTCCGGGCAGTAGCCTTGAGGTGCAGGATGGTCTGCTGTCCGATAAGCAGCTGCAGGGAATCCATGCGCTGCTCCACGGTCTGACCAAAAGCCAGCGTAGAGCAACCCATCAGCGCCATCGTCAATATGATATTCTTTATTTTCATGTTATCTTACTTTAGCCTCTCTGTTTAAACAGCATCAGGAGCGCCTTCGAGAAGTCCTCGTTGGTGGCTACCGAAGTCCAATCTACCTTGCTCTTGGCAAAGAGCTGTCGCAGATTCTCCTGCTGTCGCAACCAGTTTTGGGTGTGAGCCACTCTCAATTTCTTCGAACTGGTATCGATATACATCTCGTGTCCCGTCTCGGCATCCATCACCTTGAGCAGTCCCACGTCGGGCAGCTGCTTAGCACGCGGATCATACACCTGTATTCCCACCACATCGTGCTTCTGGTTGGCTATCTGCAGCTGGTGCTGATAGTCCTTGCTATCGTAGAAGTCGCTGATGACGAAAGCCGTGCAATGGCGCTTCATCACCCTCGTGAAGTATTCCAGGGCACATCCGATATCGGTACGCTGACTCCCGGGATGAAAGTCGAGCATCTCACGAATGATGTAGAGGATATGCTTGCGTCCCTTCTTGGGAGGGATATATTTCTCTATTCTGTCGGAAAAGAAGATGACACCTATCTTGTCGTTGTTCTGGATGGCACTGAAGGCAAGGGTTGCAGCTATCTCGGTAGCCAGGTCGCGCTTCATCTGGCGCATGGTACCGAAATCGAGCGAACCGCTCACATCCACCATCAGCATCACGGTAAGCTCTCGCTCTTCTTCAAAGACCTTGACGAAAGGGCGATGGAAGCGAGCCGTCACATTCCAGTCGATGTCTCTCACGTCGTCGCCATACTGATATTCGCGCACCTCGGCAAAGGCCATTCCCCTACCCTTGAAGGCAGAATGATACTGGCCGGCGAAGATGTTCTGGCTCAATCCGCGAGTCTTGATCTCGATCTTCCGAACTTTCTTTAAGATATCTTGTGTATCCAACTTAATTTACTTTGAATTTTGAACTAAATCAAGGCACTTCAACCTTGTTGATGATGCGGCTGACGATTTCCTCGCTGGTGATTTCGCTTGCCTCTGCCTCGTAAGAGAGGCCGATGCGGTGGCGGAGCACATCGTGAGCCACGGCACGTACATCCTCAGGAATCACGTAGCCACGGTGCTTGATGAAGGCGTAGGCTCTGGCTGCCTTGGCAAGTGAGATGCTGGCACGAGGACTGCCGCCAAAGGTAATCATATCCTTCAATTCGCCCAGGCCGTAACGGTCTGGATAACGGGTAGCGAAGACGATGTCGGCAATATACTGCTCAATCTTCTCATCGATATACACCTCGTTGACGATGCTGCGAGCCTTCAGGATTTCCTCGGCTGTAGTAACCGGAGTCACGGTAGGCAGACCGCCCTGGATGTTCTCACGGATGATGAGCTTCTCTTCTTCGATAGTTGGATAATCGATGATAACTTTGAGGAGGAAACGGTCCACCTGAGCCTCAGGCAACTGATAGGTACCCTCCTGCTCCACCGGGTTCTGGGTAGCCATCACCAGGAATGGATTAGGCAAATGGAAAGTCTGCTCGCCGATGGTTACCTGATGTTCCTGCATCGCCTCGAGCAAGGCACTCTGCACCTTGGCTGGAGCACGGTTGATTTCATCCGCCAGGACGAAGTTGGCAAACACAGGTCCTCGCTTCACATGGAAGGCTTCATCCTTCTGCGAATAGATCTGCGTACCGATTACGTCGGCAGGCAACAAATCGGGTGTAAACTGTATGCGGCTATAGTCTGCACTAATCAACTGTGACAATGTTTTGATTGCAAGAGTCTTCGCCAGACCTGGTACACCTTCCAGGAGAATGTGACCATCAGAGAGAAGACCGATAAGGAGACAGTCAACGAGGTGCTTCTGACCTACGATGACCTTGTTCATGCCCATTACCAGGTTGGTAACGAACTGACTCTGTTGTTCAATCCGGATATTCAACTCACGGATATCAATAGCTTCTGCCATAATCTTATATCAATTTTACGTTTAATTCATTCTAAAAACAGAACAAAGGGCACTTCCAAAATGCCCTCCGTCCTCAAATCAAACGCAAAAGTACTCAATTATGAGCACAAAAGCGAATAAAGCTAACTAAATTATATTAAAAAAGTTTCACAAACGCTATTTTTAGAAACTTTTAATAAAGCAGGCACACGAAGCATCAGCGATTGCGATGCTTCATATACCATGGATGTACTAGGAAATTATACATCAGAAGAGAAACCACTGTCAATCCGAAAGCTGGATACACAAGTTCATTATACACTGGATTCAATATCGCCATATCCACATCAGGAGACTTCTGATACACGTCCTTTATTAGCCAGAAACCCAATCCGATTCCTAAGCTCAACCCCAGTTCCCACGCCAGGAAGAAGGAGCTCATACTGGTGCCACGCTGGCAATGCTTGGCAAGCTTGATGTAGAAAAGCAGGAATCGGCTTCCGATGATGCCCACTCCCAAGGCAAGCAAGGCAGGTACAAGCATCTCTTCGGCAAAGCTCTGATCGCTTAAGGAAACAAATTCTGCTGCCGCGATCAATATCAGTCCCACGATTACCTGACTCTTCAGCTCTGCATCAGCAAAAACGTATTTCTCAGCCACCAATGCCAGAAACAGTCCGCAAAAAAACATCACATAGACGGTGAGAGAATGAGGCTGCGACAGATAGAAGCCCAGTATCACCATGATGCATACAATATTGACGAACAGCGGAAATCCCTGAGGCAGGAAAAAGCGGTCGCTACTGATGAGTGACACGTTTTCTGACGGAGCCTTGAACGGGAATTTCACTCTGGAAACCAGCACCAAGGCAACCAATGCCAATACTGAGGCTACCGGAAAAACGACTTTCATACTGAAAACATGATAGACCAGAAGCGACAGCAATGGACCTACCGCAATGGAAAAGCGGGCAAACCAGGAGGTGATATAATTCGCCTCCGTACGCTGGAAAGATTCACAGGTATCGATAATCAGCGTACTCGCCAGCGACATCTCTGCCAAGCCCAGGAAAGCACCCTGAATCAGACGCATCACCACCAGCATCTCGAAGCCCACCTTGATATTCCAGAAGGTTTCCAGATAATAAAGGACGACGAGACTGACTGCCACACCCAGGATGGATATCTGGCATACCCGATTGCGACGATAGCGCTGCACCAGATAGGAGCAGAAGCCACCCAAAAGAAAGATGCCCAAGCCATAAGCAGCATAAACCACGCCCATCTGAGTAACGGAATATCCCTCCTTAGCCATAAAATAAGGTATGCTCAGGAGGAGCATATAGATGCTCGTCATCAGGAAGAGATTGGCGAAGCAGAGACGCCAGAAGTCACGGTGCCACAGATTAAAATGCACCGGGGTATTTTGCGTATCCATCTTAGTAGCTCTCTTCTGCGCTTGGATACTCCACGCTCTTCACGGCGTCGATATAAGCCTTTACTCCCTTCTGCATCTCCTCGCCTACCTGGGCAAAATGACGCAGGAATTTTGGCTTGAAGCCCTGGGTCATACCGAGCGCATCAGCATAAACCAGCACTTGTCCATCACAACCGTTACCAGCTCCAATACCGATAGTTACAGCGTTTACCTGACGTGAAACTTCAGCCGCCAGTTTAGCAGGAACTTTCTCCAGAACGATGGCAAAACAACCAGCCTTATCCAGTGCTTTAGCATCGCTGATCAGCTTCTCTGCCTCTGCATCTTCCTTGGCACGGATGCCGTAACCGCCAAACTTATTCACGCTCTGAGGAGTAAGTCCAAGATGGCCGCAAACAGGAATACCGGCATTGATGAGTGCCTGAACAGTATCCAGAATCTCCACGCCACCTTCCAGCTTCAGCGCATCCACGCCTGTCTCCTTCATCATTCGGCAGGCATTGCGCAAGGCATCTTCCTTGCAAACCTGATAGCTGCCGAAAGGCATATCACAGAGCACGAGTGCATGATTGCAGGCGCGGGCCACACTGCGTGCGTGGTAAATCATCTGATCTACGGTGATAGGCAATGTATCAGCATTTCCAGCCATCACATTGCTAGCCGAATCACCTATCAGGATGGTATCGATGCCAGCTGCATCGATGATGCCTGCGGTAGTGAAATCGTAGGCAGTAAGCATCGTAACCTTCTCACCTGCCGCCTTCATTTCGGCGTAGGTCTTGGTTGTGATTTTCTTTTTGTCTGTAGATAAATATCCCATATAATTGTGTTTACTTAAAAGTTTCTACAATCTTCTCCAGGTCATCGTATCCGAATCCATTGTAATCGGCTATCACATAGTCGCTGTATGGCTGGATGCTCTCTGCAGAATTGGTAGTAGCGAGTCCGAGGGTAAATGCACCCGAAGCTCTCACTGCCTTCAGTCCGTTGAAGCTGTCCTCCAGCCCCACGCATTCCTCCGGCTTTGCTCCGAAACAGGCAGCACCCTTGAGATAACAGTCTGGATCCGGCTTGCTCTTGGCAAAATCTTCGCTGGTGAGCACGCGGTCAAAATTGGTCTTGAACTCAGGATGATGCTTATACACCTGCTCCATCTTCGGCAGATTGCTGCTCGTCACCACAGCGCACTTCACACCATGCGCTTTCAAGTCTTTCAGGAAAGTTTCGAATCCGGGAATGTAAGGATACGACATATTCTGCTCGAACTCATCGAGCCGGGCTGTTATCTTAGCCTGTTCCGACTTGCAATCGGTGAATCCGGCAATATGAGCGAATGTGGCATCGTCAGAAAAGTACTTGTCGTAGATCTGAACCAGAGTCTGTCCCTTGATGCGAAGCGCAAAGTTTGAAATCTCCGGATGATACTCCCTGCCTATCATCCCCCAGAACACGGAATACTGGCTTTCGGTATCGAAAACCACGCCGTCTAAGTCGAATAATGCTGCTTTTATCATTACTTTTTATATTAAATAAATACTATCTAACATCTTTTTCGGGTGCAAAGGTACACATTTTTTTGCTAACAAGCCCCGAAATAACTACTAAATATACAAAAAAAGCTAATTTTATTTTGTTTTATCTACAATTTGCACTACCTTTGCATCGGTTTATATACATTAATAAATATAGTATATACATTAACTATTATAGATAGAAAGAAACAAAAACAAGATAGAAAGAAACAAAAACAAGATAGAATGAATATCATAGAGAAATATTTCCCTCACCTCACCGACGAGCAGAAGAAGCAGTTCGCTGCCCTCGACGGTCTGTATCGCGATTGGAATGCCAAGATCAATGTCATCAGCCGTAAGGATATCGACAACCTCTACGAGCACCACGTGCTCCACTCTCTGGCTATTGCCAAGGCGATCAACTTCCGCCCGGGTTCAGAGATTCTCGACTTCGGATGCGGCGGTGGTTTCCCGGGCATCCCGCTCGCCATCCTCTTCCCTGAGTGCAAGTTCAAACTCATCGACGGCACCGGCAAGAAGATCAAGGTGTGCAACGAGGTGGCTGGCGCTATCGGACTCAAGAACCTGGTGGCTGAACACCTGCGCGGCGAGGACGAGAAAGGCAAGTACGATTTCGTGGTGAGCCGTGCCGTGATGCAGTTGCCCGACCTGATGAAGATCATCAAGAAGAACTTCAAGAAGGCTGGTCAGAATGCCCTGCCTAATGGTTTGCTCTGCCTCAAGGGCGGCAATCTGAAGGAAGAGCTCAAGCAGTATTATAAGATTTCGGAAATCACCCCTCTCAGCACCTTCTTCGATGAGGAGTGGTTCAGCCAGGACAAGCAGCTGGTTTATGTTCCGGCATAGAAGTGAAGAGTGAAAAATTCATCAGCTTCACTAATCATAAAGTTCAAATCTCAAAGTTCAAAGTAAAATGCTACATATCGAAAGATTCCAAGTCAACATGTTGCAGGAAAACTGCTACGTGGTCAGCGATGACACCCTCGAGTGCGTCATCATAGATTGCGGTGCCTTCTATCCAGAAGAGCGCAAGGCGATTACCGAGTATATCAGAAAGAACAATCTGAAGCCAGTTCATCTCCTCGTTACCCACGGTCATCTCGACCATAATTTCGGAAACGATACCATCTACCAGGAGTTCGGACTGAAGCCGGAAGTGGCACAGGGCGATGAAAAGCTGATGAAGGGTCTGGCTCATCAGGCAGAAACATTCTACCAGATGCAGCTCGATACCCAGTTCCCTCCTATCGGTCATTTCTTTGAGGAAGATGAGGTAATCAAGTTCGGCAACCACGAATTCACCATCATCGAGACTCCGGGCCACAGCAACGGCTCCGTATGCTTCTATTGCGAGGCAGAGCACGTACTCTTCTCGGGCGATACCCTCTTCAAGAGTTCCATCGGCAGAACGGATTTCCCTGGCGGCAGCATGTTCCGCATCATCAACAGCCTGCGCCATCTCGGCATGTTGCCGGATGAAACACAGGTATTGCCAGGCCACGGAGAGGCTACCAGCATCGGCGAGGAATTGGCTCATAATCCATATATGGACCGATAGATTCAGGAAGATACAGCATTCAGAATTCCAAGGAATCAGAATTCAGGAAGATTCAGAATTCAGAAGATACAGCATTCAGATGATTCAGAAAAAATCGAATACAGAGAAGATCATCCTGGGCATCGACCCCGGCACCAACGTGATGGGCTATGGCGTGATACGCGTCATCGGCAACAAGGCAGAACTGGTGGTGATGGGCGTCATCGACATGCGCAAGGAGAAAGATCCCTACTTGCGACTCGGCAAGATTTTCGAGCGGGTGACTGGCATCATCGACTCCTATCTGCCCGACGAGATGGCGATAGAAGCTCCCTTCTTCGGCAAGAATGTGCAGTCGATGCTCAAGCTCGGCAGAGCACAGGGAGTAGCTATCGCTGCCGCCATCCACCACGACGTACCCATCCACGAGTACGCTCCGCTGAAAATCAAGATGGCGATTACCGGACAAGGTCAGGCTTCCAAGGAGCAGGTGGCGGCGATGCTGCAGCGCATGCTCAACATCCGGGAAGACGAGATGCCGAAATACATGGATGCCACCGATGCCCTGGGCGCTGCCTACTGCCATTTCCTGCAGATGGGCAGACCCGAAACGGGCGCCAAGCACTATAGCAGCTGGAAGGATTTTGCTACCAAGAACGCCAGCCGCATAGAGAAAGGTACAGGCATGACGGGCCCGCAGGCAAAGCTTCTGGCGGCTATCAACCGTACCACGCACAAGTAGCCCTGCCCGGGAATATCCCCCTGTGATCAAGCAACATATCAATAAAAAAATAAGAGAGATGCAAAAGATTATCAGTATCCAGAATGGCGTAACCCGTATGCCGGAATGGCGTATGGCTGAGCCGGTTAACTTCGAGGCATGCGACGGCGAGCATATCGCCATCGTAGGTCCCAATGGTGGAGGTAAGTCGATGTTCGTGGACATCCTTGTGGGCAGACACCCGCTGTTGATGCACGATCCTGATTACGACTTTTCTCCTAGTACCAAATCCCTGGTGAGCGACAACATCAAGTATATCACCTTCCGTGATACCTACGGAGGCGACAACGACCGCACCTACTTCCTGCAGCAGCGCTGGAACCAGCTGGAAATAGATGAGAACACGCCTATCGTCAAGGATAAGCTGGAAGAGGCTTATCAGATGGCTGGCGAAGATACTCCGGAGCGCAGACAGCTGCAGGAGCACATCTACGAGCTGTTCCACATGCACCATCTGCTCGACAAATACACCATCCTGCTGAGCAGTGGAGAGCTCCGCAAGTTCAAGCTTGCCTCTACCCTCTTCTCAGAGCCTCGCGTGCTGATCATGGACAATCCGTTCATCGGACTGGATGCCGACACCCGCGACCAGCTCAAGGAGCTTCTCAAGTCACTCACCACCGAGCATCATCTGCAGATCATCCTCGTATTGAGCAAGAGCGATGACATCCCAGACTTCATCACCCACGTGGTAGAAGTGAAGGATATGAAGGTATATCCTAAGCTTACCAAGGAAGAATTTCTGGCACAGCGCAACCCCATCCCTGCCCACGTATTATGCGAAGAATTAGAACAGGCTATCATCGACCTGCCATATAGCGACCGGGAATATCACAGTCAGGAGGTGGTGAAGATGAACAAGGTTCGCATCCAGTATGGCGAGCGCATCATCCTCAACGATCTCGACTGGACGGTCAACAATGGCGAACGCTGGGCACTGAGCGGACAGAACGGTGCCGGCAAGAGTACCCTGCTCAGTCTGGTATGTGCCGACAATCCGCAGAGCTACGCCTGCGACATTGCCCTCTTCGGCAATCCTCGTGGCAGCGGCGAGAGCATCTGGGATATCAAGAAGCATATCGGCTATGTATCTCCAGAGCTTCACCGTTCCTACCAGCGGGATATGCCAGCCATCCGCATCGTAGCAAGCGGTCTTACCGATTCTGTGGGTCTCTATGTAAAGCCAAAGGAAGAGGATATGGACCAGTGCCGTTTCTGGATGAAGGTATTCGGTCTGGAGGGGTTGGAAGATCGTGGTTTCCTGAAGCTGTCAAGTGGCGAGCAGCGCCTGGTTCTTCTGGCACGTGCCTTCGTGAAGGATCCTGAGCTTCTCATCCTCGACGAGCCTCTTCATGGTCTTGACAACAGAAACCGCCGCCTGGTAAAGGATATCATCGAGGCATTCTGCAAGCGAAAGAACAAGACGATGATCATGGTTACTCACTATAAGGAAGAGCT
>ERZ1026874.1524-NODE-1524-length-12160-cov-13.996365_pt1 | contig 12160 bp, 9 predicted proteins | sample MGYA00380167_ERZ1026874 | MGnify/ENA primary metagenome ERZ1026874 (study PRJEB33269, sample SAMEA4719803) | human gut metagenome | biome: human-associated habitat; feature: organic feature; material: feces | place: Cameroon | collected 2013-10 ...
GTCAAGCACTTTTTTCGGTTTTTTTGACAAAGTTTTTATCACCCTTTTGGGCAAGGTGTATATTGTGGCGATTGGGTGGGATTGGCACCATTTGTAGGGATAAGGGGGTGGTAACGCAGGGCCTCTCCCCCACCCGCTTCGCGGGAGCCCCCTCGCAGAGGGGGCCGTTAAGCATGCAATAACTTAAAGCAGCCACCCCTCAGTCCGCTGCGCGGACAGCCCCCCTCTAGGGGAGCCTTTTCGGGGCGTCGGGGACGCTGCCCCCTACATACATAGATAAAGTTCGCGTAAAAGCGGGCCGATGACTAGCATCGGCCCCTACAGAGTGGTCAACATAAAGTGGGTGCCTGCATAAATCCCCTTGCGCTTTTATCTTGCAGGCTTTATACTGGTATTATTATAATGTATGGATGGTCAACTGCCATGATGAAGATTTACCGTACCCAGGACAAGCAGCTTACCCGCGTTGATGAGATCGGCGAGGGGTGCTGGGTCTGCCTGAACAGCCCGGATGAAAACGAGGCCCGCCTGGTGGCCTCTACCTTAGATATAGAGCCTGCCGACCTGATGGCCGCTACCGACCCGGAAGAGTCGGCCCGTATCAGCCTGGAGGATGGCTACACCCTCATCATCGTGGACATTCCCATCAAGGTGCCTGACTCCGGCGAGGGCATCTACACCACCATCCCGTTGGGCATCATCCTGACGCAGGAGCTGATCGTCACGGTCTGCTCGGTGGACACACCTGTTATCGGTGACTTCACCGCCTGCCGGGTCAAGGGCTTTTCCACCCGCAAAAAGATGCGGTTCGTCTACCAGCTGCTCTACCGTGCGGCCTCGATGTACCAGCAGGAGCTGCGGCTCATTGACCGCCGCCGCCAGGCCATTGAGAAAAACCTGTCCGGCGACTTGAAGGACAGCGACTTGATGGAATTGCACGGCTTAGAGTCCACGTTGGTCTACTTTGCCACCAGCTTACGGGCCAACGCCACGGTTCTGGACCGCCTGACCCGCTACAAACGGCTGGAGCAGTACCCTGACGACCGCGAACTGCTGGACGACGTTATCGTTGAAATTCGCCAGGCCATCGAGATGACCAGCATCTACCGCGACGATATAAAAGGTACGCGGGAGCTGTTCAGTTCGATTTTGGACAACCGCCTGAACAACGCCATGAAATATCTGACCAGCATCACCCTGCTGATGGCCGTGCCTACCGTCATCAGCGGCCTGTACGGCATGAACGTGCAGGCGGACGGCATGCCTTTTGCCAACTCCACCGCCGGTTTCGCCATCGTGCTGGGGCTGACGCTGGCACTGTGCATCCTGTCGGCCTGGGTGCTGCACAAAAAACACATGTTGTAAAACCAAAGCCTGCCCAAAAAAGCAGGCTTTTGCTGTAACATTTCCGCCCGCTTTCCTTATATAAAGGTATAAAGGAGGTTTAAGCATGGAGGATGCTGCCATCGTGGCCCTGTACTGGGCCCGGGACGAGCAGGCGCTGGCCGAGACCGCCGCCAAGTTCGGCGCGTACTGTCGCAAAATTGCCGACAATATCCTGCACAACGCCCACGATGTGGAAGAATGTGAAAACGATACCTGGCTGGCCGCCTGGAACAGCATGCCGGACAACCGGCCCGCAAGGCTGGCCCCCTACCTGGGACGCATCACCCGCAACCTGGCGCTGGACCGCCTGGACAAAGCCACGGCCCAAAAGCGCGGCAGCGGGCAGACCTTTGCACCGCTGGACGAATTGGCCGAGTGCGTGGCCGCCCCCGGCAGTGTGGAGGATACCTTCGACGCCGCCGAGACCGGGCGGCTCATCAGCGAGTTTTTGCGCACCCTGCCCGAGGGGCCCCGCAATATTTTTCTGCGACGGTACTGGTACTGCGATGCCACCGCCGACATTGCGGCGCGTTACGGCTTGACCGAGAGCAAGGTCCGCGTGACGCTGCACCGCACCCGCAGCAAGCTGGCCGCATACTTACAAAAGAAAGGGGTGGCTATATGAACGAACGCCAGTTATTTGAGGCCATCGGCCAGGTGGACGATGACCTAATCCTGGCGGCCGACCGCCCCGCCGTGCGCCGCCGCAAGAGACCTGTATACTGGATGCCTGCGCTTTCGGTGGCCGCCTGCGCCGGGCTGTTGATGGTCGGTGTGGCCGGTTGGCGCGCCGGAAGCAGTAAAAATGACTTTGTGGAGAGCACTGCTGCTGCCGCCGAGACCGCACCCGAAGCAGCAGCCGCCCCTGATGAACCGCTGATGAGCGCCGCCAGCCCTTACGCAGATGAGGGCAGTTCCCCCGTGGAGGGCAGCACCGGCGGCACCTACAAGGCCGAGGACAGCGCCGAATCCAGCATTGCCATCGCCCCGACCCACGCCGTGATGCTGGAAGGTGTTATCTACTACGACACCGGCGCAGTCAGCGACACCGACCCCAGCGCCGCCCCCGACGGCACCATTACCTCCACCGTGGACAGTGACTCCTTCCCCACCGAGGATGGGCAATCCAACTTCGGCACCGGCTACGCCTACCGCTACGGCAGTGAGAACGGCACACTGGAGGTGCAGATCGACGGCCAATGGTGGATCTTTGCCGCCAACCAATAAGCAAACAGCATTTAGCAAAACGCCCAAAACTGCGGAATCGGTTTTGGGCGTTTTGCAGATTCAGCTACTATACCCTGCTTTTTGCTTGCAGTTTTTGGTGGTTATGCTACAATAATTTTAATCATCGCAAATACCCGCCAAAGGAAGTGCCTTATGAAAAAGTACATTATGGCGCTTGACGCCGGAACGACCTCGAACCGCTGCATCCTGTTTGACCACGACGGCAAAATTTGCAGCGTGGCCCAGAAAGAATTCACCCAGTATTTCCCCAAACCGGGCTGGGTCGAGCATGATGCCAACGAGATCTGGACCACCCAGCTGGGCGTGGCCCTCTCTGCCATGAACAAGCTCGGTGCCACCGCCGAGGATATCGCCGCCATCGGCATTGCCAACCAGCGCGAGACCACCATCGTGTGGGACCGCGACACCGGCGAGCCGATCTACCACGCCATTGTATGGCAGTGCCGCCGCACCAGCGAATACTGCGATAAGCTGAAAGCCGAAGGCTACACCGAGATGATCCGGGAAAAGACCGGTCTGATCATTGACGCTTACTTTTCCGCCACCAAATTAAAGTGGATCCTGGACAACGTAGAGGGTGCGCGGGAAAAGGCCGAGGCCGGGCAGCTGATGTTCGGCACCGTGGAGACCTGGCTGATCTGGAAGCTGACCTGCGGCAAGGTTCATGTGACCGACTACTCCAACGCCAGCCGGACGATGCTGTTCAACATCCACACGCTGGATTGGGACGACGACATCCTGAAGCTGCTGGACATCCCCCGCAGCGTGCTGCCCAAGCCTGTTTCCAACAGCGAATTTTACGAGTACGCCGACCCGATGCACTTTTGTGGGGCCATCAAGATCGCCGGTGCAGCAGGCGACCAGCAGGCCGCGCTGTTCGGCCAGACCTGCTTTGCCAAGGGCGAGGCCAAAAACACCTACGGCACCGGCGGCTTTTTGCTGATGAACACCGGCGACCAGCCCGTGCGCAGCAAAAACGGCCTGCTGACTACCATCGCCTGGGGGCTGAACGGCCAGGTGAACTATGCGCTGGAAGGTTCCATTTTCGTCGCCGGTGCAGCCATTCAATGGCTTCGGGACGAGCTGAAGATTTTGGAGGACAGCCGCGACTCCGAGTACATGGCCCGCAAGGTGCCGGACACCAACGGTTGCTACGTGGTGCCCGCCTTCACCGGCCTGGGTGCCCCCCACTGGGACCAGTACGCCCGCGGCACCATCGTAGGTCTGACCCGCGGCTGCAACAAAAACCATATCATCCGCGCCACACTGGACAGCCTGTGCTATCAGGTCAACGACGTGCTGGACGCCATGAGTGCCGACTCCGGCATCCGTCTGTCCACGCTGAAAGTGGACGGCGGCGCGGCGGCCAACAACTACCTGCTGCAGACCCAGGCCGACATCAGCAACGCGCCGGTGGAGCGGCCTTCCTCGGTGGAGACCACCGCCCTGGGTGCTGCGTACCTGGCAGGTCTGGCCGTCGGCTTCTGGTCCGGGCCGGAAGAGCTGGCGAAAAAACACGCTATCGACAAAATGTTTGTGCCTGACATCTCCGAGGAAGAGCGCCACAAGCGGCTGCGCGGCTGGCACAAGGCCGTGCGCTGCGCCTACAACTGGGCGCGGGACGACGACGAGGACGAATAATGTACACCCCATGGCTGCCCCTTTTGCCAGGAGCAGCCATTTTTCTATTGAAAAAGCGGCCTTATAATGTTATTATAAAATGAATGGCTGTATCCCTGTAACCGACAGCCGGGACAACGGAGGTCCTGCATGCATTATCACAAATCCAAATTTCTGCGGTTTGCAAACGCCGCTTTCGAGTTTCTGCTGCTGATCCTTACTTTCATCTTTGCCGGCTGGCTGCGCAGCTGCACACCCATGGGCAGCCAGTTCTTTATGTGGGACATCTGGACGTTCCTGCCCATTTCGGCCCTGTATGCGCTGGTGATCGTAGGCTGTAACGCCGTGCTGGGCAGCTACCGTACACTGCACCTGCGCAACAGCATCAAGCAGCTTTTTCTTATCGCGCTGACCAGCCTGATGGGCCTGGCGCTGATGGCTACTGCGTTTTACGTGTTCCACGTCAGCCAGCTTTCCCGTCTGCTGCTGGTATATTATTACCTGCTGTCGGTCATTATGATCTACCTCAAGCGGCTGGTGTTTGACAGGCTGGCGGATGCTTACGTGCGTAAGCACGACATCGTGCCCCGGGCGCTGCTCATCGGCGGCGGGCAGCTGGCCCACCGCTTCTTCCGCGATGTGATCGAGGGCCGCGGCAGCACCGCCATGCAGTATGTGGGCTACCTGGACGCCGCCCCCCGCGAGGGTCTGCCCGCTTATCTGGGTACCGTGGACAGCCTGTACGAACTGCTGCAGACCCACAAGGTCGATATGATCGTACTGGCCCAGGATGTGCAGGATGTAGCTACTACCCAGCGCATTATGATGCTGGCTGACAACTTCCACCTGCGGGTAACCGCAGTGCCGGTGTACAATGATTACGTCAGTTCCCGCACCGAGATCAGCACCTTGGGCGGCATGCGGTTCGTGGACCTGCGCCTGCTGAACACCTGCGAGATCATGGGCGTAAATATCGTTGTCACCGACATGGAAAAGACCGTCCGCCTACTGGAGGAAAAGCTGGAGGATTGGCGCGGCAAATACATCTGCGTGGCCAACGTCCACACCACTGTGACCGCCCACGACGACCCCACCTACCAGGCCGTGCAGAACGGCGCCGTGATGGCCCTGCCGGACGGCGGCCCGCTGTCCAAATTCAGCCGCGAGCAGGGCTATGTGGACGCCGCCCGCGTGACCGGCCCCGACCTGATGAAAGAGATGCTGAAAGAGAGCGCGGGCAAGCACTACCGCCACTATTTCTACGGCTCTACGCAGGAAACGCTGGATATTTTAAAAGCAACTATTGAGAAGAACTACCCCGGCGCGGTGATTGCCGGCATGTACTCGCCGCCGTTCCGTCCCCTCACGCCTGAGGAGGACGCCGCCGTCATCCGCCGCATCAACGAGACAAAGCCGGATTTCGTCTGGGTTGGCCTGGGTGCCCCCAAGCAGGAGCGCTGGATGGCCGCCCACGAGGACAAGGTACAGGCCGTGATGGTGGGTGTGGGTGCCGCTTTCGACTACGAAGCCGGCAACATCCGCCGTGCCCCCATGTGGATGCAGCGCCACAACCTGGAATGGCTGTACCGCCTGATGCAGGACCCCAAGCGCCTGTTTAAGCGCTATCTGACCACCAACATCAAATACCTGTGGTGGACCTGGAAACAATGACCCTATCGCCATCGCACACCGCGGTGGCGTTTTTTGTGAGTACCCCACATCATAAAGGCTCCCTCTGTGAGGGAGCTGTCAGCGAAGCTGACTGAGGGAGAGAGCCTTTGATAAGGTTCCCGTTCAGGATTGTAGAACATTTTCTCTAAGGAGTTTATATACATGAAACGTCTCGTCATCGGTCTGCTGGCCCACGTGGACAGCGGCAAAACCACCCTGGCCGAGGGCCTGCTCTACCGTGCCGGTGTGCTGCGCAAACTGGGCCGGGTGGACCATAAGGATGCCTTTCTGGACACCGACACCCAGGAGCGCGCCCGGGGCATTACCATTTTTTCCAAGCAGGCCATGCTGACGCTGCCTGCCCTGCCGGACGCTGAGGAGGCCACCCTGACCCTGCTGGACACCCCCGGCCACGTAGATTTTTCCGCCGAAGCCGAGCGCGCTTTGCAAGTGCTGGATTACGCGGTGCTGGTCATCAGCGGCACCGACGGCGTGCAGGCCCACACCGAAACGCTGTGGAAGCTGCTGGCGCGTTACCGCGTGCCTACGTTCATTTTCATCAACAAGATGGACCTGCCCGGGGCTGATGCCTCCGTGCGCCTGCGGGAGCTGCGCGGGCGGTTCGGCGATGGCTGTGTGGATTTCACCACCACGCCCGACCCCGAAGCCCTGGCCCTGTGCAGTGAACCGCTGATGGAAGAAGTGCTGGCGGACGGTCAGCCTAAGCGCGACACCCTGCTGATGGCCATCGCGCGGCGGCAGGTGTTCCCCTGCTTTTTTGGCGCAGCCCTGCGGCTGGACGGCCTGGATGCCCTGCTGCATGGTCTGCAATCCCTGACCCGGATGCCTCCCGCCTGGGGCGAATTCGGCGCACGGGTGTTTAAAGTCAGCGAGGATGCCGGCACACGCCTGAGCTGGCTGAAAGTAACCGGCGGCGTGCTGCACGTAAAAGATACGCTGCCGGGCGGCGAAAAGGCCGACACCCTTCGCCTGTACAGTGGCGGCAAGTTCCGGCTGGTCAGCGAGTGCCTGCCCGGCACGGTAGTGGCCGTGACCGGCCCCGCCAACACCCGCCCCGGCCAAGGCCTGGGGGCCGAGGCCGACGCCAGCGCCCCACTGCTGGAGCCGGTGCTGAACTACCGGGTGGATTGCCCCGACGCCGACCCCCACACCGTGTTAAATGCGCTGCAAACTCTGGAGGACGAGGACCCGCAGCTGCATGTGGCCTGGCGCGCCGATCTGGCCGAGGTGCATGTGCAGCTGATGGGCGAAGTGCAGCTGGAAATTTTGCAGAACATCCTGCAGGAGCGGTTCAAGCTGGCCGTCACCTTCAGCGAGGGCGGCATTTTGTACAAAGAGACCCTCACCGCTGCCGTCGAGGGCATCGGCCACTACGAGCCTCTGCGCCATTATGCCGAGGTGCACCTGCTGCTGGAGCCTGGCCTCCGGGGCAGCGGCGTGCAGCTGGCAGCGGACTGCCCGCCGGATAGTCTGGCCGAAAACTGGCAGCGCCTGGTGCTGACCCATCTGGCCGAGCGCACCCATCCCGGCGTGCTGATCGGTGCGCCGCTGACCGATGTGAAGATCACACTCGCTGCAGGCCGCGCCCACCAAAAACACACCGAGGGCGGGGACTTCCGCCAGGCCACCTACCGCGCCGTGCGCCAAGGCCTGCGGATGGCCGAAGCCAAAAACGCCGTGCAATTGTTGGAGCCGTGGTATGAATTCACGCTGGAGCTGCCCGCCGATTGCCTGGGCCGCGCCATGGCCGATGTGCAGCGGATGTGCGGCAGCTTTGAGCCTCCCCTCGCCCAGGGCGACACCGTGACCCTGACCGGCCGCCTGCCGGTAGCCACTGCCCGGGGCTATGCCCGGGAAATTGCCGCCTACACCCACGGCCTGGGCCGCTGGTCTGTGCTGCCCGCCGGGTACGATGCCTGCCACAACGCCGACGAAGTGCTGGCTGACTTTGGCTACGACCCGGACGCCGACGTGGAGAACCCGGCCGACTCGGTCTTTTGCAGCCACGGCGCGGGGTATCTCGTCCGCTGGGATGAGGTGCCCGCCAAGGCCCATGTGGACAGCGGGCTTGCCCGCCGCCTGGACGGCCCCGCCGGGGTGGACACCGATGCCGCCGATGAGGACGAGGAAGTACAGGCCAACAACGCCCGCCGCCGCGCGGCCGCCTACCGGGGCACGCTGGAGCAGGACAAGGAACTGCTGGCGATTTTTGAGCGCACCTATGGCAAGATCAAACGCCGCGGCCAGCCCGTCGGGGCGGATAACGACGGCAAAGCCGCCCGCACCGTCATGCACACCCGCCCGGCCCCGGTGGTGACTTCTTCCGCCCCCGCCAAGCCCCAGCCCACCGGGCCGGACTACCTGCTGGTGGACGGCTACAACGTGATTTTTGCCTGGGACGAATTGCGCAAAATGGCCGAGACGAACCTGGATGCCGCCCGCCGCCGCCTAATGGACATTTTGTGCAACTACGCCGGGTACAAGCGCTGCGTGCCGATCCTGGTCTTTGATGCCTACAAGGTGCGCGGCGGCACGCGGGAAGTGGAAAAGCACCACAACCTGTACGTGGTCTACACCCAGGAGGCCGAAACCGCCGACATGTACATCGAGCGCACCACCCACGAGCTGGCCAAGGACCACCGCACCCGCGTGGTGAGCAGCGACGGTGCCGAGCAGATCATCGTGCTGGGCAACGGTGCCCTGCGCGTCTCCGCCCGTGCTTTCGCCGAGGAAGTAGCCGCAGTAGAAAAGGAAATACGAGAGTTTTTGCAGGATTAAAATTACATCGACCTCCCAAAGGCTCCCTTGTGCAAAGGGAGCTGTCAGCGAAGCTGACTGAGGGATTGTGACCTTACGGTGTGAACCGATTTATAACGCAGACGGGACAATCCCCCACCGCCTTCGGCGGAGCCCCCTTTACACAAGGGGGCCATTTTTGTTTCTCGCAATTTTTCATTTAGAAATGATTTTGAAAAACGCCTGTGCTATACTGGTGTCAAATCCAAAGGAAGGAGATGCCCGCCATGCGCCCCATCTTAATTGTCGAGGACGAGCCCGCCATTGCCGACTTAATTGAAATGACGCTGGAACCCCTGGGCCAGCCGCTCATCAAGGCATACACCGGCAACGAAGCCGCTGACCTGCTGGAGTCCACGCTGTTCGACCTTATCCTGCTGGACGTGATGCTGCCCGGCGTGGACGGCTTTACCCTGATGGACTACATTGCCCCCACGGGCACGCCGGTCATCTTCTTAACGGCCAAAGCCACGGTGGAGGACCGGGTGCGCGGGCTGCGGCTGGGCGCGTATGACTACATCGTCAAGCCCTTTGCCCCGCCGGAGCTGCTGGCCCGGGTGGAAGGCCTGCTGCGCCACACCGGCCGCCGGGCCGCCACACTGCAAGCTTTCGATGCCGTCATCGACCCGGACAACCACATCGTCACCCAAAACGGCACCCGCGTAGAGCTGACGCCCCGGGAGTTTGACCTGCTGCTGGCCCTCGTCCGCGCCCGGGGTCAGCTGCTCTACCGCGAGGCCCTGTATGAGCGGGTCTGGGGCCTGGACAGCAATGCCGGGCCGCGCACGGTGGACATCCACATCCACCGCCTGCGCAAAAAGCTGCATTGGGATGATAAGATCATCACCGTGCCGAAAGTGGGGTACAAGTTATTGCCGTAACCCCTAAAAGGCTCCCGCTGCGAGGGAGCCGTTAAAACCCTCTACCACCTTAGAAAGGAGGCCCCCATGAAACGCTCCCTCGCCCTTGCTGTCTGCGGCTTTTCGCTGGTGCTGGCACTGGTGGGCGGGTGGCTGGCGGACCGCCAGTTCACCGCCGCGCTGGATACCTTGACCGATCAGGCCGTACTGCAGCACCAGCGCAATCTGTTCGGCTATGCCGACACCCTGCAGGAAGTCAAAGACGACGACTCCATCCACATGATGGTGGTCGACAGCAACAGCTTTGTCCAAGCCGACAGCAAAACCTTTGCGGGCAAGCTGTACTACGACCGCCAGCGCCTGATGGTGGGGGCCGAGCCTTGCACCTTCGCGCTGCTGGACCAGACCGGGCGCGTCCTGTACACCACGTTGCCCGACACCATCCCCGAAAGCGAACTACCCGCTCTGCAGGCCGGGGACGGCACCACGATGCAGCTGTACGGCCAAACGCTGCTGCTGTGCGACGAGGTGGCCGGGTCCACCGGCTCCCGCACCTGGGTGTGGATGGTCACCGGCATGGACGCCAGCTCCGCCTACGCCGCCCGCACCAACACCCTGCGCCAGTGGTTTTTGCTGCAAGCCGTGCTCACGCTGGCCGCCCTGCTGATGGCCCGCCACACCACTGCCCTGCAGCAGTTGAACGACCGCCAAAGCCGCTTTGTAGCCGACCTGACCCATGAGCTGAAAACGCCCCTGACCAGCATGATCGGCTACGCCGACTTACTGCGCGGCGGCGAGCTGCCGCCCGAAAACCAGCGCCGCGCCGCCGACGCCATTTATCACGAATCCACCCGGCTGGAAAGCCTGAGCCAGCAGCTATTAAGCCTGCAGGATCTGCGCCAGGAAGCCCTGACGCTGACCGCCGTGCCGGTGGCCGCCGCCTTTGAGGATGTGGCCCGCAGCCTGCCCGATTGCCCCGTGACCCTCGAAAAGACTTGCCCAGAGGACGCCGCCGTGCGGGCCGATCGGGTGCTGCTGGCAGACCTGCTGCGCAACCTTGTGCTGAACGCCGCCTACGCCAGCGCACCGGGCAGTGTGGTAGCGCTACGCTGCCTGCCTACCGGGGACCGCTGGCGGTTGGAAGTGGCCGACACCGGCTGCGGCATCCCACCCGAGGCCCTGCCCCACCTGACCGAGCCATTTTACCGGGTGGACAAAGCCCGCGCCCGGGCCAACGGCGGCAGCGGTGTGGGGCTGGCGCTCTGCGCCGACATTGCCGCAGCCTTTGGCACCAAACTGGAATTTACCAGCATCGTAGGCAAGGGCACCACCGTGGCCCTGACCCTGCCCAAGGAGGTGTACGCCCATGAAGAAGCCGACGATTGACCGCCGTTTTTGGCTGACTACCGCCCTTTGCGCTGCCCTGCTGGCCGTGCCGCCGCTGGCGGTGCAGGCCCGCGACCGCCAGCTGGACACCGCCCTACCCCGCCCCGAAGTGAGCGGCGTAATGACCGACGAGCAGCGCCTGGACCCGACGGTCCGCGTGCTGTACACGCAGCAAATTTTGAGCACCAACAATGGGTATACCATCGGGGAGGAGAACTCCCACAAATACACCCAGATGCAGGGCAAGCTTCGGCAGGCCAACCGCCGGGGGCTGATCAGCGATGCGCAGTTGGATCATCTGGTCCAGCTTGCGCAGGCCACCGAAGCTATCGAAAACAACGAGGAAGACGATTACATCTATCATTCACTCAACTACTGCACCCTGCACACCGATGCCGCCGGGGTCGAGTATCTGGAACTTTCCAACTATGTCACTACGGAGACGGAGGACGGTTCGACCCGTATTGTTACTGAGCAGCCGCGTGCCTATGTCAGCATCGCCTATCTGCCCAACAACGGTCCAATCTTGGAAATGCGCATCAACTGCGATGACCTGCCCGAGGATGACGTCGACTCGCTCACCCTGCTGGACAACTTTACCAGCCAGCTGAACCTGACCATCCCCGGGGAATGGGAGCAGGCCAACGAGACCACGCTTTTCCACCGCGCCGCCGACCTGAACGCATACTACACCCACAGCTCCGGCCAGCGTTACCTGGCCGTGTCACTACGGGCAGAGGAGTAGCCGCTCTAAAGCCTCCCTCTGCGAGGGAGGTGCCCCGAAGGGGCGGAGGGAGAGAGCCTTGACAAAGCCCAAAGCTTCGGATAATTGAAATGCTCTCTCCCCCACCGCCTACCGGCGGAGCCCCCTCCCAGAGGGGGCCTTTTTCATAGTTCTACCACATAAAAAGGCCCGTCGTATTTCTACGGCGGGCCTTAATTCTATGCTAATTCAATCGATCAGACGATACCCTGGCTCATCATAGCAGAGGCGATCTTCTCGAAGCCGGCGATGTTGGCACCGGCGACCAGGTTGCCCTTCATGCCGTATTTCTCGGCAGTAGCGGCAGCGCTGTGGTAGATGTTGACCATGATGTTGTGCAGGCGCTCGTCCACTTCCTCGAAGGTCCAGGACAGGCGCAGGCTGTTCTGGCTCATCTCCAGGCCGGAGG
>ERZ1026874.1525-NODE-1525-length-12157-cov-21.454470_pt1 | contig 12157 bp, 7 predicted proteins | sample MGYA00380167_ERZ1026874 | MGnify/ENA primary metagenome ERZ1026874 (study PRJEB33269, sample SAMEA4719803) | human gut metagenome | biome: human-associated habitat; feature: organic feature; material: feces | place: Cameroon | collected 2013-10 ...
GATATTGTAATCCGTGTTAACCAGGCATGAGAGCGAGGGGAGCAAGTCTCCCCTCACTCTCATACCTGGCTACCTTATATCACCCCTAACGGGGTAACCCATTAAAACAATACACGAATTGAGGCGTTTTCTGCGTTTATTATTGTTGATTATCAACTATTTACAATATTATTTTTTTTCAAAACCATGCCGAAAAAAATCATGGATTTTGAACACCCTACCTCTTTAGTATATTCAAAAATTAAATTTATTCACCCACTCACAGCGTAACTGAATCTTCCGACTAATTTATCCGATGAAAAAAACTATCATATTGTTTGGAAGATTTTACTGGTATAACTCAATCCAATTTAGACTTTGAATGAATATCAAGAAGTTGGACGCTTGCCTACATAATAAAGGTTACAATATGGAAACGAGCAGACTTCTGCTCGTTTCTGTATTAAGCTTTACTTTAAAAAATAACCCTATGATAACAGACTCCGAAATTTATTACATTCTTTCCTTATCCTCTTCATTAGAAAATTCCTTATCATGTCGACTTGCACGCTTCGCTCCTACTGAGAAATTGAACGTTACACTGACAAAGAATTTTCGTGAAAGAAAATCAAATTCTGAATGGTGCTCAAAATCGCCATTTCTAAATATTTGCTTGTTCTTTCCCCTACAGTTCAGCAAATCCTTCACGCCAAAATTGACATTTACCCTGTCCTTACAGCAGTTGTAATCGCCCTCAACATCTACACCAACATAATCTGTCTTCTGAATAAGGAATAGTTGCTTGTAATGTCTGACATAACGTATGTTTGACATCACCGTAAGTTGTTTTGACAACTTGATGCGATTATAACTAGACAAAACTAAGCCAAAGTCGTTAACATAATTGGCATTATTCTGGTACCAATTCTGACTTAACTCAACATTGTTTCTGCAGTTCCAAATTCCCCATGTAAAAGGTATACCCATGTACAGCGTCAACCTCTTGGTCTTGCCGTTATTCCTCAACATATAACGAGTTTGATTCTCTCCAATTTTCTCGTATATCTCATTGATTTTCCTGTCAATGAAGAGAGCAGACAAAGAGAATATATATTTAGATTTCAGTACGAACTGTAAGCCTGCGTTGTATAGCAACTCGCCTTTTAAATCAGGATTGCCTTCCTTGTAAGAGGTTTCTGACTGACGAAAAACAAACGGATTCATCATCTGATACAACGGACGATTAATTGATTGCGTATAACTCAGTGATAATGAATTTTTTTCTCCCAATTCTCTGCTCACAAAAAAAGAAGGGAAGAAGATATTATCATTTCTTTTGGTATACAAATGGTTCTTCACTCGTTGCCTTATTTCCCTTTCTGTGTATTCATTACGCAATCCCACTTGAACTTCCCATGGCTGTGATGTATACCTATACTTTCCGTATACAGCTAATCGTTTTTCAAAATATTTGAAATCGTCTCGTTGGTCTATATCTTCAGACAACTTTCCTACTAAAGTCGTATTTCCAAGACTTAATCTGCTATTATATCCGATGTCTGCATAAACATACTTGACGCCGATGGTAAACTTATGAAGTTTAAAGGACTTGGTGAAATCAGCTTGTGCGCTATAAATATCCATGTTCTCTAAAGAGGGTTGTGACTTGGAGATGATGCTGTCCGAACCTATACCTAAAGTATACAGGTTCTCGTATTCATACAAATCATGCTCTCTTTTTCCTGCATAATCAGCTATAACATTCAACTTGCTACCCAATGGATCTGATATCCATTCATAGTTTAATGTAATACTGTTGACGTTGTCTTTTAATGAGTAGGGGGCAAAGGTCTTTATATTTGTTGGATAAGTACTCTTATCCACAATCGAAGAATTTAACCAACAGGCGTTGGAATAGTCCTTTGAGTAACTCCCCGACCACTCGACACCCAAATATTGCTTGGGAGATATGTTGAAGTCAAGGCCTAACTTGGGCATATAATATCGACCTTTATCAGCGCTTTCCGATTTACTGACAACTGTTAGGTTTTGCCCATAGTCATTTTCGTAGGTTATACTTTTACTTTCCGACTGTCCCATAGACATATTGCCATAAAGAGCTAGCTTTCCCCATGAATACGTCAATCCCATAAATTCTGAGCATGAATTTTTACTTTTCCGCTCGTAATCGTTACCCACATAACCGAAAAGTCCATATTCATGTCTCTTCTGCCGATTGACAATAAGAATCGCTGTACCACCTTCCGCATCATACTCAGCGGTAGCTCGAGGTAATATTTCCAAGTTCTTGATGTCATTCCCATGCAAAGAAGACAAGTATCTTTTCAGTTTTTTACCACTAAGGTTCACCGCCCTTCCATTTTCATATATTTTAACACCATTTCCCATAACACGAATACCTCCATCGCCATCATAATCGACATCAGGAATCAAGCTCAAAATACTAGAAAGAGAGCGTGACTTCAGTAATTTATTATGCTCTACACTTACTATCATTCTGTCGGCCTTACGCTGAACCAAGTTTTTTTCTGCCATGATGGTTACATCAGAAAGTTTAATGGTATCTTGCATTGAGGAATGCTTACCTTGTGCAAAGCTTATAAGCGTGCTTTGCACAAGGCAAGAACAAAGAATATACAAATACTTTTTCATAGGCATTTTGGGCAATTAGCATCTAGATAATCCCAACGTTTTTCACCATATTTTCTTACAATATCCCTATAACATACTTGTTTCGGAATTCTACATCACAGGTCTTACATGGACTTTTTCAGAAATATCTGATTGCTTTAGATAATGGATTTAGAACAAGATGTCATTCTTTGTAATATCGCACTATCCCTAACCCACACACAGTTTGTAATACTTAATAAATACTTAATACTTAATTTTTTATCCTATATCCGATATGCGCTGAATTGCATCCACATCGAGCAACTTGATAAACTTGCCATCAATTTCTATCAAACCTTCATTAGCAAAAGTCGACAATGTGCGAATGGCATTACTTGTGGTCATATTCGACAAATTCGCCATATCTTCGCGCGTAATATGCAAGTCGAGCGTTTGTCCGTCGCCATCATAACCATACACATCCAGTAAATCGAGTAAGGTTTCTGCCATACGTCCACGCACATGTTTTTGCGTAATGCTCACAATGCGTTGATCGGCTTTGCCTAAGTCTACCGCCAATAAATGGATAAAGAATTGACACAGATGCGTATTTTTTTCCATGAGTTTAAAAATCGTACGCATGGGCACAAACACAATTAAACTCTCCTCAAAAGCCGAAGCAGCCGTAACATAAGGCTCACCAGCCATCGCAGCACGATAACCAAAGTATTGGATAGGACGAAGCACGCGGTTAATCAAACTGCGACCTCCCACACCATTACGATAAATTTTTACCTTTCCAGACAATAAACAAAGTAAGTGGTCGGGCTGATCGCCTTCTTGATAAACACTCTCACCTTTTCTGAAACGTCCCACCCAACAATTAGCTGCCAAGACGGTGCGCTCTTTATCATCCAAAACACCCCAAATGTCCTCCAACTGGGATGCTGCATTCACATTATCAATTTTGTCGAATCGTGTCATGGCATTCTTCAAGCCTTGAAAATTTCAATTAGATAGTTTAGCTATAAATGTGGTTCTAAAAATTGGATTAACAACCACTATTCACATTTTTGTTATACTCACCACTTTTTGCCTATGGCAAGTATTTTTGCAGACTTGCTTACAAGTCCCTATTACGTGGCAAAAATAGCAATAATCTTAAAAAGTAACAAGTTTTTTTAGGCTATTTTGCTGAGTTGACATATAAAAATGCGGTTTAAAGCATTTTTTTTTCAAAAAAACTTTATGAACCATTTTTTTTTCCTACTTTTGAGAGCCGATTCAAAATCAGTTAACCAAATGCTGACAAAAGGCAAAACAGTTCGAGCGGAAAATCCGTCCGACATAAACGAAATCAAACCTTAAAATCACATATCGCCATGTGCTATCTCAGATTCGATAAGGCTCAGATGACCAATCTGCAAGATTCGCTCTATAAGGAGATGCTTATCACTAACAGATCGGGTGCCTACTGTTCTACTACTTTAGTAGGATGTAACATCCGAAAATATGATGGCTTACTCGTTATTCCTGTTCCCGAATTGGACGACGATAACCACGTATTGTTATCTTCGCTCGACGAAACCATTATTCAGCATGGTGCTGAATTCAACCTCGGTCTACATAAGTATCAGGGTGAAAATTATAGTCCTAAAGGACACAAATACATCGTTAGCTTTGAATGGGAACAAGTGCCCACTTGGACCTATCGCGTAGGTGGTGTTTTGTTGAAAAAAGAAATTAGTTTCGACACCTCTATCCACCGCATTTACGTGCGCTATACCTTGCTCGATGCTCATTCTGAAACGACCTTACGCTTGCGCCCATTCTTGGCATTCCGTAGCGTACGCCAATGGACACACGAGAATAATGTGGCTAATCGTAGCTATGATGAGGTGGAGAACGGCATTCGTATGTGCTTGTATCAGGGATATCCCGACTTGTACATGCAAACGTCGAAACCCGCTCAGTGGAACTACTGCCCCGATTGGTACCGAGGCATGGACTATCCTAAAGAACGCGAACGTGGCTATAATGCCACCGAAGACTTGCTCGTGCCTGGTTACTTTGAAATGCCTATCAAAAAAGGCGAAACCATTACATTCAGCGCAGGCGTTGCACCTATCAAGCCTGAGCAAATTGATGTAATGCTCGAAAAAGAAATTGCTAACATCGACCATCGCGACAGCTTCTACCATTGCTTGGTAAATGCTGCACACCAGTTCAGAGCAACTAAAGACGACGAGTCATACATCCTTGCTGGCTATCCTTGGTTTAAGCCTCGTGCACGCGATACATTTATCTCTATGCCTGGTCTTACATTGGCCATTGGCGAGAAAGATCGCTTTGAAGCCTATATGGCTACTGCCGAAAAGGCTCTCTACAACTTTATGCACAAAGAGCCCATGTCGGTTGACATTTACGAAATGGAACAACCCGACACCTTGCTTTGGGCTACTTGGACCATCCAGCAATATGCCAAATACACTTCGCGCAAAGCGTGCTACGAAAAATATGGTAAGTTGCTGAAGGACATCATGGGATTCATTTGGAAAGGATTGCATCCGAACCTCTTCCTTCATGAAAATGGCTTGCTCTATGCCAATGGACGTGACCATGCCATTACATGGATGAACTCACAAGATGGCGGACGTCCTGTGGTGCCTCGCTCAGGCTATATTGTTGAATTTAACGCTCTTTGGTATAACGCTTTGAAGTTCTTCGAACAAATGCTCGAAGAAAATGGTAAGCAAGAGGACGAAGACATTAAAAACACAATTAAGAAGGACGCCGACAAGTTTGCAAGATCGTTTAAAGAGGTATTCCTTAACGAGTATGGATACTTGCTCGACTATGTAGATGGTCAAATGATGGATTGGAGTGTACGCCCCAACCAATTATTTGCGATTGCCTTCGACTACTCTCCGCTCGACATGAAAGAGCGCAAAGCAGTGCTCGACATCTGCACCAAAGAATTGGTTACTCCCAAGGGTATTCGTTCGCTCTCACCCAAGAGTGGTGGCTACAACCCCATGTATGTAGGTCCACAAACACAGCGCGACTTGGCATACCACCAAGGCACAGCATGGCCTTGGCTCACAGGTTTCTATCTCGAAGCCTATTTGCGCGTATATCGCATGAGTGGCGTTAACTACATCGAACGTCAACTCATTGGTTTCGAAGAAGAGCTCTTCTACCATTGCATTGGTACTATCCCAGAACTCTTCGATGGTAACCCACCCTTCCACGGACGTGGCGCCATTTCGTTTGCCATGAACGTAAGTGGCATTTTGCGTGCATTACGCCTCCTTGAGAAGTATAACAACGCCATGGAATAATAACAATAGTGTCTGAGGACTTTACTGCGGAATGCAGATGCACTCCACACCTTGCCCGCACACCAGCCCCAAGACTAACCAACCTATCATATCTATGAAAGTTCTCATGTTCGGTTGGGAGTTCCCTCCCCATATTCTCGGCGGATTAGGAACTGCCAGCTACGGCATAACAAAAGGTCTGTCTGCACAACCTGACGTTCAAATCACCTTTTGCCTTCCCAAGCCTTGGGGCGATGAAGACAAAAGCTTTATGAACATCATTGGTCTGAGCGAAACTCCCATTGTGTGGAGAGACGTTGACTACGACCATGTGAAAGAACGTTTGGGCAATCGCATGTCGCCCGAACTCTACTTCCAATTGCGCGACCATATCTATGCCGACTTTAACTATCGTCTCACAGACGACTTGGGATGTATTGAATTTTCAGGACGCTATCCCGAAAATCTGCAAGACGAAATTAACAACTACTCGATTGTAGCTGGCGTTATTGCACGTCAGCAAGAATACGACATCATTCACGCTCACGATTGGCTTACCTACCCTGCAGGCATCCATGCCAAGAATGTGAGCGGAAAACCCTTGGTCATCCATGTACATGCCACAGACTTCGACCGTTCACGTGGACACGTTAACCCCACCGTTTATGGCATCGAAAAAGATGGTATGGACCATGCCGACTGCATTATGTGTGTGTCTGAGTTAACCCGTCAAACGGTTATTAACCACTACCACCAAGACCCTGCAAAGGTCATCACTATGCACAATGCCGTGTATCCGCTTTCACAAGAAATTCTCGACATGGTTGAGGAAAAAAGAAAGGAACGCGCACACCGCAAAGAAAAGGTAGTTACCTTCCTCGGACGCATCACCATGCAAAAGGGACCTGAATACTTTGTTGAAGCAGCCTCACTTGTGTTGCAACGCACACACAACATCCGCTTCTGCATGGCAGGTTCGGGCGACATGATGAACGACATGATTAACATGGCTGCCGATAGGGGCATTGCCGATCGTTTCCACTTCCCTGGTTTTATGCGTGGCAAACAAGTATACGAGGCTTTTGCCGACTCTGATGTATACGTTATGCCTTCGGTAAGCGAACCCTTCGGTATTTCTCCACTCGAAGCTATGCAATGTGGCGTACCCTCTATCATCTCTAAACAGAGTGGCTGTGCCGAGATTCTTGACAAATGCATTAAGACCGACTATTGGGACATCAATGCTATGGCAGATGCCATGTACTCTATCTGCACCAACGAGTCGCTTCATGAATATTTGAAAGTTGAAGGCAAAAACGAGGTGGACCAAATCACATGGGAGAAAGTTGGAAAACGCATCTACGACGTTTACAACAGTCTTATCCACTAGAAGGTGGTTCTAAAAAATTTTCCTTCACACCATTCAAACAAAAAAACTGCAACATTCCGCTGTAAAGCACTCAAATACTACACATCATGAAAACAGTTTGTTTATATTTTGAGATACATCAGAATATTCACTTGAAGCGCTATCGCTTCTTCGACATAGGTACAGACCACTACTATTACGACGACTACGAGAATGCACGCTCTATTGCCGAGACTGCCGAACGCTCATACGTTCCTGCCTTGCAAACTCTCATCGAAATGGCTGAAGCTAATCCCGGTGAGTTTAAGTGTGCAATTTCTCTCTCTGGTTGCGCCATCGAACAACTAGAAAACCACGCCCCACAGTGCATCGAACTCTTGCAAAAGCTTAACGACACTGGTTGCGTAGAATTTTTGGCTGAGCCTTACTCTCACGGTTTCTCTTCATTGGTTAACGAAGAAACATTCCGCGACGAAGTACAGCGCTTGTGCAAAAAGGTGAAGTTGCTCTTTGGTCAAGAGCCCAAAATCTTCCGCAACTCTTGCCTTATCTACTCCGACGATATTGGCGAACTCGTTGCATCAATGGGCTTTAATGGTATGTTGGCTGAAGGCGCAAAACACGTGTTAGGATGGAAGAGCCCGCACTTTGTTTACAACTGCTGCCGCAATCCTAAACTCAAACTCTTGTTGCGCGACTACTCTCTCTCTGAAGATATCTCGTTCCGTTTCAACGACTCTTCATGGAGCGAATATCCCTTGTTCGCCGACAACTATGCCGATTGGATTGCACAACTCCCACAAGAGGAGCAAGTGGTTAACATCTTCATGGAGCTCTGCGCACTAGGCATCTTCCAACCACTGTCGTCTAATATCTTGGAATTTATGAAGGCACTTCCCGCACAATTCAAGCAGCGTGGCATCACCTTCAGCACACCTTCCGAAATTTGCCAGCGCGTAAAGTCTGCAGGCGACCTCACCGTTACCTACCCCACTTCATGGGTAGACGAAGAGCGCGACCTCTCACCATGGTTGGGTAATGTAATGCAGCGCGAAGCCTTCAATAAACTTTACTCTATTGCCGATCGTGTACGCATTTGCCGTGACCGTCGTTTGATGCAAGACTTCGACTATCTGCAAGCTTCTAACAACCTCCGCTTTATGAGCACCAAGCCCAATAGCTATGGCGGTTACAGAGGTATTTACGATTCGCCCTACGATGCCTTCACCAACTACATGAACATCCTTGGCGACTTCATCACACGCGTAAACGAACGCTACCCGCTCGACATCGACAACGAAGAACTCAACTCTTTGCTCACCACCATTAAGAATCAAGGTGATGAGTTGCAGAGAAAGAACCTCGAAATCTCTAAATTGCAAAACATGCTTGCCCGTTTTGAGAAGAAGGAAGCTCCCGAGGCAGAAGTAAATGCCGACGAAAAGCCCGAAGTTCCCAAAACTCCTGCAAAACGTGGACGCAAGCCCGCAGCCAAAAAAGCTGCAAAATAAATAAGATGTTTATAGGGTAAAACTTTAAACTAAAGATTTCTGTATGTAAGGAATGCATCCTCTATGGGGTGCATTCCTCTTTTATTATGTTAGATTAGATTTATTCTGCGCATCCAAACTGATTTTAAACGAATACAAACAAATATTTACTTCGCACATCCTAAAAAAAATGTAATTTTGCACAAAAGAAAAACTACATAACAATGGAAACTATTTGCGCCATAGCAACCCCCTCGGGTGGAGCACTCGGCATCATCCGTGTGTCTGGTCCCAAAGCCATAGCTATCACATCACACATATTCAAGCCCAAAGGGAATGCCCCCTTGCACGAAAAAAAAAGTAGCACACTCACCTTTGGCAATATTATCGACCCGCAAAACCAAGAGATTATCGACGAAGTGTTAGTAAGTCTGTTTCGTGCGCCCCACTCCTACACCGGAGAAGACAGCACCGAAATATCATGCCATGGGTCAGACTACATACTCAACCGCGTAATGCAACTACTTCTGCAAGGTGGTTGCCGTTTAGCCCGTGCAGGCGAATATACCGAACGTGCTTTTTTAAATGGTAAGATGGACCTCAGTCAGGCAGAAGCCGTAGCCGACCTCATAGCCTCAACCACCGAAGCCAATCATCGCATGGCTATGCAGCAAATGAGAGGTGGTTTTAGCAGCGAACTCCGCCAACTGCGCGACCAATTATTACACATAACCTCCTTGCTCGAACTAGAACTCGATTTTTCCGACCACGAAGAATTAGAGTTTGCCTCACGCCCCGAACTACTCAGTTTAGCACAAAAAATTCACGACCACATACAAGGACTTTGCCAATCATTCCGTTTAGGCAATGCCCTTAAACGCGGTGTACCTGTAGCCATCGTGGGCGAAACCAATGCAGGCAAATCCACCTTGCTCAATGCTTTGGTTGGCGAAGAACGTGCCTTAGTGAGCAACATTCACGGCACCACACGCGACACCATTGAAGAAGCTATCAACGTAGGTGGCACCCTTGTACGTTTTATCGACACAGCGGGTATCCGCGAAACAGAAGACACCGTTGAACGCATGGGCATCGACCGCACCTTTGCCAAAATCAGTGAAGCCGACATTGTACTGTGGCTTATAGACCTCACTGCCTACCGCGAACAATACACCGCCCTTGCTCCCAGCATTCTCCCTGCTGCACAAGGCAAACAGTTAGTTATTCTACTTAACAAGCAAGACCTGGTAGATGCCCCCACCCTAGCCCAAGCCCAAGCATATTTAAAAGAGCAATTAACAAGTGCAGCGTCTTCCGAATCCCTCCAACCATTCACTTTGCTTTCGCTCAGTGCCCAACACAACGAAGGCATTCAGCAGTTGCGCACCCTCCTTTCAAACACCCTTGCGCAATTAAGACAAGCGCACAACAGCACAGGTACCATAGTGAACAACTTGCGCCATTACGAAGCCCTATCCTCAGCCCTCATTGCCATAGATTGTGTCATCGAAGGACTCAACCAAGGTCTTTCAGGCGACTTTGTGAGCCAAGACCTCCGTGAATGTATCTACCACCTCAACGACATTGCTGGCGAAGTTACCACCGATGAGGTGTTAGGCAATATTTTTAAACACTTTTGCGTGGGAAAGTAGAACGAGGTTAGGGAAATTCGATATTACCCGTATGTAAGATATATAAGCGCGAAATAAACTAAAGACCAATTACTTTGAGCGAATTAAATAAACCTTTTATTCCAACATCTAAAACAACCATTATGAAACAATATAATCGTATAATGCTTGGTGAACACAGCATGTATATTAGCGACTGCCTTGAACACAATTATATAGGCGCAAGTTTTCTTAAAGATATTAATCTGAACGACACGCCATTCACTCAGGAAAATGTTTGGCGACAACAGATGATAAACAAGTATCTTGAAATACATCCTGATAAATCTGTCCAAACTGCAAGGAACTGCATAGGCTTTTTGTGGACAGTATGCTTCGGTTTGAAGAAAGGCGACATTGTGTTGGCTTCAAATGGAAATGGTGGCTACCACGTAGGTGAAATAACGGGTGACTATTATTTTCAACCAAACAAAGAATTACCACATAGACGAACTGTGGATTGGAAAGACATAGTAATTCCAAGAAGGTCAATGTCACAAAAGCTACAAAACTCTACAGGTTCCATCGGCACATGTTGCAACATAACTAAATACGCAGAGGAATTGGATTCGTTGATGAATGGTGAAATCCCTTCTACCATAGTTTCACAAGTGCAGACGATTAGAAAAGGACAATATAAAGAACGTAGTCTCCACAAATTACTTGCAACCTATTTATCAAAGCGCAACATACTTTCGAAGACCATATTTCATGAATCTTCAAATCGTGTAGACCAAGCTCAGAAATGGGTTCACCCTGACATGGTTGGAGTCGAATTTAATGAGTTTCAAGAACCGACAACAAGGTCATTGTTAAAGGCAGCTGAGACCAAAGAATATATGGACTTGTACTCTTATGAACTGAAACGTAGCATTGACAACGACCATCAGTTGAAAGAGTACTTTTTTCAAGCTTTGTCAAACAGTAACTGGGCAAATTATGGTTATCTGGTTGCATTTGAGATAAACGAGGACCTCATGGAGGAAATGGAGAGATTAAATAGGTCTTTTGGAATAGGAGTTATAAAATTATCTCCATATCAGGATGATACTAGAATCCTGTTCCCTGCTCGCAAAAATGAGTTGGACTATTACACAATAGATAAACTCTGTAGGATAAATCAAGACTTCAAGGATTTTATCACGAAGACAACAAAAGTGATAATGGCTCAGACTGATGTATTAGAAGATGTAAAAGGAGGTTTACAGAGGTATTGCGACAAATGCCTTGCCTCTGATGATGAGATATTATCATATTGTAATGAAAACCATATACCTTGTTAGGTAGAGGGACATTATCTTTGCATCAGTATTAAAAAGAAAGTGATATTTTGTTACGATGCATAACATTCCATCAAGGTTCTTTGCGTGGAAAAGTAGCCTTTCGGCATCAGTAACAATCTAAATAGTTGATTCTCAAGAAAAAAAATACAGAGAAATGAGGCTAAATCAGATCATTCTTACTACTGCTGAATATTTACTCATTCTAAGATTTTATTTAAAATACATTAAAACAAAATTCGTAAGTATCTGATATACCCAATTCTAACCTTTAGGTAACTGAGGCAACAATAAGTACCTTCTTGTATAATCTGCTGTAAGTCATTAACTTTGCAGAGCAATTTTGTAGAAACAAAACATTAAAGACAACAGAAAGACATGAAGAATTATGCAATCAAGAACCTAAATGGTTGGC
>ERZ1026874.1526-NODE-1526-length-12150-cov-8.327160_pt1 | contig 12150 bp, 8 predicted proteins | sample MGYA00380167_ERZ1026874 | MGnify/ENA primary metagenome ERZ1026874 (study PRJEB33269, sample SAMEA4719803) | human gut metagenome | biome: human-associated habitat; feature: organic feature; material: feces | place: Cameroon | collected 2013-10 ...
CCCCCTCTCTCGAAGCCCGTGTACAGCGAGCCGTCGACAACTTCATGCAAGGCTACGGCTGTTGCCAGTCTGTTGTAGCTGCTTTTGCCGACCTGTATGGCTTGGACGATAATCTTGCAAAGCGTATTGGTGCAGGCTTTGGTGGAGGTGTAGGCCGTATGCGTATGATGTGCGGCGCAGTATCAGGCATTGTAACACTTGTAGGACTTGACTGTGGACAGACAGAGGGAAGCGACCGCGAGGGCAAGTCGGCATGTTATAAGGTTGTACAGGAATTGCTTGCAAAGTCGAAGGAGCAGAACGGCTCGCTCATATGTGCCGAGATACTTGGACTAAAGGGACACGACAAGGCACAGTCGTCGTATGTGGCTTCGGCAAGAACGGCCGAATACTATAAAAAGCGCCCATGCGCTGCAAAGGTAGAAAGTGCGGCACGCATCTTTGCCGAATACTTAAAGAATAAGCAATGATAGATAGCGCTACTGTAGAAAGGATAAAGGATGCCGCCAATATTGTGGAGGTAGTGTCGGAGTTTGTAACGCTGCGTCGCAGTGGTGCAAACTATAAGGGTCTGTGTCCTTTCCATGATGAGAAGACACCGTCTTTCTACGTATCGCCAGGTCGTGGCATGTGCCACTGCTTTGGATGTGGCAAGGGAGGCAATCCTGTAGGATTCATCATGGAGCACGAGCAGATGACATATCCCGAAGCGCTGCGCTGGCTTGCCAAGAAGTATCATATAGAGATACAGGAACGCGAGTTGACGGATAATGAGAAGCGTGAGCAGAGCGAGCGCGAGAGTATGTTCATCGTCAATGAGTGGGCAATGAAATACTTTCAGGACAAGATGCAGAACGACCCTGACGGTATAGCCATAGGTATGCAATACTTCCGTAGTCGTGGATTTCGTGATGATATAATCAAGAAGTTCCAACTTGGCTACGACCTTATGGACCGCCGCGCATTGGCAACCGAGGCATTGCGAAAGGGATACAAGGAAGAATTCATACTGAAGACAGGCATCTGCTACAAGAACGACAGAGGCGAACTGATAGACAGATATGCTGGACGCGTGATATTTCCATGGATAGGCATTAGCGGAAAGGTTGTAGGATTTGGTGGGCGACTGCTTGACTCGCGCACAAAGGGAGTAAACCAAAAGTATGTGAACTCGCCCGACTCGGAGATATACCACAAAGACCGCGAACTGTACGGAATATACCAGGCAAAGAAAGCTATAGCCAAGGAAGACCGCGTGTTTATGGTAGAGGGATATACCGATGTGCTGGCAATGCACCAATGCGGTATTGAGAATGTGGTGGCAAACTCGGGAACGGCATTAAGTATACACCAGATACATATACTGCATCGATTCACTTCGAACATCACATTGCTGTATGATGGCGATGCTGCAGGTATACATGCGGCAATGCGAGGAACAGACATGTTGCTGTCGGAAGGAATGAATCTGAAGGTATTGTTGCTGCCTGATGGAGACGATCCAGACTCTTTCTCAAGAAAACACTCGGCAGCAGACTTCCGCAAATATATAGAAGAACATCAGACCGACTTCATACAATTCAAGACCGACCTGCTGTTGCGCAACGAACGCGACCCGCTAAAACGCTCGGAAGCTATCAACTCAATAATACGCAGCATATCGTTTGTAAACAACCCGATATTGCGCGATACGTATCTGCACGACTGTTCGGTAAGAATGGGTATAAATGAGGCAACGCTCATCAATACCCTTAACGGATTTATACGGAATAACCGTGAGGAGCGCACGTCAGAGGAAACACGCGCAGAGCATCAGGCAAAGCATGTACAGTATCCCGTACAGCAGCCAGTTACACCATTGCAACAGGCGTCAAAGGTGGAGCGTATGCTTGCCGAACTCATAATACGCCACGGTGACACTATTATATATAATAATGTGGAAACAGAAGATGGTGAGATGATGAATCTAAACATAGCGCAGTACATTGACTATAATCTGGGTGTGGACGGACTGAAGTTTGCCAATCCGCTATTTGCCAAAATCCTTGCCGAGGCTGTGGCACATAGTGGCGACGAGGAATTCTGTGCCGAACAGTTCTTTATTCATCATGAAGATATCAACATAGCCAATGTGGCAACAGAGCTGTGCGTTGACAAATATCGATTGCTTGACGAGCAGAAGACGGCAACAGACAACACCCAAAAGAATGCGGATGAGATAAGGGCTGAAGAGGCTAACCGCATAGAGGCGTTGCGCCAACAGACGGAACATCTGCTAAACGACTTCCGCATGGACTATCTTGAGATGCATCTGAAGGACTTGCAGCTGCAGATATCGCAGTCGGCAAATGACATCGAAAGGCTTAAGGTGCTGATGGAAGAATATAAAACAGCGCATGAATTGCGTTCGAAGTTGGCCCGACTATTAGGAAATAATATAATAGCGTGAAATAAAAAAACTACATATATATGTATTACATAGAAAAAACTCTTGAGGTTTCGGCATGTCATAGCCTAAATCTCTCTTACGAGAGCAAGTGCCAGAACCTGCATGGACACAACTGGATAATAACCGTATACTGCAAGTCGAAGGAACTGAACAGGGACGGTATGGTAGTAGACTTTACACATATAAAGCTGTTGGTGCAAGGACGTTTGGACCATGCCAACCTTAACGAGGTGCTGCCATTTAACCCTACAGCAGAGAACATAGCACGTTGGATAACCGAACAGATACCACAGTGCTATAAGTGCATGGTACAGGAGAGCGAGGGCAACAGAGCTATATACGAGGAGGACTAAGGGAATGAAACGAATAAATGAGATATTCTACTCGTTGCAAGGCGAAGGGCGCAACATGGGACGTGCGGCAATATTCGTACGCTTTTCGGGTTGCAACCTTAAGTGCCCGTTCTGCGATACCGACTTTGCAAGCTACGAACAGCTTGATGACGAGAAAATTCTGCGCCGCATAAGTAAGTATCCCTCACGCTTTGTGGTATTGACAGGAGGTGAACCTTCGCTTCAGGTAGACAGTGCCTTTATAGACCTTCTTCATGCAAATGGATACGAACTGGCTATGGAAACCAACGGCACGCATCCTATTGCTGAGGGTATCGACTGGATAACATGTTCGCCAAAGGGACAGACTGTTATAAAGAAGTGCAACGAACTGAAGTGCATCTTCGAGGAATCGACAACGACCCCAAACGATCATGGCATAGAGGCCGACTATAAGTATCTGCAACCATGTGATGTGCAGGACGCAGAACGCAATGCGCAAATAGTTAAGCGCTGCTTCGACTATATACTGGAGCATCCGGAATGGAGACTCTCGTTGCAGACACACAAGTTGGTGGGATTCAAATAAGAAATGATACGGCACTTCCGCCTATTCGGGAGAAACATAAGTAGGGCTTCGTATGATATACGTTCACTGGATATTCATAGTGGTCTATGCCATAGTGATAATAAGCATCATTGTCACTGTGCTTTTGGACAACCGTCAGCCTGCCAAGACTATGGCATGGGTGATGGTACTTATGTTTGTGCCCGTATTTGGTATTGTGATTTATATCTTCTTTGGACAGAACACACGCAAGATGCGACTTATGTCGCAGCGCTCGCTCGACCAATTGTCCAAGAGACAGATGCTTGAATTTGTAGAACAGCGTGAGCTGAGGCTGCCAGAAAGGTATCGATCGCTTATACAACTGTTTACTAACCAGAGCCTGGCATTGCCTTTCAAAGATAATGAGGTGGAGTTTTATACTGATGGTTACCAGTTCTTTCCTGCTTTGCTACAGGCTATAGGTAGGGCACGGCAACATATCCATCTAGATGTTTATATCTTTGCAGACGACCCTTTGGGTAGACTTGTCTCTGATGCTTTGATACAGAAGGCACGTGAGGGAATTGAGGTGCGCGTCATATACGATGATGTAGGCTGTTGGCGTGTGCCGCATAAGTTTTTTGAGCGAATGCGAAGTGCAGGTATAGATGTGTGTGTGTTTATGCCAGTAAAGTTTCCAGCATTCACCAGTAAGGTAAACTATCGCAACCATCGCAAGTTGTGTATCATTGATGGAGTAGAGGGATTTACGGGTGGAATGAACATAGCAATGCGTTATGTCAAAGGAATACGAGGTGGCTCCTTGCCTTGGCGTGACACCCATATGCATCTGCGTGGTAGCATAGTGTATGCATTGCAGCGTGCATTCTTGGTAGACTGGTATTTTGTAGACCGCACGCTTGTAACCAATCGCTGCTATTATCCACCAATGCCATGGCGTATAGACAACAACTGTATTGCACAGCTGGTTACAAGCAGTCCGGTGGCTCCATGGCCCGACATCATGCAAGGATATGTGCGCATACTGCTTGAGGCAAAAAAGTATGTATATATGGAAACACCTTACTTCTTGCCTACTGAACCTATACTATTTGCCATGCGTACAGCCGCACTTGCAGGAGTGGACGTTAGGTTGATGATACCAAGGCATAGCGATGCCCACATTTTAGAGTGGGCAAGTGTGTCGTATGTAATGCAGACGGTGCAGTCGGGTGTAAAGATACGCCTGTACAAGGCTGGGTTTAATCATAGCAAGATACTGGTATGCGATGATGAACTATGTACTTGTGGTTCGACAAACATCGACTTCCGTAGTTTTGAGAATAACTTTGAGGCAAATGTATTCTTTTATGATAGACAGTTGGCATTGAGAATGAAGGACATCTATCTTGAGGATGAGGCTCAGAGTGTTGACATTAACTATGTTGACGAATTGCAACAACGACCGTTTGTAAGGCGATTGTCAGAATCGTTGATAAGATTGCTGTCGCCATTATTGTAGAGTGGGATTAAAAACGAAATTGTGGTACAACACAAGTTGTATTACATGCATAAACATAATATATAAGTAATTGTCAAACAACTTAAAGATAAACTAACTAAAACCTGAATTATAAAGTATGAAAAAATTTCTTTGTGTTATATCGGCGTTTATGGCGACAGCCTTTATGGCAAGCACAGCTGGTGCTCAGACTGTAGTGTTTAAGAGTGACACCGTTTCTAACTGTTACCGCATTCCGGCTCTGCTTAAGACCAATGACGGCAAGATTATTGCTATTAGTGATTTTCGTCCATGTCGTACAGATGTAGGTGGTGGTGTTATTGATGTTGTGGCGAAGACAAGTGACGATAATGGCGCAACTTGGGGAGAAGAGAAGACATTGGTGAAAGGAGACGGTCCTAATAAGCCGTTCGATATAGCCCATGGCGACGCTGCTGTAGTGTGTGACCGTAAGACAGGCGAGATGCTTATGATGTGCGCATCGGGCAATGTTTGGTATTGGCGTTCAACACTGGAAAATCCTAATCGTGTAGGTCGCTATTATAGTAAGGATGGAAAAAACTGGACTGGTAGCGAGATAACATCAGATATTTACAAATTGATGAATGGTGCCGTAAATAAGCTATTTTTCTCTTCAGGCCGAATTTGTCAAAGTTCTAAGATAAAGGCAGGTAGCCACTACCGTATATATTCAGCGTTGTGTACAAATATTGGAAATGTTGTGCTCTATTCGGACAACTTTGGAAGAACATGGCTACCATTGGGAGGTGCAGATGCTCGTCCTACACTTGATGGTGATGAGGCTAAGATTGTGGAACTACCAAATGGAAGTGTATTGTTGAGCAGTCGTTCACAGAAGGGCAATGGTCGTATCTTCAATATTTATACTTATACTAATGCAAAAAAAGCCGAGGGCAAATGGGATAAGCCGGTATATCTCGACAATAAAACCTATCCGTCGGCAAGATGTAATGGTGAAGTGTTGCTTGTTAAGGCCCGTCGCATGTCTGACGGCAAGCGTACACACGTGTTGCTCTACTCGGTACCGATGAGTGGAAAGAGAGAGAATGTGGGAATTTATTACAAGGAGTTGGCATCGGCAGATGATTATTCTTCGCCTGAATGCTTTAAGTCGGGATGGAAGGTTTACCGTGTAAGTAATACCGATTCGGCTTACTCAACAATGGAGCAAATGGCTAACGGTAACATAGCCTTATTCTATGAGGAATCAGAACAAAAAGGTGGCTACGACATGGTGTTTGACAGCTATACTCTTGCAATAATAACAAATGGCGAATTCCAGCACTTGAAATAAGTGCTGGAATCCACCAATTGGCTTTTTGCTATGTTTGCCATTAGCTAAGGCGCTTTTATATTGTGCTTTCGACGCATTAGCTTTTGTTTTCTGTTTATTAGCTTCGACTTATTTGCAAGCCTTTTGTACATAGATTCATTTCAACAAATCTTGCTTTGTCGTTAGGGCGGTGGCACGACAGGATGTGACGTATGCGTGTGGCTGCATCAACGTCCTTGGCTATCATATACAGATAACCACCTCCGCCAGCTCCAGGCAGTTTGTAGCCAAGGCATAAGTCGTCTATAAGTGAAGTTATAGCTAGTACCGAGGCTGGGTTTGTTCCGGAATCGATAAGCTGGTTTTGTGTCCATGTCTTGCGTACAAGTCGGCCCATTCTGTCGAAGTCCATATGTTGTATGGCATCAAACATATCGAGGGCATGGGCTTTCATCTCTCGCAGTTGTTGTACCTCATTGTTCTGGTTTAGGAACATTCGACGCACTATTTCAGACAATATTGTCTTTGCTGTGCGCGTTATTCCGGTGTAGTAGAGCAGATGGCAAGCACGATAGTCTGCCGATGTGAACAGCTCGGAAGGAAGATAACGAACCTCCGGGCTTTGTGCGAATCCCTTATTGGTTTGTAATAACTTAACACCAGGTAATAATCCGCCAAACTGATCTTGCCATCCGCCACCTGTGGTAAGTAATTGTTCTAGTACGAGTGTGCGTAGGCCAATCTCTGTCTTGTCCCATCCTAGTCCGCAGAAGTCGTTCAGTGCTCCGAGCACAGTGGATGCAAGTAGTGAACTTGTACCTAATCCCGAACCAGCAGGTATAGCAGAAAGTAGAGTAACCTCTATGCCACAACCAAAGGCACGGAGCTGGTCGGTAAGTGTGTCAAACTGTTCGTTGCAGAATTGAGGCAAGAATCCAGCGAGAGCCAATGCAGCCTTTGGTATAGAGAATGGCGATCCCACCTTATTATATAGTGCTAATTCCTCGAACGTTGTTATAGTTTCGGATGCTCCGAGGTCAATGCTTCGCATTACTATGTGTGGTTCGGCGCATGGCTTAATGTAAGTTTGTAATGGAGGTTGACCGTTAAGTTCGATGGCAATATTCAGAACATTGCCGCCTTCCATTAGGCAGAATGGAGGAGTGTCGGTCCATCCACCAGCAAGGTCGATGCGCACAGGTGAGCGTCCCCATACAATCTGGTCCTTATATACAGCCATGTGGGGTGTTTGTCTGTGAATATTGACACTTTCTGTTATACCTTGTCGCAGTAGCTCGAATGCACGTTCCTCATGTGTGGCGATGGTGTTTGAGCATCTTGCAACTTCAGAGCGGAACATAGCGTCATGTGCCTGGGTAAGTAGTGGAGCCGATTCAGGTAATGTCTTAGGCATAGGAATATTAAAGTGGGCATATTCGCTGGCGGCATGTTCAAGGTCGAGCTGATAGAACACGCTGTGTTGCCAATTGTCTGCAAGCATTTGTAGATTTTCTGCACGCAGTGAACTGCGCTGCTCTACAAGTCGCTTAAGATTTGCTTGGGCACTTATCTGGTCGGCGCTTAGGCGATATGCTTTATCATATATGGCACACCCTCCGTTGTCGGTATTATTGTCAATCATCCATTGCAACACACGCCCCATGTCGTCAATGTTGTCTACAACAGGAAAGATAGGCTCGAATTGTTGGTCGCCTGCAAATTTGTCGTAGAATCCGTATGGTCTTACAGCCCATTCCTTCTCACCGATAGGAACAATGTCGACACATTGGTTAGGCTTGAGATTAATGATCCATTCGTTTTCTGGCACACCTGTTACAATGTTGTTTTGGCTGAAGGTCCAATTCTTTCCGATGTACGAGTTCTCAACCCATATATTTCTATTTTCTGTGTTCCACTTTATGTTTAACTTCGTATTTTGTACGAAGATCGATGGGTGAGGCTTGCGGTCATGGTGCATTATATCTCTTTGGTCGTTCACGATATTCTGTATGTCAACCATTGACGATAGTAATTCGTGCGATGTTCCGAAATGGTAGAATTCTCCACCAGGCAAGGGTAGTATAGCCACTTTAAGTTTACTAATCTCTTCGTCTTTAACACCAGGATCGGTGCCAAGTGCACAGCCAAATGTTCCATAGAGGTCATAATAGTCAATTTGGCCTTTTTCGATGTCGCCGTCGGTTACTGAGCGTCGCATTAATGTGCGCACGGCACGATCGGACAATATCCATACACCTATATCTGTCAGGTAGAAGTGGTTGGCTAACAAAGATGCAAGGGTATCGGTTGACGGTTTTTGCAGCATGCACTTTAGCTGGGTGGGGGTTTGTGTTGATGATACAAATACACCGTGGTCTTTGGCTATTTCGGGACCGAGCCATAATCCGTAGCACACGATGTCAGCGTCTTTTGGTATCGGTTGCAGCTGTTCAGTGGAGCGAATATATACGTCACCGCTTACAATCATTGTGTTAAGGCCCTTCGGGGCGATGTTCATGATGCGCTCATATAGAGGAATCTGTAACGACAGCAGGTCTTGGTTGATCTTCTGTCCACGTTCCCAACGAAACACAGGCAGTGGTGTAAGGATTTTTCCAGACGGGGCGTACGAGGGCAGACGTCTGCTCTGTCCGCCGGCATGCAGAATAAGTCGTTTGTTGCTAGCAAGCCATTCGTTAAACGATTCGCCTTTTGTATGTCTGTTAGCGTAGGCTGACTGTAGGAGCCAAGTGGTTCCGCCGCCCGAGCCAAGTTTGTGTTCTGCTGGGTCGTTGGTGCAAAACCAATTGTCTTTATCAAGACCTGTTATGTCGTGAAAACAGCCAACAAGGTTTGGGGGCAGGGATAATAGCTTCTTCATATGTGTTTGTTGAATGTTATAGGATGAGTGTTTATGTTGTGTTATTGTTTTGTTTATTCGTACAGGTAGAACATTCTCTCCATCATATTCCACTTCTCGTCGCTTGTGGCATTGGCTGCACATTGCTGAAAGGTAGATACATACTGTTCCCATTCCGCCTGGCGGGGTAGGGTAGCAAGTTTAGCCATCGCCTTATCCCAATCGAAGTCGGCCGGTGTATCGACAATCATCACAAGTCGGTTGTTTTGAATGTATATCTCCATCTCGAGTATGCCCACCTGTTTGATGCCTTTGCCAATATCCTTCCAAAAGTGATCCTTGTTGTGAGCCTCGCGATAACGTCGTATTAGTTCTGTATTTTCGTTGAGGTCCATTGTCTGTACATACCGCTTTGTAGGTTGCGCGTATTGTTTGCTGTTATAACCTTTTGTTTCCATATATTATTGCTTGTGTTTGTTAGTCTTTAATTGAATGTACATTTACAAATAGTATGTTTTAGTTTACAAACTTACATATTTTTTCTAATACAAATGGCATTTACTGGAAATTTATTCTATATTTATCTTGCAACAAAGTCTTAATAACAGCATTATAAAACCTCATTAACCACAAAAAGGCTCATTGTATATTGTTATTTGGTTATAATCTGCAAAAGTAACCAATGGATCGGGACTCACCAACCAGAAGGACTATTGGACCAACAGCATCAATTATTCTGCCAAGGCGCAGATGTTCTTCCCTGGAGGATTGAACCTAACGCTGAGCACACATATTGGTAGGAGACTATGGCTTTCTTGTTGTAGTCTCCTATTTCTGCATTATAGAAAAATGATGTGTTAAAATTATTATTTTATAGCAAAAAGTTTGGAGAATAAATTTATTTGTTTAATTTTGCAACCGTAACAGCGTTTGAATGTAAATTAAAACGTATTTGAACCTAAAACATTTATTATGAATAAAAAATTTACTCTGACATTTGCTCTGTTGTCGCTGCTCGCAGTAGGCAATGCTCATGCCGACAGTAAGCTTGTGGCTGTTGACTCGCCCTCTGCGACAACTATTGCAAGCTTTAGCTTGAGCGACATCAGCAAGCTCAGCTTTGCTGATGGCAAGATGATGGTCACACTCTCTGACAAGACCACTAAGGAGGTTGCGCTCAACACCAATCTCGTGCTTAAGTTCGAGGATGTAACCACAGCTATTGCTGGTGTTACTAACAATGCCTCTAAGCTGCAGGTAGCTTACGATGGAAACACTATCTCTGTAGCTGGACTTGCCAAGGCTGAAAATGCCGCTATCTACAGCATTGGTGGCGAGAAGGTTGTTGACCTAAAGTCTTGGAATGGAAGCCCAGTAAACGTTGGCTCACTTTCCAACGGCGTGTATATCCTTAAAGTAAACAACAAATCATTTAAATTTATCAAGAAATGAAAAAAATATTCTCTATAATGCTCGGCCTCGCTATGGCTATGGGCGTAAACGCACAGACAGAAAATCCTAACCGACTCATCATGATGTCGCAGGCAGGCAACAAGGCTTATGCTATTGACAAGATCGACTCTATCTATTTCGCTAAGAAAGAGGGTCAGGTTCGTGCCGACGTTAAGTTCTTGAAATATGAAAAGGATGCCGAGAAGGGTGATGTTCTTCACGTAGCGGTTACACGTACCGATCCTAACAGCTCATATTGCATCGACATATTGCCAGCAAATACAGCCAAGAGATATTCGGATGACGTTCTCGCTCAGTATTTCGATCAGCAGAAGACTACTAAGTTCAATCAGGACTTTACTGATGCCGAACTTACAGGCTTTAAGCAGGAGCTTGAGCCAAATACAAAATATACAGTTTTCACTGTAGCATACGATGAGTACGGTGTAGCTTGTGAGGCTTCTCGCGCTGATTTCACAACTCCTAAGACTCCTTTGGTTGGCAATCCTGCTATCTCTTATACAATTGATGAGACTACAACTTCAAGCTTCACTCTCACAGTGACTGCAAACGAGGATTGCTTCGGCTACTATTGGTGTATGTTTGAAAAGGGTCAGGCACAGGCTCAGTTTGAGCAGTGGGGACCAATGTTCGGCTTCCCGAATATTGAGTCTATGATTGCTCAGTTCAGTGGCAGAGAATACGATGGAGTAAGCACTAACACTTGGAAGGATTTGGCTCCTGCTACAGACTATGAGGTTTGTGTAGTTCCTGTTGACGAGGCTGGTACATTCGCTGACATGGTAACAATTCCTGTAACAACAAAGCAGCAGGGTGGCGAAGGCGTAGCTCAGGTTGCTATCACATCAGGTGGTGCTAATGTATATGAAGATAAGTTGACATACACAATCATCTTCACTCCTAATGACCAGACTGCAGTTTATCACGATTTAGTTGTTTCTAAGGAAGCATTTGATAAGAAAGGCGAAGAGACCTGGAAGAATTATTTGCTTAATGGCGATCCTCAGGATCCTAACTACAACCAGTATGGTGTAGATAAATATACATTCGAGGTTAATGCAGGTGAAGAGTACTATGGTATTGCCATCGCTAAGAACGCTAATGGTGAGTATGGTCCTATGGTAAAGGAACTCTTTAAGGTAGAAGCTCCTGCAGGTGTTGCTCCTGCAAAGGTTAAGGCTAACAAGGGTGGTGTTGCTACTCGCATCAATTCTAACGAGAAGCGTACTGCAGTTGTTCCAGTTATGAAGAGCATTAAGCTTGTTAACGCTGAGTAATTTTGAGCGCAGAATAAAACGGCAAAAATTTGAATTCTCATAACGAGGCCTCAGTTGCATACTTGGTGTATGTGGCTGGGGCTTTTTTTTGTGTAAGTAAGACAATATACTATAAATATCTTCGATAGGTTCTCGTTCGCTTCTCGTTCGTTCTTCGTTCGCTTCTCGATGTTTCTTCGATTGAGCTTCGTTCATCCTTCGTTCATCCTTCGTTTGCCGAACGAAGAACAATCGAAGAATTAACGATAATTGAGTGGTGGTAGTAGGGAGCGACTGTGGAGGAACAACGAAGGATGATATAACACTTGACGAGAGGTTAACGATAGTAATAAATGGCTGTTTATTTATAATATTATAATGTGTACGCTCACAAAACACGATGTAAGTTGTAAA
>ERZ1026874.1527-NODE-1527-length-12150-cov-7.869368_pt1 | contig 12150 bp, 12 predicted proteins | sample MGYA00380167_ERZ1026874 | MGnify/ENA primary metagenome ERZ1026874 (study PRJEB33269, sample SAMEA4719803) | human gut metagenome | biome: human-associated habitat; feature: organic feature; material: feces | place: Cameroon | collected 2013-10 ...
TGCAGTTGTAGGTAATGTAGTAAATGTAAATTGTGAAGTTCTTCTTTATAATCATGCGTTGCAGTTAAGAGTAAACAGTTTAGTTTCTTTAGATCAAAATACTTTAGATATGAGTGAGTATTTACAAACAAGCTCTTACTCAGAAACAGTTTTAAGAAATGAAATCAAGGATTTAATTCTTTCTATTCAAAATACGAACTTAAAAACTTTAGTTATTGAAATGTTCAAAAAAGTCGATAAAAGATTTTTTGTGTATCCTGCCGCAAGTAAAATTCATCATGGATATGTAGGGGGATTAGCAGAACATACTTTAGGTATGGCAAAAACTGCTAAAGCTATCTGTTCTTTATACCCAACATTAAACTATGATTTACTTCTTTCTGGAGTACTCGTACATGATATGGGTAAAACATGTGAACTTGGCGGTCTAATTTCAGGAGAATACAGTACAGAAGGAAAGTTAATTGGTCATATCAGTATATGTCATGGATGGTTAATGGAAGCTTCTGAAAGATGTCATTTAGAAAATGCCGAAGAAACATTACTTTTAAGACATATGATTTTAAGCCACCATGGTAAACTCGAATTTGGTTCTCCTGTATTACCAGAAATTAAAGAAGCAGAAGTATTAAGTTATATTGATAATCTTGATGCGAGAATGAATACTTTAAACCAAGCTCTATCACAAGTTAAACCAGGTGAATGGACAGCTAAATTATTTGCTTTAGAAGGTAGACAATTCTATAAACCAAAAATATAGGTGAAAGATATGGATTTAAAATTAGGAATAGTGAAAGGTACTCATAAGCTGTTATCTCTTTTTGGTAGAGGTGGATCATTACCAGGAAGTATAGCTCTAAAACTTGATAAAGATTTTATCAAGCGTTTTAAGATGCCTGAAATTGTGATTTTAGTTACCGGTACTAATGGTAAAACGACAACGAGTAACCTTATTGCAGAGAGTTTAAGAGCTTCTGGATTAAAAGTAATCAATAATCATCGTGGAGATAATTTAAATGTGGGTATCGCTACTTTACTTGCGACTAACACTGATGCAAATTATGTTATCCACGCTGATGCTGTGGTTATTGAAGTGGATGAATTAACATTATATAGACAGTTTGATCATTTACATCCTTCTCATCTTGTTGTTACAAACTTTTTCCGTGATCAGTTAGATAGAGCAGGGGAAATGGAAACAATTATTCGTAAAATTATGGCAGTTACAAAAGATTTTACAGGTACGCTTATTTTAAATGGCGATGATCCAAATGTTTTAAGATTAAAAGATAATGCTGAAAAGGCTAAAACTCTACTTTTCTCAGTTGGTAAAAATGAGGAAAGTTTACTAGAAACAGATGAAGCAAGCGAAGGTAAATTCTGTCCAAGATGTGGAAACAGGCTGCATTATGACTATTATCAATATTCTCATATTGGTAGATTCAACTGTCCAAAAGACCATTATGGAGAAATTACACCTGATATATTTGTTGAAAAAGTTGATAAAGAAAAGGGAACTTTTATTGTAAATAACACGGAATTCCATTCATTTATCAATGCGTTATATGCAATTTATAATTGTGCCAGTGTTTTATGTGTCATGAAATCACTTAATCTGGATTTAAGTAATGCTGATAAAGTATTCCGTACATATTCTTTAAAAGAAGGAAGAAATGAAGAGTTCAATCTGAATAAACCTTGTATTATCAATTTAATTAAAAACCCAACAGGTGCAAATGAAGTCATGAAAGAAATTAACAGTCACGAAGAAGATAAGATGATATGTATTTTCTTAAATGACAATGATCAAGATGGTCATGATATTTCCTGGATCTGGGATGCACATTTTGAAAGATTAAATCAAAAGAATATCAGAGAAATTGTATGCAGTGGATTAAGAGCTTATGACATGGCACTTCGCTTAAAATATGAAGGTTTAGAAGACAAAATCAAAGTAATAGAAGATAGTGTCAAAGCGGTACATTATCTAAATGAAGCGAATATGAACAGTTATATCATGTGTACTTATACTGCACTTCATGCAACACGTGCTATTTTAAGAAAAGAGGAAAAATAATATGGATCTGAAGATATTATGGATGTATAACGATTTGATGGATCTATATGGAGATAAAGGGAATATCCAGGTTCTTAAAACACGTGCTCTAAAAAGAAATATCAATGTTACAGTTAAAACCTGTTCTTTAAATGAAGAAGTAGATATAAATGACTATGATTTATTCTTTTTAGGCGGTGGAGCAGACCATGAACAAAATCTTATCTTTGAAGATTTATTAAAAAGAAAAGACAGTATCGTGAATGCTTTAAATCATTCAACAACATTTTTATTGATATGTGGTGGATATCAGCTTTTTGGAAAATATTATTTAGACCAGGATAGAAATAAAATTGATGGTTTAGGCATATTTGATTACTACACAGAAAGTACTGACAGAGATCATAGATGTATTGGTAATATCGTTGTAGAAGCAACCATAAATAACGAAACATTCAAAATTGTTGGTTTTGAAAATCATGGCGGGCAAACGAAAAATGTAGAAACGCCATTAGGTAAAGTATTGTATGGTCATGGTAATACATATAATGGTGGTCAAGAAGGCTTTATCAATGACTCTGTTATTGCAACTTATATGCATGGACCATTATTACCAAAAAATCCACTTGTTGCGGATATTCTAATTAAAAGAGCTTTAAAGAAAAAGTATGGTGAAGTCTCTTTAAAAGAGCTTGATGATACTTTAGAAAATAAAGCTAGAGAAGTAATGTTAAATCGTTTGATTCATTCAAAGTAAAAGGAGAGAGATTATGTGTGTATTTTGTAGTATTGTAGATCATACTATTCCAAGCAGAGTAGTATATGAAGATGATGATGTATTAGCTATTCTGGATATTAATCCACTAAGCAAAGGTCATACAATTGTTATGCCTAAAAAGCATGTAACTTGTTTTTTAGAATCAGATTATGAAACAGTATCCAAAGTAATGAAGGTTACTCATGAGTTAGCAAAAACAATTACAGCTAATTTAAACGCAGATGGCTGTAATGTTGTTACTAATTGCAGAGAAGCAGCTGGACAATCTGTAGATCATATGCATTTCCATATTATTCCTAGATACAAAGGTGATAATGCTGTTGTATTCAACCAAACTGAAGAAAAACTGGATCTTGATGAAGTTTTAAAACAGATGAAGGGTTAAGAAATGAAGATTGTAGTTCCTTATGATAATGGAATGGTATTTGGTCATTTCGGACAAACAAAACAATTTAAGGTATATGAAACGAAAGATAGTAAAGTAATTAGTTCCAGACTAGTTTTAGCTGATCCAATGGGTCATCAAGCTCTAGGAAAGCAAATTGTTAATATGAACGCTGATGTAGTTATTTGTGGTGGTTTAGGTAAACCAATGTTAGAAATATTAAAAAGTGGCAATTTAGAAGTATGTTCTGGAGTTTCTATGGAAGCTGATAAAGCAGTTGAAGAATATTTACATGGAACATTAAATTATTCTAAAGATGCTCAACTTTGTAACTGCAGTCACGAACACTAATCGGAAATCATAAAAAATAATCGCTAAAAGGTGCAAGAAATTGCATCTTTTTAAGTGAAAAAGAATGTCCATTTATGTTAATTATATGTAATACAATATTAAAATATTAAGAATAAAAGGGGGATTAAATGGAATTAGTAGATGAACAATATAAAAAAATGACAGAAACTCCTGTTACAAAATTAATATTGATGTTAGGTATACCAACAATTATCAGTATGCTCGTTACCAATATTTATAACATGGCGGATACATATTTTGTAGGTACACTTGGTACCAGTGCTTCTGGTGCTACAGGAATCGTATTTGGTTTAATGTCAGTTTTACAGGCTTTTGGATTCATGTTTGGTCATGGTGCTGGATCTAATATTTCTAGAAAATTAGGTGGTCACGATATTGAAAGTGCAAGAGTTTATGCTTCAACAAGTTTTTTTGGATCAATATTTGCTGGTTTAGTCATCATGATTATTGGTTTAGTATTTATGGATCCAGTGATGTATTTATTTGGTAGTACGGATACAATTCTTCCATATGCCAGAACCTATGCTTTTTATATATTAATTGCAGGTCCTGCTTTAACTTCATCTTGTGTAATGAATAATATTCTCCGCTATGAAGGAAAAGCATTTTATGCAATGCTTGGATTAACATCGGGTGGTATATTAAATATGTTTATGGATGCTTTGTTTGTTCAGAAATTTAACATGGGTATTGCTGGAGCAGGACTTGCAACGGCGGTGTCACAATATATCAGCTGGGGAATTTTATTATTACCGTATCTTCAAGGAAAGACGCAAAGTCAGTTTCATTTCAAATATATTACAAAAGATATTCATGTATTAAATGCAATTGTTTCTGTCGGCAGTCCTTCTTTAGCAAGACAAGGTTTAAATTCTATCAGTACGATGGTATTAAATTCATGTGCAGGTGTTTATGGAGACTCTGCTATTGCGGCTATTTCTATTGTAAATAGAATATGTAATTTCTTATTTTGTGTAGCAACAGGGATTGGACAGGGATTTCAACCAGTCAGTGCATTCAACTATGGTGCAGGTATATACAGCAGGGTAAAAAAAGGATTTAAAGCAACATTTATTATGGGATTAATTGTAATGATTGCTTTAGGAGTATTTGGTTATACAAACGCAACTACACTTGTTAGAATATTTAGAGATGATATTGAAGTAATTCAAATTGGTGAAAAAGCATTAAGATATCAATGTCTTGGATTATGGTTAATGCCATTAACCTTATATGGAAATATGTTATTCCAGTCAATTGGTAAAGCAAAAACGGCCTTGTTTCTAGCTTGTTTAAGAAGTGGATTTGTTTTAATACCAGTATTATTTATTACAACACATTTCTTTGGAATATTTGGATTAGAAATAGCACAGGCAATATCAGAAGTATTATCTTCATTAATTACAATTCCATTTATTGTAATATTCTTAAAAAACTTGCCAGTAGATGCAAAACGCTAATTAATTGATATATTTAAGACAAAAAGATGGAGAGATTTCTTCATCTTTTTGTTTCATAAAAAAGGAACAGTGATTAGCTGTTCCTAGTAAATATGATTTAGATTTTATTTAGATTGAACTAATGCTTCTGGATTATTTTCTTCAAGAGCATTGTATAAGTTGATATCATAAACAGTGAAGTTATATTTTTTGAAGAAATATGTGATTGCATCTTTCTTTACTGCATCAGTACTGCTGATACTGCTCTTGAATTCATCTTTGAAGTTATTTGCATCTGTTTCATCAACATGAATCAAGTAAGTTGTTCCACTTGATGAACTATTTACTTTAGCCCAACCATCATCTGGTTTATTACTTCTGATAACGGCAAGAGCTTCTGCATCATAACTTGTTGAGTTAATTGTTACGATTTCTGAATCTCCAGATTTGTTGCTGTCATAATTTTTAGCAGCTTCAGCAGCAGATAAACTGCCATCTTTTAATGCAGATAAGGCATTATCAGCTTTATCTTCTTCAGAGAAAGATAAGATAGTAGCTTTAACTGGTGTATATTCAAGAACTAAAGCATCGTATTCTTCATCAATATATTTGTTTGTTAATTCAGCAGTTTGAAGACTTGTAATATATGTATCTTTATAATCATCTTCAGTCATGTTATTTGAATCAAGCATAGAAGTGAATTGATCGCCATAGTAGTTTTTATACATTTCTACAATGCTGTCTGCTTGTTCTTTCATTTCATCAGTAATTTCGATTTCGTTATTAGCGATGATATGTTTTGCATCTGTAACAGCTTGTGTATAGCCATAACTTGCAAATAGAGTAGAATATACTTCACCTTTTGTAATAGCAGTCTTGCCAACTTTCATTACAACAGTTGATTTATCCTTTAAACTTGCTGTAGCATCTGAACATCCTGTAATTGTTGATAAAGCTAACAAAGAAGATGCTAATAAAACGATATTTTTATTTTTCATGTTCTTTTTTCTCCTTACTCATCAATTCCATAATAGGATTTTAATGCTTTTTCAAGCTCTGTATTACCGTTAAAGTCCATACCTAATTCTTCTGCTTTAGCAAAGACTGCTTTAGGTGTAATTGTTGAATCACTTGAAACTAAACTTTCATATGGATCAACTGTTTCTGTAATTGTTTCAACTGTTGGACTAGGTGTTGCATTTGGATCTGCAGTTGCTTCTGGTGTAGCTGTTGCAGTTGGTGTATTTACAAATGTTTCTAATGTATCAGCTGTTGAAGCGTTACATTTAATTCTGAAATAACCAAAGTTTGAAGAATATACCCAATCACTGATTTCACCTTCATTTAGCTTTAATGAAGCTTCTAAGAATGAACTATCTAAATTAGAAGTATTTGCATCGATTGTACCAAGCTCGCCACCACTAGAAGCAGTACTTGTATCTTCTGAATACTTAGCAGCAATAGTAGCGAAATCTTCACCAGCAGCTAAAGCATCATTAACTTTTTGCATACGACTTTCTTCGTCTTTGTTTGGTGTTGCTGTTTTTTCACTGTCTTCACTGAATTTAACTAAGATATAAGAAATATTTCTGATTTGTAGTTCATCAAAGTGTTCTTTTGCATAGTCTTTAGATACAGATAATAACTTCTGATAATCAATTAGATATTGTTTTAAATCGTCATATCCATTTGTATATCCTAATGCTTTTAATGTAGATCCTAATACTTCTTTATAAGTAGAAGGGTATTGATACATGTAGTTTTGTTCAATAATAGGACCTTGTGAATTTGCATAAGTCTTCATTTCTGTAGTAGTTTCAACGCTTTGGTCTAAAACTGCTCTTTGGAATAATGAAGCAACAGTACTGATTCCACCGCTCTTGTATAAACTGTCATAGAATTCACTAGTTGTTACATCTTCATTGTTAACAGAGTAAACTACATCTTCTCCATTAACGTTTTTGCCCTTTAACTTTCCTTTGTTTGTGTCATATATGTAGAATACGCTCATTGACGCAAATGCTACTGTCAGTAAGCACACAAACCAATTTTTTTTCAAAAATGTGCTCATAAAGCCTCCTTAAAACGCTTAGTTATTATATGATATCAAGAGTGTTTATGCAATTTAAGTATGTATTTCTAATCTGAATTTTATCTGAATTTTGATACAATTATAGTCAGGTGTCGTTTTAGAGAAATCATATTTATCAATATTTTATTATTGTTGTGCTATAATCACGCTGTTGAAGGAGCTTTATATGAAAGAATTAGTAATAAAAGATCTTCATGTTTCCGTAGAAGATAAAGAAATATTAAAAGGTGTAAGTTTAACTGTTGGAGAAGGTGAAACACATGCACTTATGGGTCCAAATGGTAATGGTAAATCAACATTACTTGCGGCGATAATGGGTAACCCAAAATATACTGTTACAAGTGGTTCTATCACTTATGACGGCAAAGATTTATTAAGTATGCCAGTTAATGAAAGAAGTATTGCTGGTGTATTTTTAGCGATGCAATATCCACAAGAAATTCCAGGTGTAACAAATAGTGATTTCTTACGTGCAGCGATGAATGTTCGTAGAGAAAATCCAGTATCTTTATTTACTTTCATTAAATCAATGGAAAAAACAATTGATGATTTACAAATGAAAGAAGATTTAGCACACCGTTTCTTAAACGAAGGTTTTTCAGGTGGTGAAAAGAAGAGAAATGAAGTTGTACAGATGGAAATGCTAAAACCATCTTTATCAATGTTAGATGAAATCGATTCAGGACTAGATGTAGATGCGATGCATATTGTTGCTGGAGCCGTGAATAAATTACAAAAAGAAACAAATATGAGTATGATTATTGTTTCTCACTATGACCGTTTCTTTGAATTAATTGAACCATCAAAGACACATGTTCTTGTTGATGGAAAGATTGTTCTTGAAGGAGATGGAGAATTAGCAAAGAAGATTGATAGAGAAGGATATGACTGGATTTATAAAGAATATGATTTAGCTCCAGCACAAAAAGAAGAAGTAAAACGTCCTGTATCAATTGGTACTTGTGCAGTTCGTACAGTAACAACGGGGAAATAAAGTATGAATATCATTAATGAAACAACAGATATTTTATTATCTAGTGGATATAGTGAATATTGCATACGTGCAGATAGAGATATTGAAATCTCTTTTCGTGGATATGAAAAAAGTGAAGTATATATCTGCATAGAAAAAGCTAAGAAAGTGATTATCCGCTCTTTTGCCGGAAAAAATAGTGATATCAAGTTTTTACTATGGAATAATACAGCTTCATTATTAGATATCAACGAAACATATGATGTTATGCAAAATTCAAATGTGGTTGTTGCGTATGGCGAATGTAATGAAGCTGATACAAAACGAAATACATATATGGCATTACGTGGAGAAAATGCTACAGGTAAATTATCCAGTGCACTTTTAGTTAAAAATAAAAAAGATATTAAATTACAGTTAGTTAATTTTGCAAAACGTACAACAGGTAATATTGAAAATTATGGTGTTGTATTAAAAGATGGCAAACTGATGATTGATGCAATCGGCAAGATTGTAAAAGGAGCATCACGTTCTGAAAGTCATCAATCAAGCCGTGCTATGAGTTTTGCAAGTGGTCAAAGTACAACAATACTTCCAGAATTATTAATTGATGAAAATGATGTACAGGCAAGTCATGCAATGAGCATTGGCAGGGTAGATGAAAATCAACTTTACTATATGATGTCTAGAGGTTTATCTGTTGAAGCATGTACAGCTTTAATCAGCACTGGTTATTTAATGCCTATTACTAGAGTTTTAGAAGATAAAGAATTAAGTGAAAAATTAACAAAAGAAATGGAAAGGAAGATGGCAGAGTTATGCTAGATGTTGAAAAGATTCGACTAGATTTTCCTATGATACAAAATCATCCAGATCTTGTATATTTTGATAATGGTGCTACTACTTTAAAGCCTAAAGCGGTTATAGATGCAGTCAGTAATTTCTATGCATATTCAACAACCAATGTTCATCGTGGAGATTACACTTTAGCTGCTAAAACAGATGCTTTATATGATAGTGCAAGAGATGTCGTAGCTAAATTTATCAATTGTCAAAGTAAAGAAGTTGCTTTTATGCATAATGATACAGAAGTGATGAACCAGATTGCTTATGGTTTAAAAAGCTTCTGGCTTCAAAAAGGTGATGTTGTTTTAACAACAGAAAATGAACATGCAAGTAACCTGCTGCCATGGTATCGATTAGAAAAAGAAATCGGTATTAAAGTGGAATATATACCAGTAGGAAAAGATGGCGTTATCCATATGGAAGATGCTGCTAAAGCGATGCATGATAAAGTAAAAGTTATTTCCATTGCGGAAGTAACTAATGTATTAGGTGCTTTACAGCCAGTGAAAGAATTAGCTAAACTTGCTCATCAAAACCATGCTTATATCGTTGTTGATGGAGCTCAAAGTGTTCCTCATCATAAAACTGATGTGCAAGATGCAGATATTGATTTCTTAGCATTCTCTGCACATAAAATGTGTGGACCATCAGGTGTTGGTGTTCTCTATGGAAAGTTTGATTTACTTGAAAAGATGAAACCAATGCTATTAGGTGGAGGAATGAATTCCAGATTTGAATCATGTGGAGATATGTTATTAAAACCTGCACCTACTAAATTTGAGGCCGGTACACCAAATATTGAAGGTGTTATTGGCTGTAAAGCTGCGATTGAATATTTAGATAGTATCGGCATGGATAATATCGAGGAATATGAAAAAGAGTTAAGAGCTTATTTTGCTGAAAAAGTTAAAAAATTAGATAACATTGAATTTTATAATCCCGATAATATTCATGGACCGGTTATATTTAATGCTAAGGGTGTTTTTGCACAAGATGCTGCAAGTTTCTTGTCTTCAAAAGATATAGCTGTTAGATCAGGCAATCACTGTGCCAAAATTCTACATGAGATTATCGGTACAGATGCGACAATTCGAGCTTCATTGTATTTCTATAATACGAAAGAAGAAGTTGATAAATGCATAGCAGCGATGAAAGAAATAACACTTGAAAATGCGATAGGTATTTTCTTCTAGGAGGGTAATATGAGTGATACAAGTTTATTAGACAATCCAGATATTCTTCGTTCAATGATTATGGATCATTATCAATATCCAAGAAATCATGTCCTAGTAGAAAATGATCCAAAATATAACTCAAAACATATGGCAAGTGACAGTTGTATTGATGATATTACAGTTCAAAGTGATATTGAAAATGGTGTAATTAAAGATATTCGTTTTAATGGTGTTGCCTGCACTATTAGTACAGCAAGTACAAGTGTAATGACAGAACTATTAAAAGGAAAAACAGTTGAAGAAGCCAAAAAAATTATTAAAAATTACTTTGCAATGGTTGATGGTAAAGAATATGATCCAGAACTTCTTGATGAAGCCGTAATTATGAAGGGTGTATATAAACAACCCAATCGTATTAAATGTGCAACAACAGGATGGCATGCTATGGAACAGATGATTGAAGAAAGCGAGGAAAAATAATGGCAGAAACAAATAACGACGCTATATACTCGCAAGATAACTATAAATATGGATTTAAAGACAAAGATGTTTCTATTTTAGATACAGGAAAAGGTTTAACTGAAGAAATTGTTAGAAAGATTTCTGCATATAAAAATGAGCCACAGTGGATGACAGATTTCCGTGTAAAGGCATTTCATGAATTTGAAAAAATGCCAATGCAAGAATGGGGACCAGATTTAAGTGATATAGATTTTCAAGACTTTACTTATTATAAAAAAGTAACGCGGGAAGCTGAAAAAGACTGGGAAGATGTACCAGAAGAAGTAAAAAATACTTTTGAAAAATTAGGTATCCCTGAAGCTGAAAGAAAATATTTAGCAGGGGTTACCACACAATATGAATCTGAAGCTGTTTATCACAACATGCTTGATGAAGTACAAAGTAAAGGTGTTATTTTCTTAGATATCGACAGTGCATTAAAAGAGTATCCAGATTTATTCAAGAAATATTTTGCGACAATTGTACCAATTACTGATAACAAATTAGGTGCTTTAAATAGTGCTGTATGGTCAGGTGGCAGCTTTATCTATGTACCAAAAGGTGTAAAGCTTGAAAAACCATTACAGTCTTATTTCCGTATCAATTCAGAATCAATGGGTCAATTTGAAAGATCAATTATTATCGTTGATGATGATGCAGAATGTTCTTATGTAGAAGGCTGTACTGCTCCCCAATATTCAAAAGACAGTATGCACGCAGCTGTAGTAGAAGTTTTTGTTGGTAAGAATGCAAAATGTAGATACAGCAGTGTACAAAACTGGTCTGGAAATATATTAAACCTTGTTACAAAGAGAGCGAAAGTTGAAGAACACGGCACAATGGAATGGATTGATGGTAATATTGGTTCTCGTATTTCTATGAAATATCCTGCTTGTATCTTAGCTGGGGAATATGCAAAGGGCTTATGTATTTCTATTGCGGTAGGTTCAAAAAATCAATATCAGGATACAGGTGCAAAAATGATTCATTTAGCACCTCATACAAGCAGTTCTATCGTTTCTAAATCAATTTCCAGAAATGGTGGTATTACTAACTTTAGAGACTGGATTCGCTTTACGCCAAAAGCTGATTATTCTAAAGCTAAAATTGAATGTGATACACTAATTTTAGATGACAAGTCAAGAAGTGATACAATTCCACTAAATATCAATGAAAATGATACATCTACTATTGAGCATGAAGCTAAAGTATCAAAGATTAGTGAAGATGAATTATTTTATTTGATGAGTAGAGGTTTAAGTGAAGCACAAGCTACAGAAATGATTATTATGGGCTTCTTAGAACCATTCACTAGAGAATTACCAATGGAATATGCAGTTGAATTAAATCAATTACTAAAAATTGATATGAGCGGTTCAATTGGATAATTATATATAAACAATTAATGATGAGTACATATGGTGCAAAATTAGCTATATGTACTTTTTTTTCTAACTTTTTTTGAGGATATGGACCTCTTTTAGCGAATAAGAGTAGTATAGGAGGTCATAGATGATGACAGAAAATAACTTA
>ERZ1026874.1529-NODE-1529-length-12135-cov-8.105215_pt1 | contig 12135 bp, 12 predicted proteins | sample MGYA00380167_ERZ1026874 | MGnify/ENA primary metagenome ERZ1026874 (study PRJEB33269, sample SAMEA4719803) | human gut metagenome | biome: human-associated habitat; feature: organic feature; material: feces | place: Cameroon | collected 2013-10 ...
AGGGTCAAAAGGTCTAAGCCCACATGAGCTTGCTCATAGGTGGGTGAAAGACCTTTTGACCCGCCCCGATAGGAGCATAAAAGTGGGATGATAATCCCACGATATGCGACTATCGGGCAGGATTGTGGGAGTGCGCAGCACGGAACAATCCGTAGGCATCAAGGTCGGGGGATTTTGACCCCGACATCATTTCATAGGAAAATGCGTCCTATGAAATAAAAAGGCGCTCCGCGAGGATCGCACTGCAGCGGAATGGAAGAATGTCGCTTGCGCGACCCGCTGCAGGCGGAGAATCCTGCAGCGCAGGATTTTATGAAGAGGAGGATACATCATGGACCTGACAGGACGTCATTTTTTGAAATTACTGGATTATACGCCGGAGGAAATCAATTATTTAATCGACCTTGCAGCGGAGCTGAAACGCCTCAAAAAAGCAGGCATTCCGGTCGATACCTTACGGGGTAAAAATGTTGCACTGATTTTTGAAAAGACCAGCACGAGAACCCGCAGCTCCTTTGAGGTTGCTGCACACGATCTTGGCATGGGATGTACCTACCTCGATCCGTCCAGCTCCCAGATCGGCAAAAAAGAGAGCATCCGCGACACCGCACGCGTTCTGGGACGGATGTTTGAAGGAATTGAATACCGCGGTTACGGACAGGAAATCGTAGAAGAGCTTGCAAAATATGCAGGCGTTCCGGTATGGAACGGTCTGACCAACGAGTTCCATCCGACCCAGATGCTGGCTGACCTTCTGACGATTCGCGAGCATCTTGGAAAGCTGAAAGGTGTGAAGCTGGTTTATATGGGAGATGCCCGCTACAACATGGGCAATTCCTACATGGTCGTATGCGCGAAGATGGGCATGCACTTTACCGCCTGCGCTCCGTCCCGTTATTTCCCGGATAAGGCACTGGTTGAGCAGTGTCAGGAAATTGCAAAGCAGACCGGCGGCAGCATTACGCTGACCGAAGACGTAGAGAATGGAACAAAGAATGCGGACGTCATCTGTACCGACGTATGGGTTTCGATGGGCGAGCCGGATGCGGTATGGATGGAGCGTATCGAAGACCTGATGCCTTATCAGGTAAACCGCAAAGTGATGCAGAATGCCGGAAATGCGATTTTCATGCACTGCCTGCCTGCATACCATGACCGCAACACCCAGATCGGCAGAGAAATCGGCGAGCGCTTCGGCATCTATGAGATGGAAGTGACGGATGAAGTCTTTGAATCCGACGCATCGGTTGTATTCGACGAGGCAGAAAACCGCATGCACACCATTAAGGCAGTGATGGCAGCGACGCTGGGCTGGAAAAATCCGTCAGAGGCATAACGGAAGGACAGCAGCGTTTGCTTCGGTGTCTGGCAATAGGACGGGCACAAAGTATTCTGCTGCTGAAAAGGAGAAGAGTTCATGTTGGATCAAAAGAAGCTGGACAGCCTCCTTGCAGGCTGTCGGTTTTGGGAAAAGGTTCAGTGCTTTGAAACGGTGGATTCAACGAATCTGATTGTCAAAGACTGGGCACGGCAGGGCGCAGAAGAAGGAAGGTGCGCAGTTGCGGAGGCACAGACGGCAGGACGCGGCAGAAGGGGAAGAAGCTGGATTTCCCCGCCCGGAGAAAATCTGTATTTCAGCATTTTGCTGCGCCCACAGGCGGAAGCGTCTCATGTGGCGATGATTACACTGCTGATGGCGATCGCCGTAACGCAGGGCGTACGGGAGCTTCATCTGGATGCGAAGATCAAATGGCCGAACGACGTGGTAATAAACGGAAAGAAAATCTGCGGAATTTTGACGGAGATGTATCAGTCTGCAGTCGGCAGCTTTTTCCTTGTGATCGGGACGGGAATCAACGTCAATCAGAAGGAATTTCCGGAAGAGGTAAAAAAGACAGCTGGTTCTCTGGCACTGGAATTGGGAGCCGATGTGGACCGGGAAGTGCTTCTTGCATCCGTGCTGAGACATTTTTCGGATTGCTACGACAGCTTTCTGGAAACAATGGATTTGAGCGGACAAAAAGAGCTTTACGAGAGCTTTCTCGTCAATAAAGGACGCGTTGTGGAGGTACTGGATCCCAAAGGCGAATGGCAGGGAACGGCGATCGGCATCGAGAAGACCGGAGAGCTGCTCGTCCAGAGAGAGGACGGTTCCGTTGAAGCGGTCTATGCCGGAGAAGTATCAGTGAGAGGAATATATGGATATGTCTGAAACAGGAAAATTGGGAGAAAAAATCGTGCTCTGCGGGGCGAACGCCTACGAGCAGAAATATTATTTTAATCCCAGATTCAGCAAAATCCCACAGTCCGTCCAGGATGAGCTGCACATTATCTGCGTGCTGTTTACCCGGGAAGTGGGAGGAATTTTTACGATCGTATTTGAAGAGGACGGAACGCTCGCGTTTGAAACCAATGCGGCAGACGATGATTTATTATATGATGAAATTTCGAGCGGACTTCTGATTGCGGAAATCAAAAGAAACCGTCAGGAGCTTTTGGAATCTCTGACTTTGTATTATCGGGTTTTTATTCTCGGTGAGGATGTGTCCGCGCTTCTGGAGGAAGAAGATTGAAAAATAAGTTTTCAATCGTGAGATTTGTGTCGGCGCGCATTTAACACAAACTCGGCATGCGCAGCAAGCGTGCGCAGAAATGAGAGGTTGAAAGAATGATTTTAGTAATTGATGTAGGAAATACAAATATTACATTCGGTGTATACGAGTCCAAAAAACTGGTTACGACGTTTCGGATGACATCCCGGACGATGCGTACTTCGGACGAATACGGCACGGAGATTCTGGCGATGCTGCAGAACAATCAGATCGACCGCCGGAAGGTCGATGGCGCAATCATCGCGAGCGTTGTGCCGAAGGTCATGCATGCGCTGATTGGCGCGGTTGTGCGCTATCTGCATACCGAACCGCTGATCGTCGGCAGCGGAATCAAAACCGGCATCAAGATCACTTCCGAGAACCCCAAGGAAATCGGACCGGACAGAATTGTGGACGTAGTCGCCGCTTATGAAAAGTACGGCGGTCCTGTGCTGGTTCTGGATTTTGGAACGGCGACGACCTACGACCTCGTTACAGAGGACGGAAGATTCGGTGTCGGCATCACCGCACCCGGCATTCGAATTTCTGCAAAGGCGCTGTGGGAGGATACGGCGCGCCTGCCGGAGGTTGAAATCAAAAAGCCAGATTCCATTCTGGCGCGGGAAACGATTTCCAGTATGCAGGCAGGTCTGGTTTACGGACAGATCGGTCAGACCGAATATATTATCAATCAGGTCAAAAAAGAAACCGGTATCACAGACCTGAAGGTCGTTGCGACCGGCGGACTGGGACGGATTATTGCCGATGAAACAGATACCATCGACATTTACGACAGTGCCCTGACGCTGGATGGACTGCGGATTCTGTACGAGAAAAACTGCAGCGGAAAATAAGTCCCGGACAGCAGAAGGGTGTGTTCTGCTGTCGGAAAACGCAGGAAGTAAAAATGCTTCCGAAAAAGGAGGAGTATGAAACAGCTTACGATCGGAAACGTGAGCCTTGCAAATCCTGTGATTTTAGCGCCAATGGCAGGTGTCAGCGACCTGCCATTTCGTTTGCTCTGCCATGAGCAGGGAGCAGGAATGGTCTGTTCGGAAATGATCAGCGCAAAGGCGATTCTTTATCATAACAAAAATACCGAAGAACTGATGCAGATCCATTCGGACGAGGGACCGGTTTCCCTGCAGCTGTTCGGCTCCGATCCGGATATCGTCAGTGAGATGGCCAAAAAGATCGAGGAACGTCCATTTTCTGTTTTGGACCTGAATATGGGCTGTCCGGTACCAAAGGTGGTCAACAACGGCGAGGGCAGCGCCCTGATGAAAAATCCCCTGTTGGCGGGGAAAATTATCGAAAAAACGGCAAAAGCGATTCAAAAGCCCCTGACGGTAAAAATTCGCAAGGGCTTCGATGATGCGCATGTCAATGCGGTTGAAATGGCAAAGATCGCGCAGGAATCCGGCGCTGCGGCTGTTGCGGTGCACGGCAGGACGCGGGAGCAGTATTATTCCGGAACGGCGGATTGGGACATCATTGCGCAGGTAAAGCAGGCGGTAAAAATTCCTGTTATCGGCAACGGGGATGTCGTGGACGTGGCAAGCGCGCTGCGGCTGTTTGAGCAGACCGGCTGCGACGGCATTATGGTCGGACGCGGCGCACAGGGCAACCCGTGGATTTTCCGGGAAATTCTGGCAGCGCTGGAAGACCGCGAAATTCCGGCACGCCCGAACCGCCGGGAGCTGTACGAGATGATTGTTCGGCATGCGCAGCTGTCCTGCACCTACAAAGGCGAATATATCACTGTGCGCGAAATGCGCAAGCATCTGGCATGGTACACGACCGGCCTTCCCCACGCGGCCGGGCTGCGCAGGCAGATCAATAGCATGGAAACGATGGAAGAGCTGATGGAGGGAATGAAACTGCTGCTGGAAGCATAAACTGGCGTATGAGAGAAATCGCTTATTTTATGCTGGAGCCGCGTGCCGGGGAAGCGCTGTCCTCCCGTTTGGGCAGCCGCGCACTCCGCTGGGAAACGCCTCGACTGGAACGTTTTTTGTGGCACGGCTATCGGGTCAGCCTGTATCTGTTTCCCTGCCGCCTCGAGGGCACGAAGCGACTGCACTGGTGGATGGAGCGGATTGGCAGCGCGTTGGAAGAACAGGGGACTGTGCTTTGGCTTGCGCCGGAGCTGGAAGCTGCCTGGGAGGATTGGCAGCCGCCGTTGCCGGATGCAGCGCTGGCGGCAGAAATTTTGCGCGGTCAGCCATTTCGGGAAAATTTGGTACTGCTTGCGGATGCAGAGAAAACGGCGGGACAATGGAGCCGTGGACGCGAAAACGGTATCCGTCCCGTGTCTCGTCTCTGGCAGGAGGACTTTTTACGACTGGTGTCAGCGGATTTAAACGGCTTGTATCTGGTGGGGCAGAAGGAAGCGGCGTGGGAGCATTTTTCAGACTGGCTGTATGGGGAGAGCGGTCTGCCGGTCTGTTTTGTGAATAGAATACCAGAAACGGATGGACGGAAAACCGCTCTTGTGGAGCTTCGGACAAATGCCCGGATTTTGAAGGAACATCCGGAATTTGGAAGCCTGTATGTGGATTTGACGTCCGATGTCGAAAAAAGGCGGCAAATCAGGGAAAAAAGAGCCGATATCTCCTATATCTCCGCCCGAAATTACCTTGACACTGCCCTGAAAGCACGGTATAATGCGATTTGATTAAAAGAAACGAAAGGGCGCGGGAAAATATCCCTGCGCCCGAGATTTTTCATGAGGTAAAAGGAAAAGCAAAATGGAAGAAAAAAAGAATATCCTTACCTATCAGGGACTTCGTAAATATGAAGATGAGCTGCATGACCTGAAGGTTGTCAAACGTCAGGAAGTAGCACAGAAGATTAAAGAAGCAAGAGAGCAGGGCGACCTTTCCGAGAATGCCGAATATGATGCAGCAAAGGATGAACAGCGTGATATCGAGGCGAGAATCGAAGAGCTGGAAAAGATCCTGAAGAATGCAGAGGTTGTTGTAGAAGATGAGGTTGACTTAGACCGCATCAACATCGGCTGTCAGGTTAAGATCCTGGATCTGGAATACGATGAAGAGCTGGATTACAAAATCGTCGGCTCTACAGAAGCAAACAGCTTAAAGGGTAAAATTTCCAACGAATCTCCGGTTGGCAAAGCGCTGATTGGTGCAAAGATCGGAGATATTGTAGAGGTAGAAACCCAGGCAGGTGTGATTAAGTACAAAGTGCTGGAGATTGAACGTTCCAACTAAGGACAGGTCCGATCTGACCAGCTGGAAAAGGAGTAAGTAAGGTGGCAGACGCACAGAATAATCAGAAAAATCAGCAGCAGGATCTGAACCAGATCCTGAAGGTAAGAAGAGAGAAGCTTGCTGCACTGCAGGAAGCCGGAAAGGATCCGTTCCGTCATGTAAAATATGACGTGACTGCACACAGCAGGGACATTGTGGAAGGCTTTGAAGAGCTGGAAGGCAAGACCGTCAGCATCGCAGGCAGAATCATGTTCAAGCGTGTGATGGGCAAGGCATCCTTCTGCAATGTTCAGGATTTAAAGGGAAGCATTCAGGTATATGTAGCCCGCGACAACATCGGGGAAGAGCCCTATGCAGATTTTAAAAAATATGACGTAGGCGATATCATCGGTGTAAAGGGTGAAGTATTCAAAACCAAAACCGGTGAAATTTCTGTACATGCTTCCGAAGTGGAGCTGCTGACCAAGAGCCTGCAGGTACTTCCTGAGAAGTTCCACGGTCTGACCAATACCGACCAGCGTTATCGTCAGCGTTATGTCGACCTGATCATGAATCAGGATGTTAAGGATACTTTTGTAAAACGATCCAGAATTATCAGCGCCATCCGTCGTTATCTGGATGGACAGGGCTTTATGGAAGTGGAGACTCCTATGCTGGTTGCAAATGCCGGTGGCGCTGCTGCAAGACCCTTCGAGACGCATTACAATGCGCTGGATGAGGATGTTAAGCTGCGTATTTCCCTGGAGCTGTATTTAAAGAGACTGATCGTAGGCGGTCTGGAGCGCGTTTACGAAATCGGCCGTGTATTCCGTAATGAAGGTGTTGACACCAGACATAATCCGGAATTTACTCTGATGGAGCTGTATCAGGCATTTACCGATTATCACGGCATGATGGATCTTGCAGAGAACCTGTATCGTTTCGTTGCGCAGGAGGTTCTGGGCACAACACAGATTCCTTACGGCGAGTATGTTCTGGATCTGGGCAAGCCCTTTGAACGCATCACCATGCTGGATGCTGTTAAAAAATATGCAGGTGTGGACTTCAACGAAATCCATTCCGATGAAGAGGCAAAAGCGGTTGCAAGAGAACATCACATTGAATTCGAAGAGCGTCATAAGAAGGGCGATATCCTGAGCCTGTTCTTCGAAGAATATGCAGAAGCTCATCTGATTCAGCCTACTTTCGTTATGGATCATCCGGTAGAAATTTCTCCTCTGACCAAGAGAAAGCCGGAGAATCCGGATTATGTAGAGCGTTTCGAGCTGTTTATGAACGGCTGGGAAATGGCAAACGCTTATTCCGAATTAAACGACCCTATCGACCAGAGAGCACGTTTCAAGGCACAGGAAGAACTGCTTTCCCAGGGCGATGAAGAAGCAAATACAACGGACGAAGATTTTATGAACGCACTGGAGATCGGTATGCCTCCTACGGGCGGTATCGGTTTTGGTATCGACAGAATGGTAATGCTGCTGACCAATTCCCCTGCTATCAGAGACGTATTACTGTTCCCGACCATGAAGAGCCAGGGCGCAGCGAAAAATGCCGCAAATAACGCAGCACAGGCTGCACCGGCAAAGGCTGCTGCAGCCGATCTGGAGGAGAAGGTTGATTTCTCCAATGTGAAGATCGAGCCAATCTTTGAAGAAATGGTAGATTTTGATACCTTTGCAAAATCAGATTTTCGTGCAGTAAAGATCCTGGCTTGTGAAGCAGTTCCGAAATCCAAGAAGCTTCTGAAGTTCACATTGGATGACGGAGAACGCAAGGATCGCGTGATCTTAAGCGGTATTCACGAGTATTACGAGCCGGAAGAACTGGTTGGCAAGACAGCAATCGCTATCGTTAACCTGCCGCCGAGAAAGATGATGGGAATCGATTCCGAAGGTATGCTGATCTCAGCAGTACACGAGGAAGACGGCCACGAGGGACTGAACCTTCTGATGGTAAATGACAGAATCCCGGCTGGTGCAAAGCTGTATTAAGAGAATAAAATTAAAGATTGTATTACTAAGAGGACATTTTCTAAAGAAATTTAGAAGATGTCCTCTTTTTGCGTTATAGGAAGAACTGAAATAGCGAAAGGAGATTAATATGGAGCACGCAAAGACATATCAGGAATTTAAGAAGAATGGTAATACAAAATTTGTGAGGTATAGCGAAGGAGCAGAAATGTATCATATGAGCGTATCATAGTTTATGCAAATGGCTAAGGATGGCAAAGCAATCTATAAGTTAGGTCAGTTAGTATTTGTGAATTTGAAAATATTTGATGAGTATATTGAGACATTCCATATAGTAGATGATGGCAGAATATTCTAAGAAGAGTTTTGGTATGTATGGCGGAGAAGAGCATAGAGTAAAATTACTCGTTGCAAATCATCTGGCTGGCATTATCATTGATCGTTTTGGAAAAGATGCCATGATGCATCCATATGATGAGAATCATTTTACGGTCAATGTGGATGTCCGTGTCAGTGTCAGTGGTCCGTTTCTGGGATGGATCATGTCACTTGAAGAAGGTGTAAAAATCTTATCGCCAGATGCTGTAGTGGAACAGATGAAGAAAGAGATCGAAAGATTGATGAAACAATATTGTTAAAAGAGTTATTTTGAAGTGTTTAAGCTTAGGGACAACCCCTAGGCTCTTTTTTGATAGAACACATTTTTATTTTACAACAAACACACATTTTCGTGGTCTTTTTATCGAACATCTCTTATTGTACACTCTAAACATAACAAAGGAAGTTTGGAGGAGCGTAATGAATTATTTAGTAATTGATTTGGAAATGTGTAAAGTACCTAAGCACTATAGAAGCAAAAAATATAAATATGCAAATGAGATTATCCAGGTAGGAGCAGTATCCTTGGGAGAAGCATTGATGTGTTGTGATATTGATGTGTCGGGACGTTTGCATGATGGGATCTGGGAGGCAATAAAGCAGTTACCTGAAAGAGAGCGTCATGCTGTGAAGAAATATTTGGACGCTGAAGAGCGGTGCGTGTATGAATAGAATCAGCAGGCATATGTACAGGGCATAGTTGACTGTATCGAAATTTTAAGCGGGGCAGGCATAGAAACACCAATAGGTGCAAATCCCCCTGCCTCCTTCTTTTTCTCGCTCGTGTGCATAATACATACAAGCGGGCAAGGGATGGGGGCGAAATCACAACCGATTTCGCCCCCATTTTGGCATAAAGCAGGGCTGCCGCCCAGCAAAAAATATTTGCTAGTGCGACAGCCCCCGTTCTCAAACGCCTGATGAAAAATGAACAGGCTCTATCCTTTTATTCTTTTTGCATTCCGTGTATGTTATTCGACGAGTGAAATACTGATACGGGCAACGCTGCGGGGTGGAAGCTTCGCCTTGATAATATCATCCTTGACATGAATCATCAGGGGATTTTCCGTAAACGGGGTACCAGGCAACAGATTTTCGGCCTGAAGTACCTTGCTTTCCAGAATTGTTCCGCATTTATTCAGAGAGTAAGTAGTTTCCTCCTGCCAGTTCAGGTTGAGCATCGTCAGGGTCAGCACATGATGATCATCGATGGTGGCAACGACTTCAAAGTCTTCTACACCATCTACCGTACACAGCTTTCCGCCGGCATGCCGGGAGAGCAGCGCAAAGGCCTGACCGGTTGCCGTCAGCTCGGTATGATCCGGATGCACCTGCATGGCGCCTTCGTTAACCGGCTCAAAGTAGCAGGCCATGGGCATGCGCTGTTTTTCGCTTTCATGTATGAACATGTGCAGCATCTGCGCAGTGAAGATTCCCTCCATGGAGGAAGGATTGCGGCACCATGTTTTCCACAGATTCCATTCATCGTAGGAGATGAATGTCTTTTCCGGGAGCATGTCATGCATCCTGCGCAGGATTCCTAGATTGTGGATGGGCATGCGGATCATTTCGTTATAGCAGCGCTCCATGCCCTCCGGAGAGGTGAAGTCCCAATGGATTGAATTGTACGTATGCAGAGAAACGTATGGCGCAATGGGAGCCAGCTTCTTGACGGAAACATCTACCCACTCCTGATTCGGATAGGGGCCGGAAGAAACAAATTTCAGATCCGGCGTAACCTTCAGCATGGCACGCGCATGCGTTTCCACCAGCGATGCGTATCCATCCGGCGTATTTGCATTTGCGCCCTCCATGTGGCCATAACCCATTTCGTTGCCAAGCGACCACCATTTGACATTGTAGGGCTCCTGATGACCGCGCTGGGCACGCAGCCTGCCGTATTTGCTCTCGGCAGGGCCGTTGCAGTATTCCACCCAGGCGGCGCATACTTCGGGGGAATCCCAGGCGGCATTGATGGTGAGGAAGGGCTCCGCGCCGATCTCACGGCACAGTGCAATAAAATCGTCGGTGTCTATTTCATGCATGTCATAGCCGTGTGTAAAGGGCTGCGTTTCATTTTCCATGTGGCTCTCCATGGGAGCGCGCCTGTCGGGATGCAGGAACATATCCTGCCAGCGATATTCGCCGGCAAAGTTGCCACCCGGCCAGCGCAGCAGACGCACGCCGATTTCCTTGAGCTTTTCCACGGTGTCCCTGCGCATGGTATGGAAATGATTGTCCGGCATCATGGAAACTGCGCCGATGAGCAGTTGTGCCTGCTCCGTGTAGGTAATGCTTATCACGGCATGCGCATCGTCGACGCCGGGGGTCAGAATCGTCTCAAAGCGCTGCCATTCATCCACCTCTTCCTGTGCATCCTCCTTCGCTAGAACGGGCTGAACAGGAAAAACGGTTTCCGCATAAATCTGCGTACCATCGGCGTTGGTGAGCGCGACGCGCACATCCAGCGGTTGCTGTACTTTGACAACGACGGCAAACGGATAGCTCCTGTCCTTTTGAAGGAAGAGCTCCTTTTGACGGATACCGCTCACCTGATTCGGAATTGGGTTCTGAATCATCTGGGACTGACATTCGTTACGCCGCCCCATGTCGTTGTGCGCGTAATGACATACATAAGCTTCGTTTGTGTTGCTACCGGGAAGGCGGTGTTCATTGGCAAAGTACACGCATTCGCCGATGCCTTCCCAGTCCAGCGCTACGCCGTTGCGCGCCGCAGCGCCGGCAAACTTCCGGTTGCGGATCATCTGGGCGCTGAGACCATCCATGATGCTGGCTCTGGTATGCTCCAGGTTGTGGCCAAACAAATGGGGCGACACCGTAGAGGTGGTTTTGAGATCGATATACAGGTAATGGCTGTGCTGCTGCGCCGCAAACAGCGTGCCCTGCGCAGGATCTTCCGTGGTCTGGCAGCCGGGGATATTACCGAATTTGCCGTCGTATTCATCCAGCAGTTCCTGCACCGTCAGACCCAGAACACGGCATAGCGGCACCAAAAGCGAGATGTCAGGAAGTGTGACGCCACATTCCCACTTGGAAACGGCTTTGTTGGTTACACAAAGCTTTTCCGCTAACTGCTGCTGTGTGAGTCCCAAACGTTCACGGGCTTGGATTATTTTGTTGGAAACAAGGGTGCATCGCATTGGTGAGATAGTCTCCTTTCACTATTGTAGATTGTAGCTATGTGTTGCAACATCACTGCTTATGGCAATATCGTATCAGGCTTTTTTCGAAAACACAATCGCTTTACAAGCGATTTGATGGGGCTGTTGCCCCGAAAGACCGTAACAAGAAAATGAAAAAAAGAGTGAGCAAGGATATGTGCGTTGTGCCCTTAAAAAAGACGTGTTGGGGATGTGGGTAGGAGAAAACGAAAGTGCCAAGTACTGGGCAACGGTACTCAACGGGCTAAAAAACGAGGCGTGGAGGACATTTTCATTGCCTGCACGGATAACCTGACGGGATTCTCTGCGGCGATTGGGGCTGTATTTCCCAAGACGGAAATTCAGAATTGCATCATCCATCAGCTGCGTAATTCGAGCAAATACGTAACGCCATTCCTCAATCCAAAGACAAAGGGGCTGTCGCACTAACGTGCGGCAGCTCATTTTATATATCCAACACAAAACGCCGAGCTTCGAAAAGCCCGGCGTTCGTGGTATAATCAGTTTATGCAACTAAACAAAATAATACAAAGAGATTATACCTCATTTTCGCTGTATTATCAAATCAAACTTCCGCTGGATTTAGAGATTTCTATTCCATCTGATGATCCAGTTCGTCTGGTAAGTGCCTTTGTGGAGGAAATGGACCTTTCTGAACTATATAAAACTTATGGCAGGATCAGAAAAAATCAGGCAACGCCGCGTCAGATGCTGAAACTCGTTATCTATGCAGCAATGAATCGAATCTACTCAAGTCGAGATATCCGAAAAGCATGTAAACGGG
>ERZ1026874.1533-NODE-1533-length-12113-cov-43.906867_pt1 | contig 12113 bp, 9 predicted proteins | sample MGYA00380167_ERZ1026874 | MGnify/ENA primary metagenome ERZ1026874 (study PRJEB33269, sample SAMEA4719803) | human gut metagenome | biome: human-associated habitat; feature: organic feature; material: feces | place: Cameroon | collected 2013-10 ...
AGATGTGTATAAGAGACAGGCGGTATAGCAGGCACAGGTGGCGGTACACGCGGAGGCAGGGTAGGCACCACACGCATGGGCTCTACCGGGCGCTATCAGAGTGCTGCAGGCACACGCGGAGGCCGTACGGATGTGGGCACCAGAGGCGGTGTTACACGCGATACTCGCAGTTACACCACCCAGCGCGGCGGACGTGCAGAGGGCATCACACGTGGTGGCACCCAAGGTACTCGCGAGAGCTACAGCCGAGGAGGCACCACTCCCAGCCGCAGCAATTCTACCGGCAGCAGCACAAGAGGTTCGAGTGTTGGCGGCAGTTCACGCGGTGGCAGCTACAGTGGCGGCGGCTTTAGCGGAGGAGGCTTCAGCGGTGGTTCACGTGGCGGAGGCGGCAGCTTCGGCGGAGGTGGTTCACGTGGTGGCGGCGGAGGCCGTGGCGGACGCTAAGCAGAAGTGCCTGAAAGGACATTGAGAATAGAATCGAACGACAAACCTAAAAGGGTATATAACTTATGAGAAGAATTGATATGGCCGCCCTCATGCTACTGGCAGCAGCAGGCGTGCAGGCACAGAATACATTCATCAACGAGCAGCTTGCCAACAACTCGCAGGATGTGATAGGCACAGCTCGCTATGTGGGTATGGGAGGAGCGATGGGCGCTCTGGGTGCCGACCTGGGTGTGATGGGCTGGAACCCCGCTGGCATAGGTCTCTATCGCAAGAGCGATGTCGGACTCACCTTCGGAGGACAGTGGAACAACTCGCGCATCAGCACCGAGAACCGCGGTACAGGCACCTTTGATCAGATGGGTTTTGTGTATAGCGTGAAGCTGGCCAATGAGACTTGTCCCTTCTTCAACGTGGGATTCAACTATCAGAAGAAGGCCAACTACAACTATAACTTCTATGCCGACAATGCCCGCCTGAACGGGCTGAGCCAGATGGACCAGGTGGCTGAGCTGGCTTCGAACCGCTTTGACACCAACAACAATCTGGCAGGAATGGCGGTTGACAACAGCTATCTGACGCCCATCTATGGTGACGAAGCCAATCCCGACAAGGCAACTGCCTACTATAACAAGTTCGGCGGAGAGAGCAGTCTCTACACACGTCACTCGGCAGGAAGCCTGCAGGGCTATGATGTGAACTTCAGTGCAAACCTCAAGGATCGTGCCTATGTGGGACTGAACCTCGGATTTGACAACGTTGATTACCGCTCTTGGTCGGAATATACCGAGTTCAACAGCTACAACAACGCAGACGGTGAGAACGTCAAGGGTGACTATGCACTCTACAATGACCAGAAAATAACGGGCTATGGCATCAACGTGAAACTGGGCTTCATAGTGCGTCCTTTCGAAGAGAACTCCTTCCGCATCGGTTTTGCTGTGGAAACTCCTACCTGGTACAGGATGAAGAGCAGCACGCTTTATGACCTGACGGACCTTATCGACAAAAAGCGTACAGACCAGAAGGAGAGCTATCTGGAATATACTATGCGCACTCCCTGGAAGGTGCGTGCCAGCATGGGAAGCACAGTAGGAACATCCTTTGCATGGGATGTGGATTACGAGTTTGCCAACTATGGCAGCATGCACATGGGTTATCCCAAGTATGATGAATGGGATGATTACCACACATCATTTGCCAATACTACCGACAAGGCAATGAATGAACACAGCAAGAATACCCTCAAGGGTGTGCACACAGTGCGTGCCGGACTGGAGTATCGTCCTGTGAAGGCCTTTGCCATGCGTCTTGGCTACAACTACATCACTTCGGCCTACAAGGACAATGTGCGCTTTGACCAGTACGGCATCAATAGTGCAGCCATGGACTATGCTACGGGTACAAGCTACATGCGATGGGGTGATACCAACATCCTCACCGTGGGTCTGGGCTACCGCATCAAGGGTTTCTACGTGGATCTGGCCTATAAGGTGCGCAACCAGAGTGCCGACTTCTATGCCTTTGACACTGGTTTCGCCCAGGGTGATACCGACTTCACACAGGCCAATCCCGACCTGCGCGGTGTGACCATCAGTCCTGTGGATGTCAACATGACACGACAGAGCATCACCTGCACGCTGGGCTACAAGTTCTGAAGAACAGCACAGGGATACACTCTTCCCCTCTGCGGGAATAGAACATAAGCGGTCTGACTCCGAATGCAAACGAAGGAGTCGGGCCGCATTTTCGCGTCAAAGAGGCTGGGTTACTACTTGCGAAAGGACATTCGCCTCATCAGGAGAAAGTCTGGGGCGAACTGGCCTATACATATTATATATATAAGGAGAAGCCTCTGGAGCGGTTCCTTTTTTGATTCATCAGATAGAGATACACTGACAATGCACGATAAAAAGACAAGAGAGGATGGTGCTTCGCACCTGGATATGCTGAATGGACCCATTGCCATCAAGATGGTGTGGTTTGCTTTGCCCGTTGCCGGAACAGCTTTTCTGCAGCAACTGCTCAATGCTGCCGATGTGGCTGTGGTGGGACGCTTTGCCAGCAGCACGGCGCTGGCGGCTGTGGGAGCCAATGCTTTCATCATCAATCTGATGATCAACCTCTTTGTGGGACTCAGCGTGGGTGCCAACGTGGTGATAGCCCGTTTGCTGGGTGAGCGTGATGAGGAGCGCGTATCACGAGCCGTACATACCTCCATCGCTGTATCTTTGCTGAGCGGAGTGTTGCTGGCCGTCGTTGGCTGGTTGGGTGCAGAGGATATCCTCTCGTGGCTTCATACACCACAGGGCATCATGCCGCTGGCTGTGCTCTATTTCAGAATCTATTTCCTGGGAATGCCCTTCCTCATGCTGATGAACTTCGCAGCAGCTATCCTGCGAAGCAAAGGCGACACCCGTCGTCCGCTCTTCGTGATGGCAGCCAGCGGGGTGGTGAATGTGTTGCTCAACCTGTTCTTTGTCATCCGTCTGCACATGAGTGTGGAGGGAGTTGCCATAGCCACTCTGGTGTCTTCGGTACTCAGTTCCTTCATGCTGGTGCGCATACTTTGCCGCGAACATGGAATGCTTCGTCTGGACCTTCGCAAGGTGCGTATCCATTGGGATGTGCTGCGCAGCATAGCCGTCATAGGTATTCCCGCCGGCGTGCAAGGTATGCTCTTCAACTTCTCAAACGTGCTCATCCAGGGTGGCATCAACTCGCTGGGTGCAACGGCCATTGCTGCCAACACGGTGTCGCTGAACTATGACTACTTCTGTTTCTTCGTGGCAAACGCCTTTGCGCAGGCAGGTACCTCGTTCCTCAGTCAGAACCACGGAGCCCGCCTCTACCGTCGTTGTCGTAGGGTCATACGTGATACCATCCTGCTGGGAGCAGGTGCAACGATGGTAGTGAGCTTCCTCTTTGTGCTCTTTGCCGCTCCCCTGAGTTCCCTTTTTACCTCTGACGCCGATGTCATAAGGCTTTCTGTGGAGCGAATAGCCATTGTATTGACCTTCTACACAGTGCATTCCTGCAATGAAACCATCTCGGGTCTCTTGCGTGCTTTGGGGCATTCGCTCACTCCCACACTGGTGTGCGTGGTGTTTATCTGCGGTGTGCGCCTCTTCTGGCTCTATCGTGTGTTTCCCACCAATCCCACCCTCGGATTCCTCTCCTGCTGCTACCCCGTGAGCTGGGTGGTCAATGCCACTGTCCTCTTCTGCGTCTTCTTCTGGATACTCAAGAAGAAGCGCCCGCTCTCCCCGCATGATGTGGCAGGCGCTGCATAATGCCTTTTCACCCTTGACAAGACGGTAAACGAGAGTCAGATGAACCGTAAGGCAAGTTCGTCGGGCAAGTGAGTGGGCTATCTTAGTACAATAAAGCAGTCCCATGTATTATTCAACTGGACCATCGGGACGGCTTGGCTGTCTTCTGCCTTCATAGAAGACTGGAGAGTATCAGACATTATAAGCAAAAAAGAACCCTTCTGGCAGGGACGTTAATACGTAGCCTGCCAGAAGGCTATATGTGGTAACACTTCAGATTCAATGCTTCTTTTCGAGCTCCTGAAGGTTTTCCATCTTCTTGGACTCAAGGAACTCATAGATGCCGCACAGGTGTTCGCGCACTCTGCCATGCCCGAACTCATACACTTTGCTTACCAGTCCGTCGAGGAAGTCACGGTCGTGGCTAACCACGATGAGTGTGCCGTCGAAGTCCAGGAGCGCCTGTTTGAGCACATCTTTGGTCTTGAGGTCGAGATGGTTGGTAGGCTCGTCGAGGATGAGCAGGTTTACTGGCTCCAGCAGGAGTTTGAGTATGGCCAGACGAGTACGCTCGCCTCCAGAGAGCACCTTGACCTTCTTGGTGGATTCCTCACCGCCGAACATGAAGGCTCCCAGCAAGTCGCGTATCTTGTTGCGTATTTCTCCCTTGGCCACATCATCGATGGTCTGGAAGACTGTCAGCTCGCCGTCAAGCAGAGAGGCCTGGTTCTGTGCGAAGTAGCCAATCTGTACGTTATGGCCCAGCTCCAGCTTGCCTTCATTCTGTAATTGTCCCATGATGCATTTCACAAGCGTTGACTTACCCTCGCCATTACGCCCGACGAAGGCTATCTTGTCGCCTCGCTCGACTGTGAGGTTCACTCCGCCAAACACTTTCTTGTCGCCAAATGACATGGCCACATCACTCATCTGCACAGGATAGCTGCCGCTGCGTGGGCTGGGAGGGAACTTCAGACGCAGCCGGCTTGTGTCTTCTTCATCCACCTCAATGAGCTCCAGCTTCTCCAGCATCTTCACGCGGCTTTGCACCTGGAAGGTTTTGGAGTAGGTTCCTTTGAACCGCTCGATGAAGTCTTTAGTCTCGGCTATCATCTTCTGCTGCTCTTCGTACTGCTTCATCTGCTGCTCGCGGCGCTCTTTGCGCAACTCCAGATAGTGACTGTAGGTGGCTTTGTAGTCGTAGATACGTCCCATGGTCACCTCGATGGTGCGTGTGGTGATGTTATCCACGAACTTGCGGTCGTGGCTGATGACCACTACAGCCTTTGAACTGTTGCAGATGAAATCCTCGAGCCAGCCTATTGACTCGATGTCCAGATGGTTGGTGGGCTCATCGAGGAGCAAGACGTCAGGCGACTTGAGAAGCAGTTTGGCCAACTCGATACGCATGCGCCAGCCGCCGGAGAACTCGCTGGTGGGACGGTTGAAGTCGCTTCGCTCAAAGCCCAAACCAAGCAGAGTCTTCTCTACATCCTCTTCGAAATGAGTCATGTCTATGGCATAGAACTTCTCCGAGAGCGTGGAAACCTTCTCTATGAGCTGCATGTATTCGTCACTCTCGTAGTCTGTGCGGGTGGTCAGCTCGTTGTTGATGCGGTCTATCTCTGCTTGGATTTCGTGCAGATGGGCAAATGCCTGGCAAGTCTCTTCGAATACCGTGCGCCCGTCTTCGGTCATCAAATGCTGTGGCAAATAGGCTATGACGCAATCCTTAGGTGCCGAAACCGTACCACGTGTGGCCGTTCTTACGCCTGCGATAATCTTGAGCAGAGTGCTTTTTCCCGCGCCGTTCTTGCCCATGAGGGCTATACGGTCTTTCTCGTTAATCTGAAAAGAGATGTCCTTGAATAGGGTGGTACCGCCGAACTCAACGGTCAGTCCATCAACTGTTATCATATCTGATTCTTGTGCTAATAGTGAAAAACGATGCAAAGGTAGCTAAAAATCTTCAATTACATACCGCTCCTCAAGTGCTCAAGACGATGTTCAAATGGTTGGGAAGTGTGATGGATGAAACGTGCCGGTATAGTCTGCCTCTTCTTGCCGACCTTGTTCACTAACAGGCTTCCCTTGTACACAGCATCGGAGTTACCATCAACCGAAAGGAAATGGTGAGTCATCCTTGAACTGGTTGCTGCCGCCACAAAGCGGCAGACTTCCGTCCACTTGACTCTTATCTTTTCGGCTTCCGGCTGAAGTGATAGCTCATGTGCAGCATGACATAATTGGGAAGCGTGCGGTTCCATGTCTCCGTCCTGCCCTGTGCATTGATGATGTATTGCGTGGAGGACAACTGATGGAAGATGTCAAAAGCCTCCACGCTGCAGGTCACGCGAAAAAGCCGTTTTGCAAAAAAACGCAAAGTCACGAGTTCCGCGACGCAAGGCCGCAAAACCACCGAAAAAGGCCCTGCAGACCCTGAAAAAATTGTCTTATAGGACAATTCAAAATGTCTTATAAGAGAATTTAAATTGTCCTATAAGACAATTTTTCTTGGCTTATAGCCCCGTTTTTGATGTCCTAAGACAGACTTTTCCCAATTATAGCCGTTTTGCAAAAATAATCATAGTGAGCAGTGACACGCAATGACCAGTGTCCCGCCCCGTTCACAATGAAATCGCACCTTCCCCCAACAGGGCAAAAGCCCCTGACCGCCATGTGGCTATCAGCTTGCCCTTGAGGAAAGGCTGGCTGACGGAAGCGTTCATCACGAAGTCGTCTGTATTGAGCGTCTTGCTCCCATAACCGCGGCGGCTGTAGATGTTGGCATCCGCCGACAACGTGGTCTTGATGCCCGGTAATGTGTAGCGAGCCATCAGTCCATATTGGTGGTCAAATGCGTCAAGTGTGGTGAAGTCACGCATCTTGCCCTCGGAATGACGCCAGCGAACATCGCCCATTGCAACGTAGATGAGGTGATGAAGGATGGCACCACAGGGATGCATCCTTATACATTCATCTTATAGACGTTGGTTTCTTTCCTCTCAAATCCTGCACTTTGATAAAGCGCATTGGCTGCTTCCCGTGAGGGGCGGGAAGTGAGCATCAGGGTGGTGTTGCCAGTCTGGCGGACGAAGTCGATTGCTTTCTCTATCATGAGTTTGCCGTATTTGCGCCCACGGCAATCAGCATCCACCACCACATCTTCTATCCAGGCTTTGCGTCCTGTGGGCGCTGGATAGAAGGCCAGAGTGAGCATCCCCACCGTTTTCTCACCCTCGCGCAGGACAAAGAGGTGGCTTTGTGGTGCAGTTATGAGTTCGCCGAGTGCCTCTTCGGTCATTGCCGGGCAGGAGGCAGAAAGCTGGCAGAGCAGGCGGTTGATGTCGCTGATGCTTGTCTGGCAGAGCTCTTTGACCTCTGTAAAGATTGGTTCCTGTGTATGCATCATAATAGTGTGCTGGAAGGTCGTTTGCTGTGTGGGGTGCCGCGAAGCCGCTTACTGGTGATGGGCTCTGAAGCCTGATGGCGTCATGCCTGTGTGTGCCTTGAAGTACTTACAGAAGAAACTCTGGTTGGGGAAGTTCAACTTATAGGTAATCTCCTGTATTGTGAGGCTCGAACTGCCCAACAGCACCTTGGCTTCCGACACCACGAAATGGTCAATCCAGTCTGATACCGTTCGTCCCGTTTGCTGTGTGACGATGGTGCCCAGGTACTTGGGAGTGATGTGCATCTGCTCTGAATAGAAGGTAACACGCCTCTGCTCGCGGAAGTGCAGACTCAATAGCGACATGAACTGGCGCACATAATCCTGCTGGCGATAGTGGGCCGTGTGCTGGGTGGATTTCTTCAGATTGAGTCCGCTGCAGAATATGTTGAGGAAGTGGAACATGAGCGCCGACACCTGCGACTTGACGGCTTCGTGATAGAAGAGCAGATCGTGGTCGGCCTTGATGGCATCGCACAGGTAGCCTATCATGTTGTTGATTTTCTTTGATTCGTGTGCGCTGAGCTTGAGAAGCGTTAGCGCCTCCAGTTCGGCATAGTGGGGAAGAAGTTTCTGCAGCGACAGACTGATGTGGCCGTCGGGCTTGTCGATGGAGCAGATGGCGCTGGCCTGGTCGAGAGAGCCGTCGATAAACTGCACCACGCTGCCTGGCTTGCACACAAAGAGCGTGTTGGCCTGTATGCGGCACTCGTTTGAGTTGCAACGGATGGTGATATTTCCCTTGGTACAAAGGAAAAGGATAGAGAACTTGGTGCGTATTGGATGGTTGAAGACCTCCGGCTTCTCTTTGATGTTTATAGGAATGTAGTTGTGCGACACCACCATACCTTCGCCGTAGGAGACACCGTAGGGGTTTTCTTCTTCCCCGATGTGGTATCGCTCGATGAGGTCTTCAATGCCCATCTCCTCTATCTTGACTGCTTCTTGCATCTTTATTCTCCCTTTAGTTCATTACCAATGCCACAAAGATAAAGCAAATAGGACAACAAAACAAGAAAGGCGAACATTATTTGCGCTAAGGTGTGACCCCGCAAACGTGAAAAGATGTAATAATGGTAACAATTACCTGAAAATGTATATTCCACGGCTTGCGGAAATGATGTATCTTTGCAGAAGTTTAATCAGAGAGACTATGAAACATTATCTGGTAATTGCATGCAGCGTGCTCTGCATGATGTTCCTGGCAGTTCCCGCCGATGTTTGTGCGGCCGGCAAGCAGGATGCGCACATCGCGTATGTGCTGAAGAACATGTCACTGAAGAAGGAAGTGGTGGCCAAGTTCCGCCCCTTGCTGGTGCAGTATTACGAGGAGATTGCACGCGTGAAAGCGCCTCGTAAGGCTCTGAGGGAGAAGTACCAGAGGGCAGAAGACCTGGGCAAACTGACTCCTCAGCAGTGTGACGAGCTCTTCCAGAGCAAGCAGAAGCAGGAGGCTGGCGAACTGGAAGTGCGCACACGCTTCTATGCGAAGTTCAAGACTGTGCTCACCACCCAGCAGGCTTACGAGGCTATCAAGCTTTGCAACGATAAAATCAAATAGCCCTCAGCAATTTTGAAGTAAGAATTGAGAATTCTGGATTGAACCCTTCGGCAATTAAGGATTTTGAATTAAGAATTTTGAATTTGGCCCTTCAGTAAATTTGAATTTTGAATTAAGAATTTTGAATTTGGCTTTGTGGCAGATTTGAATTGTGAATAGAGAATTCTGGATTTGGCCTTGGGACGGTTTGAAATTTGAGATTCTTGGTTGCTGGTTTTCGTTGGAAGACAATTGGGGGCATCTGGATGGCGGAATCTTCTGCCCGTTTGGATGCCCTGTGAGAATGCACGTGTTTGGCTGAAGCTGCTCTTTAGGTCGGCCGGCTGGACTCCCGTGGGAGATTGGCGCACTTCTATATATAATATTGTATAAAGGTTTAGATGCAGAACAAGACGTTCATCAAGGATAAGGAATACTGGGGCGAAAGGCCTCTTTATACGCTTCATGATGCCTGCCTGGAGAATGTGAGCATTCACACGGGCGAATCGGCTATCAAAGAGTCGGGCAACATAGAAGCCCGCGACTGTACTTTCGACGGAAAGTATGTGTTCTGGGAATGCAATGGTTTCCGCGTAGAACACAGTCTGTTTAAGCCGGGAGCACGCAGTTCGCTCTGGTACAGCAATGATGTGTTTATGACGGATTGCCAGGTGGATGCTCCCAAGATGTTCCGCCGCATGAAGGGCATCCATGTAGAGCGCTGCCGCTTTACTGATGCGCAGGAGACTCTGTGGGACTGTCGTGACGTAACCATCAGAGACTCTCGTGCTGATGGAGCCGATTATCTGGGTATGCACACCGACAATGTGTTGCTCGAGAACTATCACCAGGAGGGCAACTATGCTTTCCAATACAGCCGTGGAGTAGTCATCCGCAACAGCGTGCTCAACTCTAAGGATGCATTGTGGGACAGCGAGAACGTGACGGTGGAGGATAGTGTCATCAATGGTGAATACCTGGCCTGGTACAGCCGCAATCTGCGTCTCATCCGCTGTCACATTACCGGCGAACAGCCCCTTTGCTACTGCGAGAACCTCTACATGGAGGACTGCACGATGGGCGAAGATGCTGTCTTGGCCTTTGAGTACAGTTCCATCAATGCCACTGTCCGTGGGCATGTGCCCAGCATCAAGAATCCCACCACGGGAAAGATTAGTGTGCAGAGCGTGGGAGAACTTATCTTTGACAACAACCAGCGTCAGCCTGCTGACTGCCAAATCATTGTGGATGGGAAGCAAGTGCGTTGAGGGGGCTGTGCATTCGCTCCGTGAAACCCGTCTTGAGGAGCAGGATTTGATTTCTCAGTTTGATGCACCCGTCAACCGACGCGGTTCGGGCTGCATGAAGTGGGACGACGAACCTCAGGTGGAATATCCTCTGTGGGTAGCTGATATGGACTTCCTGGCAGCTCCCTGTGTGCGTGAGGCACTGGCAAAGCGGCTTGAGCATGGGGTGTTTGGCTATGCTGTTCCCACCGATTCCTATTATGAGAGTATCGTCAGATGGCATCAGCAGAGGCATAGTGTCACTTATGACCGCCGCTGGATGATAGTTGTACCGGGTGTCGTGCCTGCCATCAGCGCCATTCTCAGGGCATTTACCCGGCCGGGTGACGGTGTGCTGACACTCTCGCCTGCCTATAACTGTTTCTACAGCAGCATACGGAATCTGGGTTGCAGGGCAGAGGAAAGCAGGCTTCAGGAGCACGATGGCCGTTTCCATATTGACTTTGCCGACCTCGAAGAGCGTGCCGGAAAACCCGATGTGAGCGTGATGCTCCTTTGTTCGCCACACAATCCCACGGGCAGAGTATGGACTCGCGAAGAACTGGAACGTGTGGCAGACATCTGTCTGAAGCACAATGTGTTTCTCGTTTCAGACGAGATTCATTGCGAACTTACCATGCCTGGCCGGACTTTTCTGCCTCTTTTCGCCACCGGTCATCCTGTGCTCCGTCAGGCATGCACCTGCACCAGTGCCAGCAAGGCATTCAATCTGGCCGGCCTGCAGAATGCCCAGATAATCTGTTCGGACGAAGTGGCCCGGCAGAAGATAGACCGTGCGGTGAATATCCATGAGGTGTGCGATGTCAATCCCTTCGGACTTGTTGCCACCGAGGCAGCCTATACGGGCGGCGGCGAATGGCTGGATGCTCTTCGTGCCTATCTGTGGCAGAACTACGAGGAACTGGCTTCTCTCCTGCGGGCAAATTGCCCCTCGCTTCGCGTAATGCCGCTTGAAGCCACCTATCTGATGTGGTTGGATATCAGCGCCACCGGCCTGAGTGACGAGGAATTCTGCCAGCAACTCATCAGACAGTACAGCGTGCGCCTGGCTCCAGGCTCTCACTACGGCTACGGAGGCGAAGGGTTTGTGCGCATCAATATGGCCACTCAGCGCGAGCGGCTCATTCAGGCCGGCCGTCTAATCTGTAAGTTTGTCAACGGCCAGGCATGAGTTATACGCAATATAAGGACTCTCTCCTTGCCCGCATCAGGCAGGGGGAGAAGATGACGGGCAGTCACCAACTGGCGTTGGCTGCCGTTCTCAGTGTGCCCAGCATGCTGGCACAGCTGGTGCACATCCTCATGCAATATATCGATGCCAGCATGGTGGGCAGTCTGGGCGCAAAGGCCAGCGCGAGCATCGGTATCGTAAGCACCACGCTATGGCTCTTCGGCAGCCTTTGCTCCTCTGCCAGTGTGGGTTTCTACGTACAGGTAGCCCATCGCATAGGAGCTGGAGATTTGACCGAAGCCCGACATGTACTGCGCCAGAGCTTCATCTCCTGCATCACGTTTGCCGTTATGCTCAGCGCCGTAGGCGTTGCCATCAGCCAGAGCCTGCCGCATTGGTTGGGCGGAGGAGAGGATATCTGCCGCGATGCTTCGCTCTATTTCCTTATTTTCAGTCTGGGCATTCCCTTTGCCCAACTCAATTCCCTGTGCAGCGGAATGCTCCGTTGCAGCGGCAATATGCATATTCCCAGTCTGCTCAATATCCTCATGTGCCTGCTCGATGTGGTGTTCAACTACTTCCTCATCTTCCCTTCGCGCGAAGTTTGCGGGGTTATGGTTCCCGGTGCAAACCTTGGAGTGGCGGGTGCCGGACTGGGAACTTTGCTTTCGTTCATCGTCTGCTCGCTCACCATGTGCTGGTTTGTGTGCGTGCGCAGCAGGGAGCTTAATCTTCGTCAGGATACAGGCACCTTCCGTCCACAGCGCCACACGCTCCGTGAAGCCGTGCGTATCGCCCTTCCTTTGGCAGTTGAACATATCGTGTTGTGCGGTGCACAGATTGTGAGCACCATTATTGTTGCCCCGTTGGGCACAGTTGCCATTGCCGCCAACAGCTTCGGTATTACTGTAGAGGCCCTTTGCTA
>ERZ1026874.1534-NODE-1534-length-12112-cov-9.593680_pt1 | contig 12112 bp, 8 predicted proteins | sample MGYA00380167_ERZ1026874 | MGnify/ENA primary metagenome ERZ1026874 (study PRJEB33269, sample SAMEA4719803) | human gut metagenome | biome: human-associated habitat; feature: organic feature; material: feces | place: Cameroon | collected 2013-10 ...
AAGAAGATTTAGGTAGTTTCTATCATAAGGAATATACCGATTTTGCACTTTGGGCGCCTACAGCTAATAGCGTTATTTTAAAGCTGTATTTAGAACATAGCGAATGCTATGAAATGAAAAGAGAAGATAAAGGTGTTTACCGTATCCGTATAAATAAGGATTTAGAAGACGTAAAGTATACATATCTTGTAGAAAGAAATGGTGAAGTTGTTGAAACAATCGATCCATATGGATTAAGCAGTGACGCTAATGGTAGACATAGTGCTGTAATTGATACAACGAAAATTACATCAATTTGTGATAACGCCAAGTTACCACCTTTTGATAATGTTTGTGATGCAATTATTTATGAATGCAATGTAAGAGATATTTCCAGTATTAAAACAAGTGGGATGAAAAATGCCAGTAAATATGTTGGCGCATATGAAAAAAATACAAAGTATAGAGATTATCCTACAGGAATGGATCATATTACTTCTCTTGGTATCACTCATATTCAATTACAACCAGTTTTAGATTATGCAACAGTAGATGAAATATATCCTAAAACTAACTATAACTGGGGATATGATTCTGCACAATTTATCGCTTTAGAAGGTTCCTATTCTTTAAACCCTAAAGATCCTTATTCACGAATGATAGAATTTAAAAAATTAGTAAAGGAATATCATGATGCAGGTATCAGAGTGAATCTAGATGTTGTATATAATCACATGTATGACTCAAAAAATAATCCTTTAGAAAATGTTGTGCCATACTATTATTTCCGTTATGGTGAGTGGGATTTATTAAGTAATGGTTCATATTGTGGTAATGATTTAGAATCTAGACAACCAATGGTAAAACATTTGTTTGTGGTGGCTTTAAAGACATTATTAAATTTATATAACGTAGATGGATATCGTTTTGACTTAATGGGAATTCTTGATGTTCAAACGATGAATATCATTGATAAAGAATTAAGAAAATTAAAAAACGATATTATGATCTATGGTGAAGGTTGGGATTTGCCAACAGCTTTAGGACCAGAAGAAAAAGCGAGAATTTTTAATCAGTATCAGATGGATAATATTGCTCATTTTAATGATACTTTTAGAGATGAATTACGTGGAGTTGATGGTGGATATCTTGGCTCTAATAAAGGCTATTTAACAGGTGATTTAAGTAAAGCATTTAGTGCTTGCAGTGTACTATCTGCTAATACTTTAAGTGATCCATATTACTTGCGTTTTGATAGTCCTCAAAAATCGGTTAATGCACTAGAAACACATGATAATTTAACATGTTGGGATAAGATGCATAATTGCTGTTATGGTGAAAGCAATGCTTTAAGAATGCAACGACAAAAAATGATGATTGCCTTTACTTTATTTGCACAGGGTATTCCATTTATTCATGCCGGTATGGAATTTTGTGCAACAAAAAATAATATTAAAGATTCTTATAATGCAGGAGATGATGTAAATGGAATGCATTTTGAGAGAATTGAAAAATATGAAGATGTTTTAAACTATACAAAAAAATGTATTGCCTTTAGAAAAGAACATCCTTCTTTAAGACTAAGAACAAAGAAACTCATTGAAGAAAGAGTTCGTTTTGAAATAAAAGATGAAGGTATCTTATTCTACGAGACAAGAGATGAAAATGAAATACTGAAAATTATGGTTAACCCTTCATTAGAGCATCATCAGTATGAATTTAATGATGAATGGGAAGTCGTATTTGATAGCACTGGTCATAGTTTGCAAGGATATTACACTGTTATTCAACTACCTTTATGTAGTATTGTTATATTAAAGAAGAAGGCGGTATACCTATGAAAAAACTATTTCTAACTGTTTTGAGTATCTGTACATTATTTGCGTATGTTCCAGTTTATGCTGATGAAGATCCTGAAAACAAAGAATTTACTAAATTCATGGATCAGGAATTTATCGATACAATGGAATCAGACTATTTGACAATGCATTATTCTGTAAAAGATTACAAATCTTTAGGAATAGAAAAACCGGATAGAGAGTTTGGAGATGCTTCTTTAGAAAGTTATAAAGAAGCTGTTCAAACAAACCAAGAAGCTTTATCTAAATTAAAATCATTTGACTATAATACTTTAAGTGTCAATCAACAACATGATTATGATACATATAAGAAAGCGTTAGAAGATAGTATCGCTTTAAACAGCTATCCATTATTTGATGCTTGTTTTAATCCTTATACAGGAATATTAGATAATATTGTTACAAATCTTACGGAATTTGCATTCTATGAAAAAGAAGATTTTGAAGATTATCTAGATGTATTAAGCTCTGTAAGTGATTATTTAGAAGATGCAATTGAGTTAACAGAGTATCAGGCATCAAATGGATATTTCTTAAGTGATTCGTTATTAGATGAGGCTAAAGAATGGATTTCTGATTTTACAAATAAAAAAGATAACAATGCTTTAATTTGTGTTTTTGATGAAAGTGTTGATGCGTTTGATGGCTTAACAGATGCAGAAAAAGAAAACTATAAGAAAGAAAACAAAGAGATTGTTTTAAATGATGTTCTTCCTGCATATGATAATGTATCTGTTGAACTTGAAAAATTAAGAGGCAGTGCAAAATATGAAGGAAGCTTAGCAAACTATCCTAATGGAAAAGCTTATTATCAAGCATTAGTTCAAAGTAAAACCAGTACAAATGAAACAATTGATGAATTAATAGCAGAGTGTGAAGATTATATTTCTTCATTGATTGATATTTATATTGTTTTATATTCTATGGATCAAGACATTGATACGAAATATGATCAATCAGATTTTTCTATTGGAAGTGTAGAAGACACATTAGCTTATTTACAAGAACATATGTCTGAATATCCTAAAGGACCAGATGTAACTTATATTTGTTCATATCTTGATGAAAGTGTAGCAAATGATTCAATCTTAGCATATTACTTAAATCCACCAATGGATGACTATAAACATAATGTAATTCGCATTAATGGTGAAACAGTTGGTGAAGATGACTTACAGCTTTATGGTACTTTGGCTCATGAAGGCTTCCCTGGTCACTTATATCAAACAACATGGTACTATGCAACAAACCCTCATCCAATTCGTACTGTTACTTCAATGATTGGCTATACAGAAGGATGGGCAATGTATGCTGAATGTGATGAATATTTAAACAGTCCCGAAAGTTATGAAGTTGGACAATATGCATTCTTTGATACAGCTTTAGGTTATGCAATTAATGCTTATGCGGATTTAGGTGTAAATGGTGAAGGCTGGACAAGTGAAGAATTAAATAACAAATTAAATGATATCGGTCTTGATGGAGATGCACTAGCAGAACCATTGTTTGATTTTGTTGTGGAAAGAGCTGGACAAATACTTCCTTATGGTATTGGTATGATGAAATTCCATAAATTACGTGGAAAAACATCTGAAGCATTAGGTGAAAAGTTCAACGAAACAACTTTTGATACCATTTTATTAACTTATGGTCCTAGACCTTTTGAAACTGTAGAAAATGATATTGATAACTTCATTACATTAAAAGGTTTTGAAGTGCCAGAAGAATATGACAATTTATATGATTATTTAAATACATTGATTAATCGTCAAGAATCCTCGTCAGACCCTAACTACATAGATCCAGCAATTAGAGAAGACAAGAAGACAGATTGGAAGACATATGCAGCTATTGGTGGGGTAGTGGTACTTGTAGGATTAATTATTTTCATCATACGTGCAAAGAAAAAAGAAGGTGAATGATTTGGTACAAAATCATTGGACAGATTGGCTTCATCAAGAATTTGAACAGCCATATTTCAAAGAGTTATCAACTTTTATTCATAACGAATATTTAACAAAAAACATTTATCCACCTAAATCACAGGTGTTCAGTGCTTTTGAAAATACCGATTATGAAGATATTAAAGTAGTTATTCTTGGACAGGATCCATATCATCAAAAAGGACAGGCACATGGAATGTGCTTCTCGGTAAATCCAGGAGTCAAGATTCCACCAAGTCTATTAAATATTTATAAAGAATTACAAAATGAATATGGATGCTATATACCCAATAATGGTTATTTGATGCCCTGGGCAAAGCAGGGGGTATTCTTATTAAACGCAACACTGACAGTAGAAGATTCTCATCCTTTATCGCATGCAAATAAAGGATGGGAAACTTTCACGGATCACGTTATCAAGCATATCAGTGATAGAAATAAACCAGTTGTTTTCTTACTTTGGGGAAGAAATGCAAGAAATAAAGCTAAACTAATTGATACATCAAAACATTTGGTTTTAGAAGCAGCACATCCTTCACCATTAAGTGCATATAATGGTTTCTTTGGCTGTGGTCATTTTAAAACAGCAAATGACTTTTTGTGTATGAATAGTGAAGAAACAATAGACTGGCAGATACGGAATTTATAGTAATATTAAAGAAAAAGAAGTATAATGAAAGCGTATACAAATTAAATCGCATTTGTTTAGGAGGAATAATTTAATGAGATCTAATAATATGGTCGCTATGATTCTTGCGGGTGGTAGGGGTACCCGACTTTTTGAATTAACTAAGAAAGTAGCGAAGCCTGCGGTACATTTCGGTGGAAAGTATCGTATCATCGATTTCCCTCTCAGTAACTGTGCTAACTCAGGCATATCTACTGTTGGTGTTTTAACACAATATGAATCTGTTTTACTTAACGCTTATGTTGCAAAGGAATCAAACTGGGGCTTAGATGTACAAGATGGTGGTGTATATGTATTAACACCACGTGAAAAAGACCAAAGAGGTCTAGATGTATATAAAGGAACAGCTGATGCCATCACACAGAATATTGACTTCTTAGATACTTTGGATCCAGAGTATATTTTAATATTATCTGGTGACCATATTTATAAGATGAATTATGAGAAGATGCTTGAGGCTCATAAGGCAAATAACGCTGATGCAACAATTGCTGTTCTTGAAGTACCACTTCGTGAAGCAAGTCGTTTCGGTATTATGAATACAAACGAAAATGACAAGATTGTTGAATTTGAAGAAAAACCAGCTAAACCTAAGAGTAATTTAGCTAGTATGGGTATTTATATCTTCAACTATAAGACACTAAGAAAATACTTAGTAGCTGATTTAAAGAATGCTGAAAGCAACCATGACTTTGGTAAAGATATTATTCCAGCATACTTGAATGATGGTAAGAATTTATTTGCTTATAGATTTAAGGGATATTGGAAAGATGTAGGAACAATTGATTCTCTTTGGGAAGCAAATATGGACTTGCTTGAAGAAGATGAATTAGATTTATCTGATTCTGGATGGAAGATTTATACAGAAAATAAAAATGCAGTACCTCAATATGTAGGCAGTGAAGGTAGTGTTGAAAACTGCTACATTACACAAGGCGTAAAAGTATTTGGTGACGTTAGACATTCAGTCCTTGGCTCAAACTGTACAATTGGTAAAGGTGCTAAGGTTGTGGACAGTGTAATTATGCCGGGAGCTCATATTGGAGAAGGTGCTACGGTTACACGTTGTATCGTCGCTGATAATGTTGAAATCGGTGCTGGTGTTAAAGTTGGCGACAATAATAGCGAACATATTTTACTTGTTGCTAAAAATACGAAATAGGGGTGGAGAATATGAAAGTACTAGGAATTGTCAACTTTGAAGATGATAGTGTAAAAATTGATGGACTAGGAGATTATCGTCCAGTACCTGCAGTTTCCTTTATGGGAAGATATCGTATTATCGATGTTATTTTAAGTAATATGACTAATAGTGGTATCGATAATGTACATGTATACTGTAAAGAAAAACCACGTAATTTGTTTGATCACTTAGGTGATGGATCAATGTATAACATTAACTCTAAACGTGGAAAATTACGTATTTTATATGGTGAAAAACCATTCTCATCTCCTGTATATAATACAGATATTGCTAACTTTATGTTAAATATGCAATACATTGAGGAAGATCCAAATCCTTATGTATTAGTTGCACCAAGTTATTTTGTATATAACTTTGACTTTAATGAAGCTTTTAATGCACATGTTGAATCAGGTGCAGATATTACTGTTTTATATACATCAACAAATGATGCAAAAACAAAATTCTTAAGTTGCGATGTTATCCAAATGGATAAAGAAAAGAGAATCTTATCTTTTGAAAAAAATCGTGGTAAGAGTAAGAATAGACAAGTTTCTATGGAAGCTTACATTCTTTCCAAAGCATTATTTATTCAATTAATTAAACAAGCTACTAATGTTTCTTCATTATACTGGTTTAAAGATATTTTACATGATCAGGTAAATGAACTTGTGATTAAAGGCTATGGTGTTAGAGGTTATGTAGCATGTATTGATTCATTATCAGCATTCTACAAGGTAGCAATGGAGCTTAAGAATTTAAATAATGCCGAAGCGTTATTTAAAGAAGATAGACCTATCTATACCCAAACAAATGACTCAAGTCCTACAAGATATACAAGTGATGCATGTGTTAAAGAAAGTATTATCGCTAATGGATGCTTGATTGAAGGAACTGTAGAAGGTTCTATTATTGGGCGTAATGTCACAATTAAAGAAGGCGCATATGTTAAAGATTCAATCATTATGACAGATGCGGTTATTGATAAAGACGCTAAACTTGAATATGTTGTCGTAGATAAATATGCAATTGTACATCATATTAAGAAATTAGTAGGTAGTGAAGATTCTCCTGTTTACGTTAAACGTAGAGATAGAATTTAGGTGTTAATATGAGAAGATCAATTCTATTTGTTGCAGGTGAAGGATTACCATTTATTAAAACTGGTGGACTAGCAGATGTTATTGGCAGTCTTCCAAAATCTTTACAGGAAAGAGGACATGATGTTCGTGTAGTTTTACCTCTTTATAAAAAGATTATTGAAAAACATTACGATAAACTGACTCGTATTGGCACAATTGAAGTTATTTCTGGTTGGATTCGTCAACCTGCTACATATTATTCATGTGATGTTGATGGTGTAATTTATTATTTCGTAGAGCACCAGGGCTATTTTGAAAGAGATGGCTTATATGGATATGGTGATGATGGAGAAAGATTTGCTTTCTTCCAAAAAGCTGTATTAGAAATGATTAAATATGTAAACTGGTGGCCTAATATCATGCATGAAAATGACTGGCAGACGGGTATGTTACCTTTAATGTGTCATGCATTATATGCTAATGATTATCGCTATCAAAATATTAAGCATGTTTATACAATTCATAACTTAGCTTTCCAGGGTAACTTTGGTAAAGATATGCTGGAAGGTTGTCTTGGCTTATCGCATTACTATTTTGAAAATGGTTCTGTACGTTTTGATGATGGTATCAGCTTCATGAAAGCTGCTATTGTATATGCAGACAAGATTACTACTGTTTCACCAACATATTCTGCTGAAATTCTAACGGAAACATATGGTGAAAGAATGGATTCAATGTTACGTTACAGAAGAGAAGATCTCTGGGGAATTGTTAATGGTATTGATACAGTTACATGGAATCCAAGTACAGATAAACTATTAGCGAAAAACTTTGATGCAGAAACAGTATTTGAAGGAAAAGCTGCTAATAAACTTGCTTTACAAAAAGAACTTGGCTTAGATGAAAATAAAGATTCCTGCATGATTGGTATCGTTTCAAGATTGACGAATCAAAAGGGTGTATATTTAATCACTGAGAAAATGGCCGAAATGATGAATTTAGGTATTCAATTTGTTATTTTAGGAACTGGAGAAATGGCTGCAGAAAATGCATTTAAGTGGCTTGAAAGTGAATATAAAGGAAAAGCTGTTTATTATTGTGGATATAATGAAGAACTAGCTCACCGTATTTATGCAGGATGTGACTTATTCTTAATGCCTTCCTTATATGAACCATGTGGAATTGGTCAATTAATTGCCATGCATTATGGAGCATTACCACTTGTTAGAGAAACTGGTGGTTTAAAAGATACAGTCAAACCATATAACCGTTATACAGGTGAAGGTAATGGTTTCAGTTTCCATGGCTCTTATGCTGGAGACATGATGAATACAATTCTATATGCCTTAGAACAATATAATGATAATCGTGAAGCTTGGAATACATTAGTGAAAAATGCATTAGATACTGATGTTAGCTGGAATAAGAGTGCTGCTATCTACGAGCAACTCTATTATCAATTGACGAATTGGGATTAATTTATGAAGGATATATCTATTTTGGGTATATCCTTTTTAAGCGGCAAATTACAAAAACTGCATAAATGAGCCACAAAATAATGTTTGTTCGTTTACTCACATGTTTCATGAGTGATATAATTATTGTGCTATAAGGAGGATAATTCAAATGGCTAAAAAATTAGTTACTGATTTAGATGTAACTGGAAAGAAAGTTATTGTCAGAGTTGACTTCAACGTACCATTAAAGAATGGTGAAATTACTGATGATAATCGTATTGTTGCTGCACTACCAACTATTAAATATTTAGTAGAACATGGTGCAAGAGTAATCTTACTATCTCATCTAGGTAAGATTGATTACAAGAAAACTGATGAGGAAATCGCAGCTGCTAAGAAGAAGAACAATATGGCACCTGTTGCTAAGAGACTTCAAGAAAAGCTTGAAGAAACAAAGGTTGTATTTGTTGATGCAACTAGAGGCGCTGAATTAGAAAAAGCTGTAAGTGAATTAAAAGATGGTGAAGTTCTATTGATGCAAAACACTCGTTATGAAAAGGGTGAATCAAAGAATGATGAAGAACTAGGCAAATACTGGGCTTCACTTGGTGAATTATATGTTTCGGATGCATTCGGTTCTGTACACAGAGCTCATGCAAGTACTGTAGGTATTCCAACATACTTACCAAGTGCTGTTGGTTTCTTAATTGAAAAAGAATTAAAGTTCTTAGGTGATGCTGTTGAAAACCCAGTTAGACCATTCGTTGGTATTCTAGGTGGAGCTAAAGTAGCTGATAAACTAGCAGTTATTTCTAACCTATTAGAAAAATGCGATACATTAATTATCGGTGGTGGTATGGCTTATACTTTCTTAAAGGCTCAAGGCAAGGAAGTTGGCAAATCACTAGTTGATGATACAAAGCTTGATTACTGCAAAGAAATGATGGAAAAAGCAGACAAGTTAGGTAAGAAGTTATTACTTCCTATCGATACTGTAGTTGCTAGTAACTTCCCTGATCCAATTGATGGACCAATCGAAACAGAAGTTGTATCTAGCGATGATATTCCTGCTGATAAAGAAGGTCTAGATATTGGACCTAAGACAGCTGAACTATTTGCTGAAGTTGTTAAGAGTGCTAAGACTGTTGTTTGGAATGGACCAATGGGTGTATTCGAAAACCCAACATTAGCTGCAGGTACAAATGCTGTAGCTAAAGCATTAGCTGAATGCGATGGAACAACAATTATTGGTGGTGGTGATAGTGCTGCTGCTATTAAACAACTAGGTTATGCTGATAAAGTAAGCCACGTTTCTACAGGTGGTGGTGCTTCTCTAGAATTCCTAGAAGGCAAAGGTTTACCTGGTGTAGATGTAATTGAGGAGAAATAAGTTAATGAGAAAGCCTATTATTGTCGGCAACTGGAAAATGAATAAACTTCGCAGTGAAGCTGAAACATTCATGAATGGTGTTGAAGCTCATTTAACAGGCGAAGAAAAAGCAGATTATGGTATTGCTGCTCCATTTACATGTGTTGACGTATGTGTTAAAAATGCAAAACATTTAATTGTTGCTGCTGAAAACTGTAACGAAAAAGACAGTGGTGCATTTACTGGTGAAGTAAGTGTTCCAATGTTAGAAGAAATCGGTATCACATACTGTATTATTGGACACTCTGAAAGACGTACATATTACAATGAAACAAATCATGCTTGTGCATTAAAAGCAAAACGTTTATTTGCAAGCAATATTGTTCCAATTCTATGTATTGGTGAAACAGAAGCTGAATATGATGCAGGTAAAACAGCTAACGTTATTGAAGAACAATTAAAAGGTTCTCTAGAAGGTTTAACAGCTGATGAAGTTAGCCGTATGGTTATCGCTTATGAACCTATCTGGGCTATTGGTACAGGTAAATCAGCTGACCAAACAATCGCAGAAAACTGCTGTAAGTTAGTTCGTGATACAGTTAAAGCATTATATGATGAAAATACAGCTGAAGAAGTACGTATTCAATATGGTGGAAGTGTAAAACCTACAAACATTAAAGAATACATGGCTTGTGAAGATATTGATGGTGCTCTTATTGGTGGAGCAAGTTTAAAAGTCGATTCATTTATTGAAATTATCGACGCAACAAGAGACTGATTAAGAGAATATTCTCTTGAACAGATAGAAATAAGTAATCAAGGAGGAAAAAGATTACAATGAATTATTTTGCAGATTATATTGCAGCTGTTTATGCTCGTGAAGTTATCGACTCTCGTGGTAACCCAACAGTTGAATGTGAAGTAGTTACTGAAGGTGGTGCAGTTGGACGTGCTATCGTTCCATCTGGTGCTTCTACTGGTGAACGTGAAGCTGTTGAACTTCGTGATGGTGACAAAAAACGTTTTGGTGGACAAGGCGTTTTAAAAGCTGTTAAGAACGTTAATGAAGTAATCGCTCCAAAATTAATTGGTATGGAAGTTACAGACCAAGTTGGAATCGATGAAACAATGCTAGCTATCGATGGCACAGAATTCAAGAGTGTATTAGGTGCTAACGCTACATTAGCTGTATCTCTTGCAGTAGCTAGAGCAGCAGCTGATTCTTGTGGATTACCTCTATACAAATATTTAGGTGGCCCTAACGCTAAAGTTCTTCCTGTTCCAATGATGAATGTTATGAACGGTGGTAAACACGCTGACTCTGCAGCTGACTGCCAAGAATACATGATTATGCCAGTTGGTGCAAAAGACTTCCACGAAGCAATTCGTATGGGTGCTGAAGTATTCCACGCATTAAAGAAAGTATTAAAGGGTTATGGTTACAACACAAGTGTTGGTGATGAAGGTGGATATGCTCCATCAACAATCGAAGGTAACGATGGACCACTAGAAAAACTAGGTAACGAAGGACCATTAGAATTAATGGCTGAAGCAGTTAAAGCTGCTGGTTACAAACTAGGTGATGACATTGCATTTGCTATGGACCCAGCTTCAAGTGAATTCTATGATGAAGACAAGAAGATGTACGTTCTAAAACGTTCTGGTGAAGGCGAAAAGACAAGTGCTGAAATGGTTGACCTATATGAAAAATGGTGTGACAAATATCCTATCGTTTCAATCGAAGACGGCTTAGCTGAAAACGATTGGGATGGTTGGAAACTATTAACAGAACGTTTAGGCGACAGAATCCAATTAGTTGGTGATGACCTATTCGTTACAAACACAACATTCATCCGTAAGGGTATTGACTTAGGTGTTGCTAACGCAGTATTAATCAAACTAAACCAAATCGGTACATTAACAGAAACATTCGATGCTATCGAAATGGCTAAAGAAGCTGGTTATACAGCAGTAGTTTCTCACCGTTCTGGCGAATCTGAAGATACAACAATTGCAGATCTTGTAGTTGGTGTAAATGCAGGACAAATCAAGACTGGTTCTATGAGCCGTACAGACCGTATTGCTAAATACAACCAATTAATGAGAATTGAAGAAGAATTAGGTTCAGTTGCTCAATACAAAGGAAGAAAAGCTTTCTACAATGTTAAGAGCATCTCTGCTGACAAAAAGCCTGCTAAAAAAGCTTGTGCTAAAAAAACAACTAAGAAATAAGTCTTAGCTAAAAACAAAATGAAAACGCTATGGAGCAATCTATAGCGCTTTTTTTGTGCACAATATACTTTAACTGATCAAAAAAGACTGATTAACTATCTAATCAGTCGGTATAAACATGTTGCCGTTGAAATATAAATTAGAATATATTTCTGTTACGAGAACAATATCTATAGAATATTTTTTAATATAATCTTCTAAATGAAATGAATCATCATTAAGTCTTAAATCAATAAATACAGTTGTATTAAAATGTGAAGCAATCCATTCTTCGTTAACATTGCATAAAGAATCACGGAATACTAACATATTTGGTTTTG
>ERZ1026874.1537-NODE-1537-length-12105-cov-9.167635_pt1 | contig 12105 bp, 11 predicted proteins | sample MGYA00380167_ERZ1026874 | MGnify/ENA primary metagenome ERZ1026874 (study PRJEB33269, sample SAMEA4719803) | human gut metagenome | biome: human-associated habitat; feature: organic feature; material: feces | place: Cameroon | collected 2013-10 ...
TAATTGCCTCCTTATATTTGTTATTAGATAAAAAGGCACTAGTTCCCCAAAAAAGCAAAAAAAATCTGGCATTTCACCAGATTTCTTCATTATTCTTTAGCACCGTATAACTCGTAGTAAGCATCAATTCTTGAAAGTAAGTCATCATCAAGTTTGTTTTCTTCTTTTAAGATTTCAACAACTTCAGGCATGCTTACAATTGCTGCAGCAGGGAAGCCATATAGTTCACTAACTTCTTTTAAAGCTGTTTTTTCTGACTTGCCTTTTTCATTACGATTTAATGATACGATTAAGCCTACAATTTCAACATTAGCTTGAGCTCTAACAATTGGAACTGTTTCTTCCATTGATTTACCAGATGTAGTTACATCTTCAATCATAACAACACGGTCACCATCTTGTAATTTTGAGCCAAGTAAGATACCTGTATCACCATGATCTTTAACTTCTTTTCTATTTGAACAATAACGTACTTCTTTACCATATAATTCATAGAAAGCCATAGCTGTAGCTACTGCTAGTGGAATACCTTTATAGGCAGGTCCAAATAATACGTCAAAGTCTTCACCAAATTGGTCATGGATAGCTTTAGCATAATAACAAGCTAATTCATGTAGTTGTCTACCTGTTACATATGCTCCTGCATTCATAAAGAATGGAGATTTTCTACCTGATTTCAATGTAAAATCACCAAACTTCAAGGCATTGCATGAAAGCATGAATTCAACGAAATCCTTCTTGTATTGTTCCATTATTTCATTACCTCTTCAATTGCAGTATAAGTTGCTTTTGGATCAGTACTCTTTGTAATACTTCTACCAACTACAATCATGTCACAACCCTGTTCTTTAGCATATTCTGGAGTAGCAACTCTCTTTTGGTCATCAGCAGAGTTACCAGTCAAACGAATACCTGGAGTTACTGTCAAAAAATCATTTCCACAAGCTTCATGAATTGCTTTTGCTTCATGAACTGAACATACAACTCCATCAAGTCCTGCTTCTGAAGCATTTTTTGCATAACGAATTACTGTATCAATTACTTCACCAGGAATACCAAGTTCTTCATTCATACTTTCTTTAGATGTACTTGTTAATACTGTTACACCAATTAGTTTTGCTGGTTCTTGTCCACTAGGAGTACCTTCTAAGATTCCTTCTTTTGCAGCTTTCATCATTTCGATACCACCTGCGCAATGACAGTTAACAATATCTACTCCAAGTTTAGCAAGGTTCTTCATTCCACCTTTTACAGTATTAGGAATGTCATGTAGTTTTAAATCTAAGAAGATTTTGTGGCCCATAGCTTTAACTTCTTTAACAATGTCTAAACCGCAGGCATATGTTAATTCCATACCAATTTTTACATATACTGGTTCATCAAATTGTTTTAAGAAATCTAAAACCTGTTCCTTGTTTGAAAAATCTAAAGCAATAATTGTTCTACTCATTTTAATCTCCTTCCTATAACTTCTTGAATAGATGTATATCCATATTTCTTCAATGTTTCTGGTAAGTCTTCGATGATTTTTTTACAGATATATGGATCTTTAAAGTTCATTGCACCTACTTCTACGGCACTTGCACCTGCAAGTAAATACTCTAGAACATCTTCGCTGTTACTAATACCACCAACACCAATAATTGGGATATTTACTGCTTTTGCACATTGATATACACAACGTATACCTACTGGTTTTACAGCCGGTCCACTTAAACCACCTGTAGTATTTGCTAAAACTGGTTTACCTGTTCTTAAGTTAATACGCATACCTAATAGTGTATTAATCATGACAAGACCATCTGCGCCACCTTCTTCTACAGCTTTTGCAATAGCAACAATATCTGTTACATTTGGTGATAACTTTACATAGATAGGTTTTTTAGATACTTTCTTGCATATTTCTGTAACATGTTTTGCCAAAGTGGGTTCTGTACCTAATCCCATTCCACCATGTTTTACATTAGGACAAGAAATATTTAATTCAAATGCTTTTACTACAGGATTATCATTCATCTTTTCAATGACTGTAACATAATCTTCTTCTGTGCTGCCTGCAACGTTAGCGATTATCTCTGTATCATATTGAGCCAAAAATGGTAGTTCTTTTTCAATGATGTAATCTACACCATGATTTTGTAAACCGATGGCATTTAACATACCACATGGTGTTTCCGCAATTCTTGGTGTAGGATTACCAAATCTTTCTACTGGTGTTGCTGATTTAATCGCAATACCGCCAAGTAAAGAAAGATCATAAAGTTCAGCGTATTCTCTTCCATATCCAAAGCAGCCACTTGCTGGAATGATAGGATTTTTTAAATTTAAGCCAGGTAGTTTAACTGATAAATCCATTTAGAGTACCACCTTTCCTATTTCAAATACTGGTCCATCTTTACATACACGTAAACTGTTACCTTCTGTATCTTTTACAACACATCCCATGCATGCGCCAAGTCCACAAGCCATTCTCGCTTCTAAAGAAATACATCCTTTAGTATATTTAGAGTTAACTGCTTTAAGCATTGGTAATGGTCCACAACTTAATACATATTCTTGTTTAATATGATTTTCATTAATTGCATCAATGACTGTTCCTTTTGTACCAAGACTGCCATCCATCGTTGCTACATATACTTCATCTGCATATTTCTTGCATTCATCTAGTAAAATAGCGTCATCTTTTGTATTAAAACCTACAACTACAGTAACTTTTTGACCAAGTTTCTTATATTTTTTTGCAGTTTCAACTAATGGTGGTACCCCAACGCCTCCACCAATGAGTAATACATCTTCGTTTAATACTGGAAAACCATTTCCACATGGTCCAAATAATGAGACTTCTTGATTCATAGAAGTCATCACCTTTGTTCCATTACCCACTACTTTATATACAAGTACAAGTGTTTTTTCATCAAGCATTTCACATACAGAAATAGGTCTTCTTAAGAAATAACCAGGCACTTCAACTTCAACAAATTGTCCACATCTAACATCTTTTGCTAGATCCGTTTCAATTTCCATGCGGTATACATCTTTACCAATATTTGTATTACTTGTTATGATTCCTGTATCTACTTTCATTATTTCCCCATTTCATTCATTGAAATCATAGAAAAACTTCTTGATTCTAATACTCTACATAATGCATCAGCTGTATCTAGTGAAGTCATACAAGAAATGTTATTTTCAGCAGATACTCTTCTGATTAAGAAACCATCCAAATTAGTTTCACGGTTCTTATCTTCCATTGTGTTAATAACGAATGATACTTTTCCTTGTTGAATAATATCAAGCACATTTTCTTTTTCACTTTCTTCAGAAATCTTAGCTGCTGTATGAACAAACAAACCATTTTCCTGTAAGAATTTAGCAGTACCTGCTGTAGCATAAATACCATAACCAATTGCATATAATCTCTTAGCAATCTTTAGGGCTTCTGTTTTATCAGCATCCGCGATTGTCATTAATACTGTTCCATACATTGGAATCTTAACACCACTAGCTACTAATGCTTTATATAGTGCTTTTTCTAAATTTGTATCCCCACCAAGAGCTTCACCTGTAGACTTCATTTCTGGTCCAAGCACTGTATCTACACTTCTTAATTTAGCAAATGAGAATACTGGAGCTTTTACATATACTCTTGATTTATCTTCTGTATGATAGCCAGGTGTCAAGCCTTGTTCAGCAATTGATTGACCAAGAACTGCTTTTGTTGCAACAGTACACATTGGTACACCTGTAATCTTAGATAAGAATGGTACTGTTCTACTTGATCTTGGGTTAACTTCTAATACATATACTTTATCGTTTTTATCGACAATAAACTGAATGTTATATAAGCCGACAAATTCAAAGCCTTTACCAATACGTGTTGCATAATCGATAATTGTATCTTTAACTTCTTGAGATAAAGTTTGTGTTGGATATACAGAGATAGAGTCACCAGAGTGAATACCAGCTCTTTCGATATGTTCCATAACTCCTGGAATATATACTTCTTTACCATCAGCAATCGCATCAATTTCACATTCTTTACCTAAAACATAACGGTCAACAAGAATTGGTGAATCATGAGAAATTTCTTTAACGGCAGTAGCCATATATTTCTTTAGTTCTTCATCGTCATGTACGATTTCCATTGCTCTACCACCTAATACATATGATGGTCTTACAAGTACTGGGTAAGAAATCTTATGAGCAATTTCTAATGCACCTTCAACCGTAGTAGCTGTCATACCTTCTGGTTGAGGAATATCAAGTTTCTCTAACATTGTTTCAAATTCATGACGGTCTTCTGCTTTATTAATAGAATCTAGTGAAGTACCTAAGATCTTAACGCCATGTTCACTTAATGAATCAGCTAAGTTAATTGCTGTTTGCCCACCAAACTGTACGATAACACCTAGTGGTTCTTCTAAGTCAATAACATGCATTACATCTTCTGTTGTTAGTGGTTCAAAATATAACTTGTCAGAAATAGAGAAGTCTGTTGAAACTGTTTCTGGGTTATTGTTGACAATAATTGCTTCATAACCTTCTTCATGTAATGTTTCAATACAATGTACAGTAGCATAGTCAAACTCTACACCTTGACCAATTCTGATTGGACCAGAGCCTAATACGATAATCTTCTTTTTGTCACTTCTAACAGATTCATTTTCATGTTCATAAGTTGAGTAGAAATAAGGTGTTTCTGAACAGAATTCACCTGCACAAGTATCTACCATCTTATAAACTGGTGTAATCTTATTTTCTTTTTCTAATCGATATAAATCGATTTCTTTCATCTTCCAGTTTCTAGCAATATAAGAATCCGCAAAGCCATATTTCTTTAATTTTCTTAATACTTCAATATTGCCTGTATTATCATTCATCAATTTTTCTAAATCGATAATCTTTTGAATATGAGCTAAATACCAGTTATCAATATTCGTAACTCTATTAACTGTTTCTACGTCGTAGCCTCGTCTTAACCATTCAGCTACTGCGAAGATTCTTTCATCATCTCTACCATCAATCTTCTTGAATAGTTCTTCTTTTGTTAGTTCTTTGAATTCTTTCTTTTCAATATGATCTACTTTAATTTCTAGAGAACGAACTGATTTCAAGAATGATTCTTCAAAGTTACGTCCAATAGACATTACTTCACCTGTTGCCTTCATTTGTGTTCCAAGTTTTCTATCTGCATTAGGGAACTTATCAAATGGTAGACGAGCAAATTTTGTAACAATATAATCTAGTGCTGGTTCAAAACATGCATAAGAAGTACCTGTAATAGGGTTAATAATTTCATCTAATCCTAAACCTACTGCAAGTTTGGCACTAATTCTAGCAATTGGATAACCTGTAGCTTTAGAAGCTAAAGCACTTGATCTAGATACACGTGGGTTAACTTCAATTACATAATATTTGAAACTCTTAGGATCTAGCGCTAACTGCACGTTACATCCACCACAAATATGTAATGCACGAATAATTTTTAATGCTGAATTTCTTAGCATTTGATTTTCTCTATCCGTCAATGTCTGTACTGGTGCAGTAACGATAGAGTCACCAGTATGAATACCCACTGGGTCTAAGTTTTCCATGTTACAAATAACAATTGCATTGTCCTTTGCATCACGCATTACTTCATATTCAATTTCTTTATAACCAGCAATTGACTGTTCAACTAAAATCTGATGAACTGGTGACATTTTTAAGCCACTATCAGCAATCACACGAAGTTCTTCTTCATTATGAGCAAAGCCTCCACCAGTACCGCCTAATGTATAAGCAGGTCTAATAACTAGTGGATAACCTTCGCGTTTTCCAAATTCTACTGCTTCTTCAATAGAGTGACAGATATCACTTTCAGGAATTGGTTCATGAAGCTGTTGCATTAAACTTCTAAATCTTTCACGGTCTTCTGCCTGATTAATTGCATCAATATGAGTACCTAAAACTTCTACGCCAAAATCATTCAGAATACCATCATTCGCTAGTTCTACAACAAGGTTAAGTCCTGTTTGACCACCAAGAGAGCCTAAAATTGCATCTGGTCTTTCTTTGAAAATAACACGTTTTGCAAATTCCAGTGTAAGTGGTTCAATATATACTCTATCAGCAATTGTAGAGTCAGTCATAATAGTTGCTGGGTTGGAATTGATTAAGATAACTTCATATCCTTCTTCACGTAGAGCAGTACATGCTTGTGAACCAGCATAGTCAAATTCTGCAGCTTGTCCGATGATAATTGGTCCTGAACCAATTACCATAATTTTATGAATATCTGTACGCTTAGGCATGTCTTTCCTCCTTGTCAATTAATTCAATAAATTTATCAAATAAATAATTGCTGTCTTGTGGACCAGCATTAGCTTCTGGATGATATTGCACAGCAAAAACTGGATACTTTGTATGTCTTACCCCTTCACAACTCTTATCATTTAGTGCTTGATAGCTCATTTCTAAGTCAGTACCTTTTAAAGAATCAATATCTACCGCAAAGCCATGGTTTTGAGAAGTAATTTCAACTTTTCCAGTTTCTAAATTAACAACTGGATGATTTCCCCCACGATGACCAAATTTCAACTTGTAAGTTTTGGCATCAGAAGCAAGCGCTATCAATTGACATCCTAAACAAATTCCAAAAATTACTGTTTGTGGAATTAACTCTCTCACAGTTTCAATTACATCTGTTAAATCAGCTGGATCGCCAGGACCATTACTTAAAAATACTGCGTCTGGATGTAAATCCATTATTTCTTTAGCAGTTGTATTATATGGAACTACGATTAAATCACATCCTCGTTTTGATAACTCTCTTAAAATAGATAGTTTAATCCCAAAATCCATTACGACTATCTTTTTTCCTCTTCCTGGAATTGGATAAATAGATTGTGTAGAAACTCTTTTAACCTGATCGTGCAAGAAATCAGTATTTTTAAGTTTTTCAACTACTTCTTCAATTTCTGATTCAGAATTACAGAATGATGCTTTTAATGTACCAATCGCACGAATTTTCTTTGTGATTTCTCTTGTGTCCACGCCATAAATTCCTGGAATATGCTCACGTTTTAAATAAGCATCCAATGTTTCTTCATTTCTAAAATTACTAGGTGTTTCGCAATAGTCTTTAATTACAAAACCAAATACATGTGGAACAATTGATTCATTATCATCACGATTGATTCCATAATTTCCAATTAAAGGATAAGTCATCATTACAATCTGACCGCAATAAGAATTATCTGTTAAAATTTCCTGATAACCAGTCATAGAAGTATTGAATACAAGCTCTCCTACGCGATATTCATCACTTCCAAATCCCTCACCCTCAAAGAAAGTTCCATCTTCAAGTACTAAAAATCTTTTCACTCTGTTACTCCTTCCATACTGTATTTCCATTTACAAATGTTTGTTTTACTTTTGCATATACGCTGTATCCGGCAAATGGTGTGTTCTTACCTTTTGATTCAAAGGTATCTACATTAATCATACATTCTTTATCAAGTTCTACGAGAAATAAATCACTCGCATAACCTTTTTCTATCTTGCCAACTTTATCAAGTCCAAAACGTTTTGCTGGTTTTTCACTCATCCACTTTACAAGCTGTTGTAATGTCCATCTCTTTTGGCGATATACAAATTCACTGTATAAAAGTGGAAAAGCTGTCTCTAATGATACGATACCAAAGGCACTGTTAGCCATTGGTTTAGCTTTATCCTGCATTGTATGAGGAGCGTGGTCATTAGCGATGAAATCTAATGTTCCATCTTCTAGTCCTTCGATTAAGCTCATTCTATCATAATGCGTTCTTAATGGTGGATTCATTTTCCACATTGGTCCTTTAACATCTTTATCTTCCAGTAATAAATGATGCACAGTTACTTCCCCACTTACATCTGCACCTTGTTTTTTAGCTTTTCTTAATGCTTCAACAGAAAGATGAGAAGAAATATGACAAGCATGATATTTACCACGAGTATCTAATGCTGTTTGTAAATCGTGAATCAATGGTTCACTTTCACATTCATCTTTAATGCCAATCCAGCCTTTGCTTGTGACTATTTCACTATCATGTACTGATCCACCTTGTGGTCTATATTTAAGATCTTCTGTATGACAGGCAATGATAAAGTCTTCTTTTTTACCAAGCTCTAAAGCTCCTTTTAAAAGCTTTTGATCATTCATCCCGATACCATCATCACTGAACCAGCAAACCCCAAGCTCTCTCATTCCTTTTAAATCTGATAACTCTTTTCCTGCTTCTTTTTTTGTAATCGTACCATATGGATAAGTATGCACAACAGATTCTTTTTCAATAAGTTTTAAATACTCTTCCATAACACTTTTTGTATCAGGTGAAGGAATGACATTAGGCATTGCAAATACGCTTGTAAATCCTCCATGAGCTGCCGCTAAAGAACCTGTATGAATTGTTTCTTTTTCAGTGTGACCTGGTTCTCTAAAATGTACATGTACATCTACTAGACCTGGTAATAATGTTAGACCTGTCGCATCAATTTCTTCTGCATCTGAAACAATATTTGTACCAATTTCTAAAATACTGTTTTCATCAAATAGAACATCAACTTTTTGCAATGTTCCTTGATACAACACATCTGCGTTACGAATAATTGTTTTCATTTATTTTTCCTCAAAAGGTGTGTGTCCAAAAGCACGTTTTATTACTGCTTTACGAACTAACATTCCATTATGCATTTGCGCAAAGATACGTGATTTTTCTGCTTCAACTAAATCTGTATCAATTTCTACACCACGGTTAACTGGTGCTGGATGCATGATAATTGCTGTATCTTTAAGCATTGCATATCTTCTCTTGTTCATACCATATTTTTCAAGGTATTCTTCATCATTTATATTAGAAAGGTTAGCTCCTCTTTCTTTTTGAATACGTAGCATCATTACAACATCTGCATCTTTAATTGCTTCATCAAAGTCTACAAATGGATAGCCTTCTCTTTCAAATTCTTTTGGTCCAGCAAATTTAACATCCATACCAAATAATTCAAAAGCATACTTGTCTGATTGAGCTACTCTAGAGTGTTCTACATCTCCACAGATAACTACTTTTAAGCCTTCAAATTTATGGAACTCTTTATATATTGTTAGTAAGTCTAATAAACACTGTGTTGGGTGTTCATTAGCACCATCACCTGCATTCAATACAGGAATATTTAAACCTTCAAGTTCATTCCAGTAGAATTCTTGAGAACTGCGGATAACTAGAGCATTATATCCAGCAGATTCTAATGTTTTACATGTATCGTATAGGGTTTCTCCCTTTGTGACAGAAGATGCACTAGTCGCAATATCTGCAACTTTACATCCTAATTGTAATTCAGCTGATTCAAAGGAATAATGTGTTCTTGTGGATGCTTCAAAAAAAAGATTGGCAATAAGTGCCTTGTCAGGCAATTGCCAATCTGAATAGGAATTAGAAAATAATAAAGCATCGTTAAGGATATGAATCATATCGTCCTTAGAAAGATCTCGCATTGATACTAGTGAGTACTTATTCATAAAAAACGCCTCCATTTTTCTTAAAAAAAGGGATTGAAACGTACTACAGTTATTCAATTCCTTTTTCTTCTGAATTAGTATATCAAAATAGATATTTATTGCAATAGATATTTCAAAATTCACCCGATAAACTATAACTAAATTTAACAAGTGCTTTAACTGATATTTACATCAATAAACAAAGTAAATAATGATATTTTTCGCTACCTCATTAAAAATTTCATTTTTCAGCGAGTTGGCACTTTCATATAACAAAAACTTGAAGAAAATTCTCCAAGTTTATATTTTTAGCTAATCATGTAATCTATTTCATCTTCATCATAGAATGATTCATATTCATCTCTAATATCATCAAAAATTTGACTATTAATTCTTTCTTTAACTAGAGATAATGCTTTCACATAGAAATCAGCACCATTTCTAATTTCTTTTTCATAACCTTTTTCGGCATGTTTCAGAAATAGATAAGCTGCTTCAACATCAGTTCTCATTAAGCCATCAGGCATAAGTTCTCTACCAAGCGCAAAGCAAAGGCTTGGATACTCATCTAACTCCTCACAACAAATTAAATCATCCCAACTGTCACTCAATAGAATACAAGCAGCCTTATTATAGTAATAGATTGATAATTCAGAATCTTTCACTCCCCACTTGTCACTACTGTATATATCACCAAGTTTATAGCAAGCATCTACATTATTTTTTTGTGATGCAAGTTCAAAATAAGTAATAGCAAGTTCAGTATCTGCTTCTACACTTCTTCCATAAAGATAACAATATCCTAGATTACTCGTTGCAATATCATTACCCATGGTACTTGCTAGATGATAATACTTAACTGCATTTTCATAATCTTTATGCATGTAGTAATTAGCACCTTTATTTAGAATGTAGTTAGAATCGCCTTCTTTTATTGCTTCTTTGTCTGTTCTAGTTAATTTCATTGTAATCACCTCTTTTTCTTATAAAACTTTTTGTAAAATAATAGCTATGATAAGAATAATAGCGCCTACAGCAGCAAATATTTTTGCAATCTTAGTGTCCTTCTCTAATGGAAAATAGAATTCTTCAGCGTTATTAGGATTAACAAATATTTCTACTTTTTGTCCAATAGATACTTCTGGCTTTGCTGTACCAACAAAAGCTTTATTTCTTCTTAAAACACCATTTACTGTATATTCATATACAGTATAATAAGTTTGAAGTTGAGGTTCACCATTATTTGTGAGTGTTTGATTTAAATCTTCTTGTTTAATAGCTACTACTGTTGCAACAACTTTCTTTGTACAATTGGCTCTTACTTTCTTACTTCTTAAAAAAATAGATATACTTGTCATCACAAATACAACACCAAGTATTAGCATTATCCAACTGATTATTTTCATATTTCTATTTTTCCCATATCTTTCTAACACAATTATATAATTGATAAAATTATATTGATAGAAATTTAAGACATACTATTACTGTTAGAAAAAAGATTGAATCAGTTTGATTGATCATTTACATGTTGAAGCAAATCTACATATCAAGTAGACTATATAAGGCAATCAAGATGTATTAAATCATATAATCATTCAAAAAATAAAAATACCTATGTATTAAATAAGGATTGCAAAAATATTGAAAGGAACATAAAAATGAAGAAAAAAATTTCTATTCTAATGACACTAATGATGGCTTTTACACTAGCAGCTTGTGGAAATAAACCATCTAATAATCCTGGTAATGAAAGTACTATTACTTCTGCTGTTGATTTCTATACAGAAGTTTGGAATGAATTTGGAGAAGATAAACAATTCGCTGCTGTTGGTGGAGATGCAGAACATGAAGCAGAAGCTCCTGCTAAATTTGCTCTAACAGATGCTAACAAAGAAACATTTGAATACTTACTACTTGTTAATGATGAACTATATGACATGCTTGATGATGATGTTGCAACATTACAACACATGATGAATACAAATACATTCAGTTCTGCTGTTGCTAAATTAAAGGATCCATCAAAAGCAAGTGAATTTGCTGAAGAATATAAAACAGTTGTACAAAATCAACAATGGATGTGTGGTTTTCCAGATAAAGTCGTTGTTATTTCTGTAGAAAACTATATTGTTATGGCTTATGGTTATGATGAAATCATTGATGATTTAGTTCATGCCTGCTCAGAAGTAAATGCTTCTTCTACAGTTCTTGTAGATGCTCCAGCAGTACAAGACTAATTGATTTAAAACTAATTCAGGGAAGGTTTCTAATCTTCCCTATATTTATACTTATTTTCATATATTTCATTTAAATGGAGGAGAGCTCATGCTTTTTTCAAGCGTACCATTTTTATACTGGTTTTTACCATGTGTGCTTATTTTATATGCAATTGTTCCACGTATATTAAAAAATACTGTATTACTGTTATCCAGTTTATTCTTTTATGGTTATGGCGAACCAAGATACGTTATATGGATGGTAGTTGCGATTATATTAGCTTATATATTCGGATTACTCATTGAACGCTATGAAACATTTCCACAATTATCTAAGTTATTTCTAGTATTATCAGTTATTAGCAGTATTAC
>ERZ1026874.1538-NODE-1538-length-12096-cov-19.612740_pt1 | contig 12096 bp, 5 predicted proteins | sample MGYA00380167_ERZ1026874 | MGnify/ENA primary metagenome ERZ1026874 (study PRJEB33269, sample SAMEA4719803) | human gut metagenome | biome: human-associated habitat; feature: organic feature; material: feces | place: Cameroon | collected 2013-10 ...
ATTCTATGTGGGGTATGATTCTCGGTAAGAGTGGTAAGATTCCTGGAGAGATTGACCCAGAACTCGTAGAGCTTGCCAAGAAGCAGGGTCGTGAGTTTACAGATGTTGATGCTCATACATTGCTTACTAATGCACTCGACGACTTCAAGAAGGAAATGGACGAGAACGGTTGGGATTACGGTCAGGACGATGAGGAGCTCTTCGAGCTCGCTATGCACCCAGAGCAGTATCGCAACTTCAAGAGCGGTCAGGCTAAGAAGAACTTCCTGGCTGACCTCCAGAAGGCAAAGGATGCCAAGCTCGGCAGCACCTTGACTCCAGCCCAGCTCGCAGAGTTCAAGCATGCCAAGGCTGATGCTATCGTAGCACCAGTAGCTGGTCAGATTTTCTGGGAGTTCCAGGGCGAGGGCGAGTGCCAGCCAGCTGTAGAGCCATTCATCGGTAAGGAGTACAAGGAAGGTGATGCCTTCTGCTACATCCTCGCTCCATGGGGTGAGTTTGAGACTGTTCCTGCCGCTTTGGGTGGTAAGCTCGTGGAAATCAATGCTAAGCAGGGCAGCAAGATCCGCAAGGGTGATGTCATCGCTTACATTGAGCGCAACGCTGAGTAAACATTAAATTTATGAATTATCAAGCAATTATTGATAAGTATTATCCTGAGGATAATGAGCTTCGCCATATCCTCATCACACATAGTCAATCTGTAGCGCGAAAAGCGCTACAGATTGTTTCGTCTCATCCCGAACTGCATCTGGATGCCGAGTTTATAGAGGAAGCAGCCATGCTTCACGACATCGGAATCTTCCAGACCGATGCTCCTGGCATTCACTGTTTCGGTTCGCAGCCTTACATCTGTCATGGCCGACTGGGTGCCGAACTGCTGCGCAAGGAAGGATATGAGCGACATGCTCGGGTATGCGAGCGCCACACCGGTGCCGGCATTACGAAAGAGCAGATCGAGAAGCAGCAACTGCCACTGCCTCACCAGGATTTTCTGCCGGAAACCATGGAGGAGAAGGTAATCTGCTATGCTGATAAATTCTTCAGCAAGACTCATCTCGATAAGGAAAAGAGTATAGAAAAGGCAGAGAAAAGTCTCGCTAAGTTTGGCGAGGAAGGAGTAAAGCGCTTCCAGGAATGGGAGCGGATGTTTGAAATAGGATAGAAGTTCAGTTGGGTGACTTCTTAACAATAATTTCTGAATGAGAAAACAATCAACTATAGCTGTTCTGATGTTTGCATCCATCGCTGCCATGATGGTTGCAAACCCAGGTATGCCTTCTAAAAAGAAAGACAAGAAGGCTCAGGTGGATTCTACTGCCGTGGCTGTGGGCGACTCCGTCTTTGTCGATTCGCTCGGCAATGAAATCATCAGTACGGAGACCGATACCACCCAGATGGACTCGCTGCAGAAGGCTATATGGAAACATAATAAGGTAGTGGATGACAGTATCCATCAGGATAGTATCAACCGTAAGAAGTCGGGTGGTATTGATGCGCCGGTCAGTTATCAGGCAGACGACTCGCTGGTCTATGATGCTCATAACAAGGTAGCGCATCTCTTTGGTAATTCGAATGTGAAGTACCAGAACATGGATCTTTCTTCTGATCGTATATCCATGGATCTCGACAAGAGCAATGTGAAGGCAATGGGTACTCCCGATTCTTCTACTAAGGAAGGTGTCAAGGGAAAGCCAATCTTCAAGATAGGAGGTGATACCTACGATACCGACACGATTAAGTTTAATTTCAAGAGTAAGAAGGCTCTTATCAATAATGTATATACAGCGCAGGAAGATGGTTTCTTGCGAGGTATGAAATCGAAGCGAGATTCTTCTGGTACGGTTTATCTGAAACATGCCACCTATACCACCTGTGATGATCCGCATCCGGATTTCTATATCTCACTCTCACGTGCCAAGATGCGACCGAATAAGGATGTGGTCTTCGGACCTGCTCATCTCGTGGTGTGCGATGTGCCGGTTCCTATAGCCATACCATACGGTTTCTTCCCGTTCTCCAAGAGCTACAGCAGCGGTTTCATCATGCCGACATACGGTGATGAGAGTGCGCGCGGATTCTATCTCAGGGATGGTGGTTATTATTTTGCCATGAGTGACAAGTGGGACTTGAAGCTCCTCGGAGAAATCTATACCAAGGGATCTTGGGGACTTTCGGCGGCAAGCAACTATCGCAAGCGATATAAGTATTCCGGTTCCTTCTTCTTCAGTTACCAGGATACGAAGAATGGAGACAAGGGAATGCCTGATTTCACAGAGCAGGAGAGCTTTAAGTTGCAGTGGAGTCATAGACAAGACTCAAAGGCTAATCCGTTCAGTTCGTTGTCGGCAAGTGTCAACTTTGCCACATCCAGCTATGAGCGGAATAATCTGAGTTCACTCTATAATCCTCAGACGATGACGCAGAGTACTCGAACCTCTTCCGTCAACTGGAGTACAACATTCTCCAGCATCGGTATGTCGCTCAGTTCTACTGCCAATCTTTCGCAGAACATGCGTGACTCTTCGATAGCGATGACCTTGCCAGACCTCAACATCTCTATCTCCCGATTCTATCCGTTCAGAAGAAAGAAGATGGTGGGTGATGAAAGGTGGTACGAGAAAATCTCCATGAGCTATACCGGTCATATCTCCAACAGTATCAATACCAAGGAGGATAAGCTGATGCACAGTTCGCTTATCAAGGACTGGCGCAACGGATGGCAGCATCAGATACCAGTGAGTGCATCGTTCACTCTCTTCAAATATCTCAATGTGAATCCATCGTTCAACTTCACCGACCGTATGTATACCAATAAGGTGGAGAAATCATGGGATAGCGAAAAGCAGGTTGAGAAGAGTGATACCATATATGGTTTCAACAATGTTTATAACTGGAACATGAGTGTAGGTCTCTCTACCAAGCTGTATGGATTCTGGATTCCTAACCGTAAGCTCTTCGGCAATAGGATTGACAGAATTCGCCACGTGCTCACTCCGACAGTCAATTTCAGCTATGCACCAGACTTCGGTGCTAGCCGGTATGGATTCTGGGATACTTATCAGAAGACCGATGCTGACGGCAACGTATCGCTCGTCAGTTATTCACCATATCAGAATGCACTTTACGGTGTGCCGGGTAAGGGCAAGAGTGGTAACATTTCATTCACTTTGGGTAATAACCTGGAGATGAAATGGAGAGATAAGAACGACAGTCTCAAGAAGGTGAGTCTCATTGACGCGTTCGACATCAATATGAGTTACAACACCGCAGCCAAGGTTCGCCCTTGGAGCGATATGAATATCAACCTCCGTCTCAAGTGGTGGAAGAACTACACATTCAATATGAATGCTGTCTTTGCTACATACGCATATGAACTGGATGATCAGGGTAATGTGTTTGTCGGCAACCACACAGAGTGGGGCAAGGGTCGATTCGGACGATTCCAGGGAATGTCTCAGAACTTCTCATTCACGCTGAATCCGGAAAAGTTGAAGAAACTCTTCGGTGGTGGCGATGATGATGATGATAAGGACAAGAACAGGAAGAGCGATGATGACGATGAAGGTATGGATACCGACATAGAAAGCAACGTGGATGATAATATCGAGAAGGGTAAAACGGCTGCCAAGAAGAGTGGCGGCGGTAAAGCAAAGACCGACAGTGACGGTTATATGGCATTCAAGATGCCTTGGTCTTTGACCTTTGGATATGGTGTTACGATGCGTGAAGATACTCGACGAGAGAAATTCAACGAGAAGTCCATGCGCTATCCATACAAGTTTACACAGACGCTTAACATGAGTGGTAATGTTCGCTTGAGTGATGGATGGAACATCAGTTTCTCTTCCGGTTACGACTTCGAGAATTCCAAGATTAGTATGACTACAGCCAGTCTGGCTCGAGATCTCCACTGCTTCAACATGAGTTGTTCTGTAGTACTTGCGCCATATACCAGTTATAACTTCACCTTCCGATGCAATGCAGCTACATTGACGGATGCGCTGAAGTATGATAAGCGTAGTGGCTATTCTAATGCAGTAAAGTGGTATTAGTCTGAAAATAGAAATCAAATAAAAATCAAACGAGGATAACAGGTATTTGAAAAAAATGCCGGTTATTCTCGTTTTTTTTTATGATATGTCTTTGTTAGTTCAGATATTAATCGTAAATTTGTACCGGATATGGAAAATCATATTTTGGATAATTCCCCAAAAAGCAATTGAAAATAATAATTGAAAATTTAAATTTATATACATCATGAACAAGAAAACCGTAACAATCTTTACCTTGGCTATGCTGGGAGCTCTTCAGTCTTCAGCACAGCAGAAGACTCCATTGTCTTACTGGTTTGACACGCCTGTCACCTTGAAGGGACAGCAAATCTGGTATGGTGGTCATCCCGAGAAATGGACAAACAAGAAACCTATCTCTGCTGGTGATACCGCCCGCAATCCCGATCCTGATTGGGAGTCAAAGTCATTGCCTATTGGTAATGGTAGTATCGGAGCCAATATCCTGGGTTCCGTGGAGGCTGAGCGCATCACGCTGAATGAGAAGACGCTCTGGCGTGGCGGTCCGAACACCAGCAAGGGCGCTGCCTACTACTGGAATGTAAACAAGAATTCTGCCCATGTGATGCAGGAAATCAGAGATGCCTTTGCTGCCAATGACTGGGAGAAGGCTTCACAGCTTACCCGCAAGAACTTCAACAGTTCTGTGCCATACGAGTCTTATGCAGAAGATCCATTCCGCTTCGGTAGCTTTACAACGATGGGTGAGGCATATATCGAAACGGGGCTGAGTACCGTAGGTATGTCTAAATATCGTCGTGCCTTGTCGCTCGATTCCGCTTTGGCTACAGTTTCCTTCGTTAAGGATGGGGTGAGTTATGAGCGTGAGTATTTCATCTCTTATCCGGCAAATGTGATGGCCATCCGCTATAAGGCTTCCCGTCCGGGCAAGCAGAATCTCGTATTCTCTTATGCACCGAACCCTGTATCTACAGGCAAGATGGTGGCTGATGGCAAGATCGGTCTGCTCTGGGATGCACGTCTCGATAACAACGATATGCAGTATGCAGTCCGCATCCGTGCCATCAACAAGGGTGGTAGCTTGTCGAACGAAGGTGGAAAGCTGACCGTGAAGGGTGCTGACGAGGTGGTATTCCTCATTTCTGCCGATACCGATTACAAGGCAAACAATAATCCGGATTACAATGATCCTAAAACCTATGTGGGCGTGGATCCGCTGGCTACTACTCTGGACTGGGTGAGCAAGGCCGAGGGCAAGGGTTACGCACAGTTGCTGGAGGAGCATTACAAGGATTATAGCCGTCTCTTCAATCGTGTAAGCCTGAATCTGAATGATGTGGATAACGCCAACGATATGCCAATCAATGAGCGATTGGCTAACTACCGCAAGGGGGCCAAGGATTTCTATCTGGAGCAGCTCTACTATCAGTTTGGCCGCTATCTGCTCATCGCCTCTTCCCGTCCAGGCAACATGCCTGCCAACCTGCAGGGTGTATGGCACAACAACGTGGATGGTCCTTGGCGTGTTGACTACCATAACAACATCAATCTCCAGATGAACTACTGGCCAGCCTGCACCACCAACCTGAGCGAGTGCGAGCTTCCGCTCTTCGACTTCATCCAGACACAGGTGAAGCCGGGTGAGAAGACTGCCAAGTCATATTACGGTACCCGTGGCTGGACAACATCGGTATCCAGCAACATCTTTGGTTTCACCTCTCCGCTGTCAAGCGAGGATATGTCGTGGAACTTCTCTCCATTTGCCGGTCCATGGTTGGCTACCCATCTCTGGGATTATTACGACTATACCCGCGATAAGAAGTTCCTGAGCGAGACAGCATACGATATCATCAAGGGAAGTGCTAATTTCGCAACAGATTATCTGTGGCATCGCAAGGATGGCGTCTATACAGCGGCTCCTTCCACCTCTCCAGAGCACGGACCGATAGACGAGGGTGCCACCTTCGCTCATGCCGTGATTCGTGAGATTCTGCTCGATGCCGTAGAGGCGAGCAAGATTCTGGGCAAGGATGCCAAGGATCGCAAGCAGTGGGAAGATGCCCTGAAGCACATTGCTCCTTATCAGATTGGCCGCTATGGTCAGTTGATGGAGTGGTCGAAGGATATAGATGATCCTAAGGATGAGCATCGCCATGTGAACCATCTCTTTGGTCTGCATCCGGGCCGCACCATTTCGCCTATCACCACTCCTGTGCTGGCGAAGGCTTCCAAGGTGGTATTGGAGCATCGTGGCGATGGTGCCACGGGATGGTCTATGGGTTGGAAGCTGAACCAGTGGGCTCGTCTGCACGATGGCAACCATGCCTACAAGCTTTATGGTAATCTTCTGAAGAATGGAACATTGGACAATCTCTGGGATACGCACGCTCCATTCCAGATAGACGGAAACTTTGGCGGTACAGCGGGTATCACCGAGATGCTGATGCAGAGTCACATGGGCTTTATCCATCTCCTGCCAGCCCTGCCAGATGCATGGCAGAAGGGTTCCATCAAGGGTCTCCGTGCCAAGGGCAATTTCACGGTGGATATCTATTGGGACAACGGCCGTCTTACCAAGGCTGTCATCCTCTCCGGCTCCGGCGAACCTTGTCAGGTAAGATATGGAGATAAGGTGAAGAAGATGAAGACCCAGAAGGGCAAGACCTATGAGGTTAAGTTTTAATCAATAAAAAAGTGGTTGAAAAAACGGAAAGCACATCCGTTTTTTCAACCACTTTTTTATTGATTATTCCTTGAGATGCTTCAATCTTCTCTTAGCCTCTGGATGTCCTGGATAGAGGGTGAGAGCCTTTTGATAATTGGTGATGGCCGCTTCTTTCATTTCGGCTCTCTCACATTCCTTACCCATGATGACATATTCCGTGGCAAGGCGCTTGAGGAATTTCTCCTGTTTCTTTTTCTCTTCATCCTTCTGCTTGATTACTTCCCTCAGACGTTCGTTTTCCGCTTGCAGCTCATTCACCTTGTTGAGTTTCTTGCGGATGAAACGTTTGGCAAGAGGGTGCTCGATGTCGTAACGGCTATGGATGGCTAGGAAGAAGTTATCCAGAGCTGCTTGCATGTCTCCCTTGTCGTATGCCTTGACAGCATCATGATATTGTTTGTCTGCCTTACTCTGTGTAAGAGCCGTATGGATGGTGCTCTGGTCGTTGTAATGACGGGCAAACTGCTTGACTTCGTTGCGGACGAATATCTCGCTTTGACGAATAGGTTCCTGCAGGCAGATTCCTTCCAGACTGGTGCAACGTGATAAGGCTACGTAGGTCTGACCGCCAGCGAAAACACCGCCGGTAAAATCTATCTTTACCTGATTGAAGGTCAATCCCTGACTCTTATGAACAGTAATCGCCCAGGCAAGTCGGATAGGGTATTGCTCATATCTTCCAATCTCCTCTTCCTCAATCTTCTTTTCCACATCATTGAAATGGTATCGCATGTTGCTCCAGGCTGCAGGTTCAACCATCACATCTTTTCCCTCTTCTGTGCGTACATAAATCTTGGCATTCTCGTCTTCGTCAAAGCCGATGATGGTGCCCAGCGTACCGTTTACCCATTGGTGCTCGATGTCGTTCTTGATAAAGATAATCTGAGCACCCGTTTTCAGGTAAAGCTCGATAGGGGTTGGCAGACTGCTTTCTGGGAATTCTCCTTGTATACGTCCCCGGAAGAGGCAAGGTTCGCCAGGCAAAAGCTTGAGCTGACTGTCATTGATGTAATCTACTGTATCGCGACGGGTGGACAGGGTGATGGCAAGCTTGGAGTCGCCTTCATCCAATTGGGCGCCAACACGCTGGTTTAGCAACTGCAGGTCCTGCATTCTTGCCTGACTGGTCCGGATGTTGTCGAGGATACCGATAAAGACAGGGTCGCTTTGGCGGTATACTTTCTTGAGTTCGATGCTGACCAGTTGGAACTGTTGGAAAATCTTGGCATCGAAGAAGAAACTGCTGCGGTAGAAAGGATTGAGCAGTTTGCGGTCATCTTCTCTGACAACGGGTTCCAGCTGGTAGATGTCTCCCACCAGCAGAAGCTGTTTGCCACCGAACGGTTCTCTCATGTTCCGGCAATATACTCGCAATACCTTGTCGATGAAATCGATGATGTCGGCACGTACCATACTGATCTCATCTATGATGATGAGCTCTACTTCACGGATAATCTTGATTTTCTCAGAATTATACTTCAGTGTGTTTCGGATATTGCGCACCGAATACATACTGTCGTTGGGCAGCAATGGGTGGAAAGGTAACTTGAAGAAACTGTGCAAGGTGCTTCCACCGGCATTGATGGCTGCGATGCCAGTAGGTGCCAGGACGATATGTTTTTTCTTGGTATTGGCAGCGATATAACGTAGAAAAGTAGATTTACCCGTCCCCGCCTTTCCAGTAAGGAAAAGCGAACGACGGGTAAACTGTATGATTTGGAGTGCATTCTGCAACTCCGCATTGTCGAGATCAATCATATTATTCTATTAGAGGTCATCGAAGTTGATTGGCTGTTCTGTTGGCTTAGCCTTCTTCTTCTCTTTCTTTTCTTCTGTAGCAGCAGGAGTGGTAGTTGGGGCGGTTGTTGTAGCCTCTCCATTCGTCTTCACTGTCGGAATTTCCTTCTTAATAGGGTTTCCGTTTTCATCAAGGAGAATTTCTTCTGTGAAGGCAGTACTGTCCACCTGTGTTGTATCTACCTTTGGCTTTGGTGCATAGCTGGCACAGATATACATGTCTCTTGTGATGTCATCGTCCTTTGGCTTATCGAACTTGGCATGATATTTCTTGAATGCAGGATCAGCGAAGAGCGTCTGCAGGAAGTAACCGCAGATAGGCAATGCTGTTCTGGCACCCTGTCCCAAGGCTCCTGTTCGGAAGTGGAGGCATCGGTATTCTCCTCCAACCCAGGCACCAACTACCAGTTTAGGACTTACACACATGAACCATGCGTCAGAGTGATTATTGGTTGTACCGGTCTTACCGCCAAATTCTGTGTCACGGTAATTACCTACATAGCCCCAGAGACTCTGTGAGGTACCACCCGGTTCTCTCATACCACCCTGCAGGAGCTGTTGCATCAGGAAGGCACTCTTGTACGGAATAACCTGTTCCTCTGTACTTGGTCCTTCATAAACCACCTTGCCGTCATGGTCAACAATCTTGGTCACCAATACAGGGTCGTGATGCTTACCGTTGTTAGAGATGGTGCTGTATGCGCAAGCCATCTCCAGCAGGTTGACATCGCTGGAACCCAAGGCGAGTGATGGAGTATCATCGAGCGGACTGTCTATACCCATCTTCTTGGCGGTTTCGATGATGCGCTTGATGCCCATTTCCTGACCCAGTCTTACGGCAATGGAGTTGATACTCTTGGCAAATGCATTCTTCAGTGGGATGCTGTCGCCAGAGAATGAACCGTTGGCATTGCCAGGAGTCCAGGTTGTCATCTCGTGCTTCTTCTTATCGTATACCTGCATAGAGATATATTCATCGCGGCGCTTGTCGCAAGGAGTCAATCCCTGGTTCATGGCTTCGGTATATACGAAGAGTTTGAAGGTAGAACCAGGCTGTCGCTCGGCTGTTACCTTGTCATACTTCCAGTGGTCGAAGTCGATGTCGCCCACCCATGCCTTTACGGCTCCCGTCTGTGGCTCCATAGCCACGAAAGCACTGTGCATGAAGGTAGTCATATACTTGATACTATCTTCAGAAGTCATGTTGATAGTGATGCTTCCCTTGTCGTAATCGAACACTTTGACAGGGTGAACCCACTCCTTATAATAATAGGTGACAGAATCTGGATTGTTTGGGAATTTGGCCAGCAGATTCTTAAAGAAAGGCTGCTTTTCTGCGATGTCCTGGATGAAGTTTGGTATCACCTTGTGGTTCTCGTCCTGCCAAGGTTCTTCGCCCAGCCATTTTCCTTTACCAGCCTGAGTACGTCGGATGCTCCAGTGATTGTTGAAGTTCTGCTGTACCTGCTTCATCTGTTTGCGGGCAGCATCCTCGGCATACTTCTGCATGCGGGTATCAATGGTTGTATAAATCTTCAGACCGCTGGAATAGAGATCGTAACCTTCTTCCTGACACCAGTCTTTCAGGTAATTGGCTACGGCTTCGCGGAAGTACTTAGCTTGTCCGTCATAGTTCTCCTCTACCTTGAAGTCGAGTTTGATAGGAAGTTCTTTCAGTTCTTCATACTCAGCACGAGGCAGGTCGCCATGAGTCAACATATTATATAATACGGTGTTTCTGCGCACCCGGCTGTTCTCTGGATTGGTGCGCGGATTATAATAGGTTGTAGCCTTGAGCATACCTACCAGAATGGCAGCCTGATCAGTAGTCAGGTCTTTTGGATTCGTATTGAAGTAGGTCTTGGCTGCAGTCTTGATACCGTATGAATTATTTCCGAAATCTACCGTGTTGGCATACATGGTGATGATTTCTTTCTTTGAGAAAGCTGTCTCCAGCTTTACGGCAATAATCCACTCCTTACTCTTGATGATGAGCAGTCGGAGCAAAGGCACCTTGCCCAGCAAACCGGTAGAATACTGCGAGCGTACGCGGAACATGTTCTTGGCCAACTGCTGTGTGATGGTAGACGCACCACGGGCATCATGATGCAGGAGGGCGTCTTTGGCAGCACCGAATACACCGATAGGGTCGATACCGATGTGCTTGTAGAAGCGCTCATCTTCCGTATCAATCAAAGCCTTGAAGAAGGCTGGATTTACCTCTTCATATTTTACAGGTGTACGGTTCTCGTTGAAGTATTTGCCAATCAGCTTGCCATCGGCACTATATATCTCTGATGCCTCTGAAGTCTGTGGATTCAGAATACCGGAGAAATAGCCTGGTGACTTACCGAAAAGCCACAAAAAGTTGATGTCTACTGCGCCCAGATAAATAATGAAGGCGACGATACAACTAACGAATGCGACAATGGTCTTGGTATACCAAGCCCTACCCTGATACAAACTTTTGTACCAAGGCCAGAAAGCACATAGCTTATGCCATATCCAGGCAAAGACTGTTTTGATTTTATTCATATTAACTTATCTGTTTTTATCGGTGCAAAGATACAACTTTTATTCGAAATATCATCATTCATTCAGTTTTTTATTTGTTTTGGATATCCATTAGGGGGTATAAAATGTTTCAGGAAGTTTATCAAATGTTACATTCGGGTACAAATAAACGTTTTTTTACATTTTGAACGGAAAAAAAACTCAGAATTTGCTTGCGGAAATCAAAAATATTTGTACCTTTGCCCTCAGCAAAAAACAAGCATATATACAAAAACTTAAATAAAAACATAATAATTATGGTAAGCAACAACATTCCACAAGTAAAGCTCGGTATCATTGCCGTTAGCCGTGACTGTTTTCCAATCGCGCTTTCTACTCAGCGCCGTGAGAACATCGTAAAAGAGTACAAAGGTGAGATTTTCAACTGCCAGACTACAGTTGAGAACGAAAAAGATATGCTCAAGGCTGTGAGCGAGGTAAAAGAGCAGGGCTGCAACGCTTTGGTTGTATTCCTCGGTAACTTCGGTCCTGAGACTCCTGAGACTTTGATTGCAAAGAACTTCGATGGTCCTGTTATGTTCGTAGCAGCTGCTGAAGGTGATGGCGACATGATCAATGGTCGTGGTGACGCATACTGTGGTATGCTCAACTGCTCTTACAACCTTGGTATGCGCCACTTGAAGGGTTATATTCCAGAGTACCCTGTTGGTACAGCAGAGGAAGTAGCTAAGATGATTGCTGACTTCGTACCAGTAGCTCGTGTCATCCTCGGTTTGAAGGGCTTGAAGATTATCACATTCGGTCCACGTCCTCAGGACTTCTTCGCTTGCAACGCTCCTATCAAGGGCTTGTACGAACTTGGCGTAGAGATTGAGGAGAATTCTGAGCTCGACCTCCTCGTAGCTTACAAGGAGCACGAGAACGACCCACGTATCGACGAGGTTTGTGCTGATATGGCTAAGGAGATGGGCGAGGGATGCTACTATCCTGATCTCAGCCGCAGAATGGCACAGTTTGAGTTGACAT
>ERZ1026874.1539-NODE-1539-length-12094-cov-8.453858_pt1 | contig 12094 bp, 10 predicted proteins | sample MGYA00380167_ERZ1026874 | MGnify/ENA primary metagenome ERZ1026874 (study PRJEB33269, sample SAMEA4719803) | human gut metagenome | biome: human-associated habitat; feature: organic feature; material: feces | place: Cameroon | collected 2013-10 ...
CCAACGTTCCTGTTGGTGGTCCTTGGTGCTCCACCACTAACCGAAGAACCAAACGCAGAAGTAGTCCCGCCAGCGTTGCCAAAAGACAGGTTGCTTGTCTGCTCAGCCCCACCACTGCCGATAATTACCTGATATCCCTGCCTTGCTCTTGGAATAATATTTAGGAGCGTTTTAGTATAACCACCAGCCCCACCACCAGCTCCACCCGCGTCACTATCAGGCTGTGTAGTTCGCCCGCTATTTCCACTGCTACCGCCACCTACCATGAATACATCAATAGGCGTTTCCTTCTTGAACGTAAGCACACCGCTTGTCAGAAATTCCACAACGCCGTCCTCAAGGCGCTCGTTGTACTGTCCCGTATAGGTAAAATCTAACCGGTCAACAGTACCCCCCCCCCCGCAATTAACGCTTTACCGATAATCATGCTCATCCGATAACCTCCATATCCGCCTGATAGATGGTTTCCACAGCCTCGCCCAGCTGCTGCGTCAGGCTGTCTATCTCGTTGTTGGCTTCCTCCAGTGCCGTCAGCACCTCTTTGCCGTCACGGTAGAACTTGCCCTCCGTGTACGTGTCGCCCATGCCCACCGGCCGGTCGCCTGTGTACACCGCCGAGGGAAAGAACTGCTCGTTCCGCTTGTCCATTTCGATGATGTTGGTAACAACACCGTTTTCCACTAATGCGTATCTCACTTAATCACGCTCCTTAATCCGAAATCTTGGTGGCGTTTGCGGTGAACCATGCGTAGAACTCCGGAGAAACTACTTGATAGCGATTCCAGAATTTTATGGTTTTTGCTGTTGCTTGTAGCCATGTGTTGTTGGTAAACCTATACACTTGTACATAATTTGCCGACAAGTCGCCGGGGTTATGCCCAAAGCTCAGATCTTTATTGGAAGAAAGTTCTTGCACACCCATCACGCCATAAAGACTGGAGCCAGCATAGGCAATTGTCCCGTCATAATCGAAGTTCTCTGTAAACAAAGCGCTTGGCATGGTAAGTGTGTCATTAAACTTCCACGTTCCACTCAGCACGTTCTCAGTGGGGTCGTCTTGGTGCAGGCGGATACACACGATACCGCTGCCGCCAGCAGTCCCTTGACCGCCGGTGCCGGAACCACCAGCAAACCCTTTCCCGCCGCCGCCACCGCCACCGGTATTAGCTGTAGCGTCAGTTGTGGAATTCCCGTTTGCACCGCCCCCTTCACCGCCAGCTCCCGCAGTTCCATAGATTCCGTATATTCCTTGACCGCCGCCACCTCCACCGGCATACAGTTTTCCGGTTGCTTCGCCAAACTCTCTTGTGGTGGCGCCTTGCCCTTTCCCAGGGTTTCCGGTTGTTGCGCTACCGACATTGCCACCATCAGCTCCGTTTGACCCTCCATCACCAGCGTTTGTTTGCCCGCTTGCAGCAACGCCGCCTTTACCGCCGCCAGAGCCGCCGTTAGCAACAGTTCCACCTGTAACTGTGTAACCAAAAGCCGAAGTCTCCCCGCCGGAGTTGCCGCCACCGGTGCCGCCCGCGCCAATAACAACTTGGTATGCCACCCCTTTTCGCAACAAAGCGTTTACAATAGTTCTTGTGCATCCACCGCTACCTCCGGCTCCGCCGTTGCTGGATGTTCCAATAGACACACCACCGGCACCCCCGCCAACCATGAATACATCCACATACGTATCCTTTTTCATCGTAAGGATACCGGTTTCCAAAAACTCCACTACACCGTCTGCGGTACGCTCATTGAATGTACCGCCCGTGTAGGTGAAATCCAGCCGATTGGCAATTCCGCCTCCCCCTGCTGTCACCGCTCTGCCTGTAATTGCCATATAAACCTCCGTTCCCGACCTCCGAAACGGAGGCCGTGTTTATTCTTTGTGTAGTCTTATGCAGACAATGCCATAGCCACCAGCGCCAGAGTATGCCAAATAGCTGCTGTATATTTCACTACCAGCCGCGCCGCCGCCACCGCCTCCAGTATTGTCAATGCCACTGGAAGCATAAGTGTTTCTGTTACTATACAGCGCACCGTTGCCGCCGCCACCTTCGCCGCCGGAGCCAGCGCTGCGATAACGACTACTCGAGTAACCATCTGCGCCGCCACCTCCGCCAGCGTACAGTTTTCCCGTGCTCTCACCGAACTCACGGGTCGTGGTACCCTGACCAGTGCCGCCTTTATCTGTAGATGTGCCAGAGGAAGAACTGCCCCCATCAGCACCATCAGAACCTCCGTCTGCTGCTTTTGCTACTCTCGCGCCAGCACCTCCTCCTGAACCTCCCGATTTTACGGTTCCGCCAACAGCAGTAGATCCGAAAGCGACAGTATCTCCTCCGGGATTTGATGTTTGACCGCCGTGGTCGGGTGTGTAAGCTACAGCGCCGCCAGCCCCGATAACGATGGAATACTCCGTGTTTACTCTTGGTATGATGTTTAACAGAGTTTTGGTAGTCCCTCCACAGCCACCATCGCCGCCTGAAACAGCGCCCGAAGTCGCTCTTGCGCCGGACTGTCCAGAAGAACCTCCCCCCACAAGGAACGCATCAATGGCCATTTCCTTAGAGAAAGTTAGGATACCACTTGTCAGCAGCTCCACTACACCGTCATCCAGCCGTTCGTTGTACGTTCCGGTGTACTCAAACTCTAATCGTTTAGCAGTACCCCCCCCCCGCAATTTGCGACCTACCGATAATAACCATCGTTAGCTTACCTCCTTTACTTCGTACACCGTCACCTGAACGATCAGGTCAGCGGTGGGCTTTTCGCCCACAGCGTAGGCGGTGAATGTTCCGTTGTTGTTGGCGATGTAGATGGCGTTGGTGCCGTCGTCCAGCATCTGCTGTATCGCCGTTGCGTCTGCTTGAATGTCCGCCTGACTGGTGGCTGTTCCGCCTGTGATGGTCACGCCCTGGGTGTAGGGGCTTGCGCTCCCTGCCCAGCTTGCCGCCGCCAGCGTCAGCGTCAGTTTGTCCGTTATGTCCTGCTTGTCCGGGAACCCTGCGCTCATCTCCGCCACCTCGTTGCACAGCGCGTTCAGGTTCTCCGCGTTCAGTGCAGGCGGCGCATCGTTGTTCCATCCGGGGTTCGTGTAACCTGCCATATCGTCCCTCGCTCCTTTCGTCCGTCAATTTTTTGCTACCGTCCACAGGGCGTCGCCCTGCCGTATCAGTATCTGTGCGCCCTCCGCGCTCCCGGTCTCAGCCCACGGCACCGCGCAGATCAGCGCCTGTTGCCGCGTGTTGTCCTGCGTCTCGCAGGTGATCTCCGCGTTGACGAATACCCGCAGCACCTCGCCCTTTCGGTTTTTCAGGAATAAGGTGTTCTGCGTCAGCGCCAGAGCAAACAGCGCGTCCCGCTTCGCCAGCGTGTCGCTGTACTCCGCATTGGCGCCCACCTCGCCGATGTAGCCGCTCAGCTCGCCGCTTTGGTACAGCTGCGGCACCATCTGTACCGTGGGGTATCGGGTGAAGTTTTCCAGCAGCGTCGGTCGGTTGTTGTTGCTCACCGTCCCACTCTCCACGTTCAGGCTGAACCGGAATAGCTCCTCCACCCGGTATACGTTGTCGCCGTCCTCCGCGCAGGAGAGTATCGTCCAGTCCCACAAGCACACCGTCACCGGCTGGCTGGGCAGCGCCGTGGTCACAAAGGATCTCTCCCCCACGCCGAATACGTAGTAGGTGTACGTTCCCTGCGAGGCCGCCGCGCAGTCGATCACGCTGCGCTCCGCGTACCCTACGTCCGCCACGTGCACCAGCGACGCTGCGCCCTCCTCTCTGCGGTATACGGCCCAGCCCGTCAGCGGCTCCTCCGCCACGATGTTGCCGCCCCGCAGGTCTGTGGCGAAGTCCGCCAGCAGCAGCGTCCTGTCGCCGAACTCCGGTGTGTACCCCGCTGCGCTCATCAGTGCCGCCACCACCGTGTCCGTCAGCTCGCCCTCCTCTATCCACAGGTAGTCGCACACCTGTGCGCCCACCAGCTTCACGTTCACCACGGTCATGTCCGCCATCACCGCGTCCGTCATGTATTTCAGCACCGAGAATTGGCTGGCCCGTGGGAATAGCCGCACCGACGGTTCCAGACTCTCCGCCGGGAATAGTCCTCGCTCATACCGCCGCCGCACATACAGTTTTCCGCCCGTCAGCGCCACCGTCAGCTCGTCCTCCGGGGCAAAGGCAGCGTTCACCCGGCCTATCTCCGCGCCGCCCTGCATAGCCCGCACCGCCGTTGTGCTCACCGTCACCGTCAGCGACTTTCCATCCGCGCCGGTCAGGTTGAATAGCGTCGCCGGCAGCGTCTTTACCGTCCCCTGCCATACGATGCTCATGGGCGTCGTCAGCGCCATCGCTTCGCCCGTCACCGTGTCCCATGTCACCGTGGATCCGGCAGGAAGGTTCAGCTCCCCGTTTCGGATGGTGTATTCGCCCTCCGCCGTGCCCGGTATGTCGTAGGCGCCCGGCCACGACACCAGCACGCCGCTTTGCTTTCGCTTTACGCACGTCACCACCGCGCCGGTATAGCTGCTGGCGCTGTATTGCACCGCGAACTGTACCCAGCCCGTGTCCGCCACCACGCCGTTGCTTGTCTCCACCCGGCACCGCACGGCGTATTCCTGCCCGGTGAATAAGCCGTCGTAGTAAAACGCCAGCTGTGCCGTCGCCACGTTGCCCGTGTCGTACAGCACGTCCTCCGTGTCCGCCGCCGGCGCGATCTGCCACCGTGCCCAGATAATGGGGTCGCCCTGCGCCTGCGAATAGCTGGCCGTCCACGTCATCTCCTTCGCCGCCACCGGCTTCGTAAAGTCGTTGATGGTCAGCACCGGTGCGCTCCGGCACACGAATACCGATGCGCTCTGCTGCGTCACGCTGTCCGCGTCTGTCCACCACTGGGTGATGAGCAGCTTGTAGCTGTTCCCGTTGGTGATCCCCGCCGCAGCCAGCGTCTCCGCCGTGATCGTGTAGCTGAAAAACACCACATCGCCCTTGGCGTTTCGCCCGTAAAAGGGGCAGTTGTCCGTCCGTTTTCCCGAGTCGTACAGCTGTGCGCTCTCCGCCGTGTTGGCCAGAATTTTTATCTCAAACGCCGTCATGGCGTTCTGTCCGTCCACCTGCCAGGTCACGGTCATGTTTTGGCTTGCGTCCACCGTCCCGTTGCCCAGCGCTCCCAGCGTGGAGGGCGTGATATTTGTCGGCATGAAAAGTGCCATATCGTCCTTCCCTCCTTCCGTTTATGTCTTTGTCTCCGTTTTCCGAATTGTTGGGCTTCTCGTCGAAATTTTGATTTTCATTCGTTTACCTCGCGTCTTTACATACGATTGTTTTTGTGCTACACTTAACGTGAAACAACCATCTGATTGGAGGGCTAATTATGGGAAAATTTATCGACCTTACCGGCAAAAGATTTGGTAAACTGACCGTGTTAAACCGCGCTCCCGATTTTGGCTCTGGGCGAGACCGAGAAACGATGTGGCGCTGTCAGTGCGATTGCGGTAAAACAACCGATGTCCGCGGTGTATCACTCCGTAATGGGCACACACGCAGTTGTGGATGTTTGCAGCCAGAGTCCCATGTGATTCTTCATGGCGATTGCAACTCACGCTTATACTCGATCTGGCGCGCCATGAGACAGCGCTGCAAGAACCCCAAATCCGGCGTTTATGCTTCTTACGGTGGCAGAGGAATCACGGTGTGTCCTGAATGGGACAAGAGTTATGAAACGTTCCGGGGCTGGGCACTTGCCAATGGGTATCGTGATGACCTGACCATCGACCGCATTGATGTCAACGGCAACTACTGCCCGGAGAATTGCCGCTGGGCGGACCTGCCTACGCAGTTCAACAACAAGCGCGATTCGATTCGCCTTGTATACAATGGTGAATCTCGTTCAATCCGCGAGTGGTCTGAAATCACAGGCATTTCTGCCGCCACGATCAGAACGCGCATCTACACCCGAAAGTGGTCTGCCGAAAAAGCCCTATCCACACCTGTCTCGGAAACTTACTGCCTCCGCAGCGAAGAAACTGCAAAGGGCCGCAGGCGTGTTTACTTCTGGCTTGATGACCCGATTGCCGAAAAACTCTCCGGGCTTTACGATGGGGACATCGTTCGTATGTCCGATGTCGTCAACGCTATCCTTGCTCAGTATCTTGGCTCTCCGTCTTGAGGGGCCACACCGTCACCGTCGCGTTCGGGAAGTCATAAATCGAAGTCGCGCTAATTGTCATTCCCCCGCTTCCAGCGAGGGGCCGTGTAAACCCGGTAACAAGGTGTCTTTCTATCGGGTTTCCCGGCTTATCACTTCTCGCTACCGTAATAATTGTATTTTCGACTATGTGGAAAATTTGCCCGCAGCTGATGTCTACGCTTTTCTGCAGCACCGTGGACCGCTTCAGCTCCCACTCTGCCCTGTCCCGGCACATGGTCTCCGTTGCGTAGCCGCTCTCCTCCGTCCACACCGTCTTGCGGCCTATCAGCTGCACGTTGGTGTCGCTCATGGGGTCATTGTTGGTGGCTCTCGCCCCCGGCTGGCTGTTGTCGTCCAGCGCCGCCCCCAGCACGATGTAGTCGTTGTACACCTCGGTGTTTTGCGCCGTGTACGTCATGCCCAGCAGTGTCGCCTCCCCCATCGAAAAGGCGTAGCTGATGGGTTTTTCACTGTCCAGCAAGTCGTCCTGGCTGGGGTCTATCCGCAGCCGCCCCGTGGCGTCGTAGCCGATCCAGGCGTTCAGCATCTCCGCAAAGCCCAGTATCACCTCCGCGTATGTGCCGCTTCCCGGATCCACCTCCAGCGTGTACGGCGCGTCCACCAGGTTTACTTCCGTGCCGTCCGTCAGCTTCTGCTTCTTGCCGTTGTAATACTCCGTGTACACCGGGGGGATGGGGTCTACCTTCCGCCCGTTTCCTTTGTCGTCCTGCAGCAGGGCGTTGATCTGCTGAAAGATGTTCACGTTCAGCTGTCCCTTATAGGTTCCCTCCAGCTTGCCCCACAGCGTTCCGTCCAGATTGGCCCACTTGTCCACCAGCTCGTACTGCATCAGCCGCCGTCCCGACTCCACCGTTTCCTGCGGACTCTGTATCAGGAAAACGCCCTGCTGTATGTAGTAGTCCTCACCGTTGGGCAGCACCAGCCCCTCGTCCAGCGCGATCTCCTGCCCAAACCACAGGTGGTTCACGTTGTAGTCAAAGGCCCCGGCCACGTTCCCCAGCGTCACGCTGGCTGTGCGCCTCACCCCGTTCTGCAAATTCACCGTCAGGGATCCCTCCGCGATAAAGGCGCCGCTGTACTTATTCCGCGGGTTGTTGTCCACGAAGAACGCCGTGCTCCCGTCCGGGTTCAGAAAGCGCAGCCTGCACAGCTTCTGGAACCGGCCCTTCAGCGCTCTCAGGTACGCCAGATATTTCTCCTGCTCCGTCATGGCACGCACCCTCCGTTCAGCCGCGCTTGCGCTTCTTCCTGTCCTCCGCCGCCGTCAGCGCGTCGCACTCCTCGTCCGTGGCCGCTCTGATCTTCCGTATGTCCGGGTTTCCCTTGCGGTACTGGCTCTCGCGGGTGATGTAGTACCGTCCCGTGATGCCCGTTATCGGTATCTCTCTGCCGCTTTTCATCACCAGGATGTGCCGCGTCTTTTTCGCCATAGTCCAGCCGTCCTTTCTCACATATTCCGTCCGTCCGCGTACATGAAAACCATGTGGTTCCCCGCGTTCTTCCCCTCGCCGAATACCAGCACCACCACCTGCGCTCCCACCGGCGCTTCCGCCATCGTGCTCACGTAAGGGAGAAAGCTCTCCGTCTCGTCAAAGGGGCGTTTTACGCCGATCTTTTCGTCTGTCGCCGCGGTCGTCACCTGCGCCCGGTACTGCCGTACCATGTCCGTCTGCGTCTCCCGCACCCGGCGTACATAAAAGTTGTCCCACAGTCGCTTCGCCAGCTCCGCCAGCGTCTTTGCGTTCTCGTCCATGCTCTTATCCTCCGTAGGGCTTCACGTTGTGCGCCATCCGGCACATCTGCGCCACCGTCAGGTGTTCCGCCTGCTGCTCCGTCAGCGTGATGCCCTTCACGTTGTAGGTGGGTCCGCTGTGGTCGCTGTAGCTGCGGTTATCGCTGTTCCCCGCCACGCTGCGGCTCACCGGCGTTTCGCCGTACAGTCCGCCCAGCTCGTTCACTCTTGCCCGGAACCTTGCGTCCGCCGACGGCTGCAGCATCTTCGCCGTGATGTCTGGCGGCAGCACCATCTCGTCGTCCGCCGTGGCCTTTATGCCGCCCAGTCCATGCAGCACGCCGCCGCTGTCGTACTTTCTTCCGGCTTTGGAGGTCGTCCGCGTGGACTTCGACGTGAATTTCCCTGGCCGGTCCACAGTAACTTTACTTTTGCGGGTCGTTTTGCTGGTTGCTTTGCTGGCCGCTTTGCTCGCAGCCGCTTCAGCGATTGCCCCAGCAGTCATTCCAATGATGGCTCCAGCCTTTCCAGCGGTGCTTCCTGCCGGCACACTCCCCACCGCCGCGGCATTGGCCGCGGCAATGCCTACACTGTTGGCCGCCCACATTTTTGCCCGTATCGCCGCGATACGCGCCGCAGCCGACTCATTGGCCGCTACTTCGTCCTCCAGTATTATTTTTTCCTGTTCAACCGTCTCACTCAGCGCGTTGATGTACTCCTCCAGCGCATCGATCTTCAGCTGGTACGCCGCCTCGATGGCCTTCTTCCTCGCCTCCAGTTCCTCAATGGCGAGGTCCAGTTCCATCTCCCGCTCATAGTCCCGCAGGTCCTTCTTCGCGTCCGCAAGGTCCTCTTCGGCCTGCTTCACCTTCTCCGGGTCCGCGATCCACTCCCACTGCCCGGACTCGGCGTTGTACATCCGCACGGTGCGCTCGTTCCGGGCGTTCAGCAGCGCGTCCTGCTTTTTCAGCACGGCCAGCTTCAGTTCTTCCAGCTTTTCGCCGCGCTCCGTCTCTTCGTTCTGCTTCTTCAGCGCCTCGATCTGCGCGTCTATGGCCGCCAACTCCGCGTCCCGCTGCTTTTCCAGCGCGTCGATCTCGTCCTGATACTTCTTTTTCGCCGCGCTGCTGCCGGAGGAACCGCCGCCGTAGCCACCACCGCCAGATGTCACTTTGCTCGTCGTATTGCCAATAGACCAAGACAAATACCGTTGCATCTCAGACAGGTACTTGGTCTCAGCTTGCTTGCGGCTCATGCCCTTCTGCATATACGCTTGAATTGTGCGCTCACGATTTCGCACCTGGTCGGCAGAACTCATGTTCGTGCCAAACACGGCATTCATCTGGGCGGCGGTAAGGCCCGCTTGATAACCAAGGGCTTGCAGGGCGGCAATCTGCTGACTGAAATTTAGGTTCGTCTTGTTAGCCGTTATCTGCGCCGCCACGAGATCGTACAGCGCCTTGCCCGTATACCCCGCCTGCTGCGCTTCCGCGATAAGGCCGTTTACCAACACGGTGCTCTTAGCCTGCTGCTGTTGCTCCGCAGACATCAGCGCAGTCAATGCGTTCTTTTGAATGACGTAGCCCTTCGCGGTCTGCACCGCTTGGCTTGCCAGCTCCGGGTACAGCGAGATCAGCTTTTTATACTGTTCCTCGGTGATATAACCCGCCTCCGCCAACGCGGTATAGCTTTCAATAAGCGTCTGCCCGTCATCGACCGCGATCTCCATCGCGCGGGACATATCGTTGTATGCTGCAATAAGTGCCTGCTGTTCGGAGGTCAGCGCCGTTCCGCTTTGTTCGAGCAGCTGAAGCAACTCTACCTGTTCGGCGATTTGTGGATTGATGAGCTCATATTGAGCCATCTGCTCCTCTGTCAGCTGCCCTTTTTCTTTAAGCGCGTTGATGTATTCCTTCAGCGTATCCGTGGCCCAGCTATACGCTTCATCTCCGGAATACGTGTTGCCGTATTCGATCTCTGCGCCGTGCTCCAGCTGTGCCGTCCGTTTGTCGGTCTGAATGCTGAACCCGGATCCGGTATCTTTTTGAGCACGTTCAATGCGTTCCTCTTTCAGCAGTTCGATCTGCTTTTCAAGTTCCGCGTTTTCGTCCTCAAGCGCCTGCCGTTCTTTGATAATGTCAGCAGTGCGCTCGTTCCACGGCATATTGCTGATTTCTTCCAGCCGTGTCTTATTGGACTGAAGCTTATCGTTAGCGTCCGCGATCTCCGCATCAAAATCGGCGATAGACTTTTGCGCCGCCTTCACAACCTCCAGCACAATACCTATTGCCGCGCCCACGGCCATAATGCCCAGCACCCACGGGTTCAGCGATGCCAAATTAAGCGCTGCCGAAGCTTTTTTAATGGCGTTGATTGCTGCTACAACTCCCCACAGTGCAGCAGCTGCGCCCCCTGCCGTCACAACAGCGCGCCCGAAGTCCGTGTCCAGCAGTTCCACCAGCCCAATGAGATCATCCAGTGCGCCCTTTATGGCGTCAGTTTCAACGAGATGGCTCACGAACTCCGTCCACTTGTTGTGCAGGATCTTGGTCTTACGGGTCCAGCTGTCCAGCGCGTTTTCCACTTCCTTGTCCGCGCTGCCCACTGCGTTGGCGTAGTCACCCAGCATGGACTCGTACATATCCCAGTTCTGGATCAGCGCCAGCAGCTGCGAGGTACGCAGTTTCCCGCCGATGTCGCTGACCATTTCCATCAGCTGCTGCTCCGTCAGCAGCCCGTCCTTCATGCTCTGGGCAAGGCCCGCAATGGCCTTCATGGGGTTTATCACGCTGCCCGTGGCCTGCGCCGCGTCATAGGCATCCTTGGCGTAGATTTTGATGACATCCCGCAGTCCGGCAATCTCGCCGGTGGTCCACGTCACACCCTCGTCTATCTCGGTTTTCGTATCGCCGATGATGTTCAGAAACAGCGCCCGCAGCGCGGTGGCGGCCTCTGTGCCCGACCGCTGCGTCACAGCGGTGATCGTGCCGATAGCCGCCGTCAGTTCATCTGCGCCCACATGGGCCTGCGCCGCAATAGGCGCCACCTTGCCCAAGCCCTCGGCAATTTTTTCTATTGACGTTGCGTAATTGTTATCAATTTCATTTGCTCCATCGAGAACCTTCGTCAGCTGCTCGATGCTGCCCTGATACTTGTACGCCGCGTCCATAGAGAGCAAAAACTGCTGTGCGGTCTCTGCGTCCGTGTCGCCCACGATCTGCGTCTTGGTGGCCAGCTCCGCCAGCGCGGAAGCCTGCTCGCCGTAGCCTGCGCGGCTGAAGTTTGCCACGCTGTTCAGGTACTCGTCCGCCGCCACGCCGTAGGCGCTGGCGGTTTCGTATGCCTGCTTCTCGATCTTGTTCAGTTCCTCCGTGGTCGCGCCGGTGACTTTGCGTATCGTCACCATCTCGTCGTCCACGTCCTTCATGGTCTCCAGCGCCTCGACAAAACTGCGCTTTACACCGGCGATGGCGTTGCCCAGCATTTGCCACGTCGCCATTTGCAGGACTATCCGACTGAAGCTTTTACCCATCAGGTCGGCAAAGCCGCTGCTCTCCTTGGCCGCCGTCCCCACGCTCTTGACCGACTCCGCCGCCTTGGCCGTGCTCTGCTGCACCTTCCCGCTGGCATCCAAATATGCTTTTTCAAATACCGCCGCGCTCTCCTTGGCACTCTTGCCGCTCAGTCCGCTTACGCCGGTCAGGTCCTCTATGCGGCTCTGCATGGCGGTCGGCGCGTAGGTGCTGCTCTGCTGCGCCGCATAGGCGCGGTAGGCATCCTTGGCCGCCCGCACCTGTGCCGCCGCCCTCTCCGCCGCCTTGGCCTGCGCCGTGAAGTTCTGCGTCACCTTCTTGCTGGTGATCTCCATCTCGCCGCTTTGCATATTCAGCGATTTGGAAACCTGCACCACTTCGCCCACCTGGCGGCTGTAGTCTGCCACGGACCGGCGCAGCTCGCCCTCCGGGCTGAAGGTTTCCGTCAGCTTCTGCAAACTCTGCCGTGTGGCGTTTATCTGTACATCGGCGTTCTGCGTATTCACGCCCAAAGTCACCGGGCTGCTCTGCAGCTTCGCTATCTCTCCCTTGAGCTGCGAAAAATCAGGTACAGCCGTTACTTTGAAAATCGCCATACGCTACCTCCAATCGTCCTCTTCCCGTATCA
>ERZ1026874.1543-NODE-1543-length-12071-cov-11.311751_pt1 | contig 12071 bp, 9 predicted proteins | sample MGYA00380167_ERZ1026874 | MGnify/ENA primary metagenome ERZ1026874 (study PRJEB33269, sample SAMEA4719803) | human gut metagenome | biome: human-associated habitat; feature: organic feature; material: feces | place: Cameroon | collected 2013-10 ...
GTAATCAAAGTGTTCATCTCATTTAACAACTTTGATGAATAGTTTTAATAATGAAGATACATTTTTTGAATTAACCCAAAAAGCTGAACAAGAAGAAAAGGATCAGCACTTGCAAAAATGTAGAGTCATTCATTTGTGGGGAGCTGCTTATTATAATAAAGATGAAGATTTCAAAAGTTTAATATTTTTTATTTTTTGAAACTGATTAAATGTTGGCTTTTAAAAATTATCGGTGTTTTTAGCTATCAACCACAAAAATTATACTGCTATAAAAAAGATTGAAGAATCACTTCCTCAATCTCTATGTATCTTATTTAGAAACCACCCTCGATGAATTTAACACCATCTTTTGTTTCTTCATCTTTAATTGGATCAGCTTGTGTATGTTCATATACAACACCATCTTCAAGCTTTTCATCTTTTACTTCTTCGATATCTTGAATATTACCTTTGAAGAATTCGCTGTTGTTTAAGTTACCATTACATACATAACCATTACCACCACCGAAATATTCATAAGCTTTATCCGCATCAATTACAAATTCAATAACACTAGAATCAGCACTATGACTGCAACCATTCGGAGCATCTACTGAAGCTTTCGCATCAACTTTAACTACCGGAATAATAATGCCTGTATCTAATACGATATAATAACGACTGCCAATTTCACCAAATTGATATCCCATTGCTACGCCAATGAAACCATCTTCATCATATAGGAAACCAGTTGTTTCATCTACTGTCATTTCGTTATGAATATATTTGTATTGTTCTGAATCAGTAGCTGTAATCATACGATAATCTTCGTATGTTTTTGTACTGGAAGTAGAACATACACCTACAGATTCTGACAAATATTCACGTTGGTACTTCTTTAAATTGCTTAGTTTGAAAGAGTTGCTTTCAAATGCAGATAAAGATATACCACATACTAATGTGCATAATGTAATTGCTAATTTCTTAATCATTTTTTTCATGTTCAAATGTTATTGTACTATTTATTTCTTAAGATTTCAAATTTTACTTGACTTGACGCACATATTCACGTATTTCTTTAGAAATTCCTTTGCGTATCATCGTACTTGCTGAACCAAAACAAATCGCATAACCTGCTTTAGTTTCATAAATTCTTACTGAACCCAAATCATTTAATTTTGATACATCAAGTAAAGTTGGATCATATAAACTTACAACAAGTCTATTTACAGATGAATGAACAAATTTTACGTTATTGATGCCACCTAAAGTTTCAATCGTATCTTTGATAATTTTATCTCTTTGACCGGTTCTAAATAAATCTAGAGCTAAGTAATTAAAATAGATTTTAGTTACAAAGAAATAGATTACTGCAAAAATAGCACCTACAATGACAACTTTAATAATAGATTCTTGTAGTTGCGTATTACCTGCATAACTGATTAGTTCTAATAAAGTTCCAGGATTAACCGCAATTGTGGAAAAGCCTGTATATCTAAATCCAAGAGAAACGTGCATTGCTTGGAATATACCATACATTAAACCAGTACAAGCAATATGAAAAAAGAATAGTAATGGGCATAATGTTAATAACACTAATTCTACTGGCAAAATTGTTCCACAAAATAAAGAAATAATTGTTGTAAATAAATAGAATAAGAACAGCTTAGATCGTTCAAGACGGTCTGTTTGCATAGAGAAGAACGCCCATAACATAGCTGGAATTGCAAAAATATTCAAAACATAATATGGCGTAATAAAGCGACCACTCATGTTCGCTACTTGACCAATTTCAATTTGACTGGTCCAAATATTAACGTCTCCTGTAACATTTGCTCCAGCTATACTTACCCAAGAACCACCACTTGTTCCATACCAGAATGGGGTCTTAATAATCGTACCTAAATTACATACAGACAGTAATCTATCAAATATGCCATAAATAACTAGGTTAATTGGATTTGTTGTATCTAAGGCAATAAAATTAATGACATCTGTAATGCCCTTTAATACATAAGGCCATCCATACGCCACTAATACACCAGCTAAAGCAGAAAGAATAATTGTACGAACAACGCATCCCGTATCTTTACTGATAAAGGAGAAGAAACCATATTCCCCTCTTCTTCTACTCGCCGAAAAACTATTTAATGTAATCATCGCAATCAATATTGTTGCAACAATACCTGTTTGAAGAGGATAATGTATACCACTACTTAAATGTGATGAAGTAACATATAAGCCTAAAATGGCACTATATACAGCCGCACCTAAGTCACTTCTTGCAAAGTACATTGTAAATACTGCATAAGTAACATAACCTGCTAATGCCGAAACAATTGTTGTTGCACTTCCCTTTTTCTTTGATACAACTCGTAATAAGAAAATTAATGGAAAGTTAACAATAAGAAATGTCCCTACTTTAGAAACAGCTTCAGCAATTACAATTAATAAGTTATTTTGAATAGAATAAAGCGTTGCAAAAGCTGGGTTAATCATTAAATTACTTAAACCCACCATTACGGTCGCGACCATTAAAATCCCTATTGGGAATACTAATAATTCAAATAATGAATGCCATTTCATAAAGTACCATCTTTCTTTTTAAAATAAACTTTTTAAACGTTTAAAATATGAAATATTTCGACAACGCAATAAATTTACTTTCTTTATATCACTAGTTTCTACAAGTATCGTTTCACAACCATCAAGTGGATATACTTCCGAGTCTACGCCAAGAATTGCACGATTAAAATCTTCTGACTTCAAAGCAACTCTTGTATTACCTTTCATTACAATAGGCGCACCAAGAGAGCGATATTTACTATGATGAATACCTGCTATTTCGCTCATAATAATCGCGTCCATTCCTTCTACAATAACAGCTCCACCAAGAGATCTGTTATAAGCAGTACTGCCAAGTTGTGTTGCAATACATATACCCGTCCCTCTAAAATCTTCAAAGAAATTATCATCTACAGATATATGCAATACTTGTGTACGGGCTACATTTTCAATACGCATTTCATTTAATGCATAATATATTTGTTTGCCTGTATCCACTTTTAAAAGAGGATAACTAATTGTGGATAAATCATTTGTTAAGAATTGTTCTAAGAATGTATCAAATTCATTGTCGCTATAGTCTGTAAAAAAGCCCAAAGTACCAGTATGTAGACCATAGAACTTCAAATTTTCTATTTTATCTATATATTTATGTACAGCATATAAGAAAGTGCCATCTCCCCCGATAACAAATACAACTTCGGGATTTTCATCATTTCTTATTCTATTTGCTTGTTTTAAAGCAGCTTCAAGCTTATCTGATATCTCTTTTGATAAATCATCGATTCTATGAACAATTGTATAAGTTTGCATGTTACCTCTTTTGAAAAGGGCATGAATTACATGCCCACTTTTATTAATAAACTCTTGTACCAGCAGATAAATCGTTTACTTCTACTACTGCAAGTTCTTTATCATCTTTACCAGCTAATAACATACCGTTGCTTTCAATACCACGGATAATTGCTGGTTTCAAGTTAGCCACAACAACAACTGATTTACCAATCATTTGTCCTGCTGTATAGCTCTTTGCAATACCTGAAACAATTTGTCTAGGTATACCTTCTCCTAAATCAACCTTTAGGATTAATAGCTTGTCACTATCAGGATGTTTTTCACAAGATACAACTTTACCAACACGTAAATCTACTTTTTCAAAATCACTTGGTTCAATCATAGATTTTTTCTTGGCTTCAGCTTCTCTTTTTTGAGCAATTTTTTCTTGAATTGCATTAACTTTAACCATTACTTCTTTTTCATCTAAACGTTGGAATAAGATTTCAGGTTTTTCAATTACGCGAATACCATTTTCTAATTGTCCAAATGTTTGAACTGATTCGATATCACGTTTTTGTGTATTTAATTGATTTAAAATCTTTTCACTTGTTACTGGTAAGAATGGTTCAAGCAATACTGCTGAAATACGAATACTTTCTAATAAGTTATATAGCACTGTTGCAAGTCTAGAAATTGAATCTGGATCTTTAGCTAGAGCCCATGGCATTGTTTCGTCGATATATTTGTTGCAACGAGCAAGCAAGTTGAATATATCACTAATTGCATCTGCAACACGTAATTCATTCATATGTGCATCTACATTTTTAACTGTAGTCATTGCTAATGTCTTTAATTCATCATCTAGTGGTTCATTAATTTCAGGATTTGCAATTTCTCCATTGAAGTATTTATTCTGCATGGATAATGTACGGTTAACTAAGTTACCTAAATTATTTGCTAAATCACTGTTAATTCTTTCAATCATTAATTCATATGTAACATGACCATCTTGAGCAAATGGCATTTCATGTAACATGATATATCTAACCGCATCTTGTCCAAATAGATTTACTAAATCATCTGCGTAAATGACATTGCCTTTACTCTTAGACATTTTAGAATCACCTGTTAATAACCATGGGTGACCAAAAATCTTCTTAGGTAGTGGTTCACCAAGTGCCATTAACATAATTGGCCAGTAAATTGTATGGAAACGCATGATATCTTTACCAATTAGATGTAAATCAACTGGCCAGTATTTCTTATACATTGGATCACTGTTTCCATCTGCATCATAACCTAAACCTGTAATATAGTTTGTTAATGCATCAATCCATACATAAACAACATGTTTTGGATCAAAATCAACAGGTACGCCCCATGTAAATGAAGTACGAGATACACATAAATCTTGTAAGCCTGGTTTAATGAAGTTGTTAATCATTTCATTCTTACGAGATTCTGGTTGAATGAAGTCTGGATGGCTTTCAATATATTCTAATAATTGATCAGCATATTTACTCATTCTGAAAAAATATGCTTCTTCCTGCATAGGTTTTACTTCGCTACCACAGATTGGACATTTACCATCTTCTGTTAACTGGCTCTTTGTATAGAATGCTTCACACTCTTGACAATACATGCCTTCGTAGTGACCTTTATAAATATCACCTTTGTCATAAAGCTTCTTAAATATTTTCTGCACTTGTTTTTCGTGATACTCATCTGTTGTACGAATAAACTTGTCATAAGTAACATTCATGCAGTCGAATTGATCTTTTACAATTCCAGCTACTTTATCAACAAATTCTTTAGGTGTTACACCTTCAAGCTTTGCTTTTTCTTCTACTTTTTGACCATGTTCATCTGTTCCAGTTTGAAAACGAACATCATATCCTGTCATTCTCTTATAACGACAAATTGAATCTGCTAAAACAATTTCATATACATTACCAATATGTGGCTTACCTGATGTATATGTAATTGCCGTTGTTAAATAATACGGTGTTTTATTCTCCATATGTGCCTCCAATGCTTTGTTTTTAATCATCTTTTTTATATCTACTTAATTATACATAAAATCATTATTTAATTAAACAAAAGATATATGACGAAAAGCTGAATTCCAAACAAATAAATTCGTTTTATTTTTCATGATTTTACATAAATTTTATTTATCTCAACGTAAAAATTACTTGATTGTTTGATAATGCAATGTTATTTTTTAATAGAGTATTCTTTATCTAACAACAAGACAAAGGATGCATAGAAGAGGAGATTCAAGCGTAATGGCAACAGGAAAAGTTAAGTGGTTCAATGCTGAAAAGGGTTACGGTTTTATCACAGCTGATGATGGAACTGATATCTTCGTTCATTATTCCGCTATTCAAGGTGAAGGCTTCAAAACACTAGACGAAGGTCAAGCAGTAAGTTTCGACGTTTCTCAAAGTGACCGTGGTCCTCAAGCATCTAACGTTGTAAAACTTTAATTATAAAGATTCACGACTATAGATTTTTCGAAAAGAGCTATCTATCATAAGATAGCCTCTTTTTTTATGGTAAAATGGTTAAATACAAGTTAATAAGGGGTTAAATGTATGGGAATTGTTGTTATTGGTGCTGTTTTTGTTGATATTAAAGGATATCCTATCAACCAATTTGTACCAGATGGTAGAAATGCTGGCAAAGTCATAGAAACACATGGTGGTGTATCAAGAAATGTAGTAGAAGATATTGCCAATGTGGAACTTAAGCCTACATTTGTATCAGTTGTAGATAAGACAGGCATCAGTACAGATGTTATAGATAAATTAAACCGTCATAAAGTAAATACACAATATATTCAAAGGACTGATGATGGTTTAGGTACATGGCTGGCAATCTTTAATAATGAAGGAGACGTATTTGCTTCGATTTCTAAGCGTCCTGATTTATCACCAATATCAGAAATGTTAGATTTATATGGTGATGAAATCATTCGTGATGCAGATAGTGTAGTTGTAGAAATTGATATGGAATCAGACTTATTACGTCGCATATTTACACTTGCTGATAAATATAACAAAAAGGTATATGCAGTAGTTTCTAATATGTCTATTGCCAGCGAAAGAAGAGATTTAATGAAGCAAACGGATTGCGTAGTATGTAACTTGCAGGAAGCTGAAATCTTATTTTCAAGTGATTACAGCAATCATTCTGTAGAAGAACTTGCTGAGATTATTTCTAAGAGTGCAAAAAAAGCACATTATCCAAAAGTAGTTGTAACCATGGGTGAAAATGGTGCTGTCTATTGTGATGAAAATGGATATGGTATTTGTCCTGCTCAAAAGACAGCTGTTGTAGATACTACAGGAGCTGGTGATGCCTTCTTTGCTGGAGTTGCAATAGGTTTAACATATCATAAGACACTTGTTGAATCTTGTCAGATAGGCACAAAACTTGCTTCCAGCGTTATTGCCACAAAAGAAGCAGTATGTCCAAGATTCCAACCTGGTGAATTCAATATTGAAATTAACGACTAATATAAAAAGAAGCAATTGCTTCTTTTTATTTATATGCATTTATTGTAGAAATTAGTCTTCTAAACTTTGTAATTTTTTACTTTCATATAAGTCATATACACGTGATACTGACTTATGGTTTTGAATAGCATCAATAGCTTGAGCAATCATATCAGCTACAGATAGTTGAACAATCTTTTCGCATTTCTTAGCTTCTTCTGTTAGTGGGATTGTATCTGTAACATACATCTTTGTAATTGGTGAGTTTTGAATCTTTTCGATTGCATCTCTTGAGAAAATACCATGAGATACAGCCGCATAAACTTCCTTAGCACCATGTTCTGCAATAATCTTGCAGGCAGCTACTAGAGATCCTGCAGTATCACAAATATCATCTACAACGATACATGTCTTACCTTCAACATCACCGATAACGTTTTGTGCTTCTACTTCGTTTGGACGAGGTCTACGTTTATCAACAATAGCTAATGGAGCTTGTAAAATTTCAGCTAAACGTCTAGCTCTTACAACTCCACCATGGTCTGGTGAAACAACAACGAAGTTATCTTTTTCAACTTTCATTGTCTTCAAGATATGATAGCCTAACATTGGAACTGAAGTTAGATCATCAACTGGAATATCGAAGAAACCTTGAATTTGTGGAGCGTGAATATCAATTGTTAATACACGACTTGCTCCAGCTGTTTGTAATAAATTAGCAACTAATTTTGCTGTAATAGGTTGGTGAGCATCAGCTTTACGATCTTGTCTTGCGTAACCAAAATATGGTGTGATGACATTGATTTCAGCAGCACTGGCTCTCTTTAGTGCATCGATACATACAAGAACTTCCATTAATCTTTCTGTAACTGGAGTACATGTAGATTGTACTAAGAATACAGAACGTCCTCTGACTGTTTCTTGTGGTGTAACAAGAATTTCACCATCAGCGAAATGATCCACTTTAATTTTACCTAGTGGAAGCTCAAGATCTTCAGCAATTTTGCTTGCGAGGTCTACACTTGATGTAAGTGCGAAAATGATTGTTTCCTTTACCATGTTTTCTTTTTTCTCCCTATTTCTTACTCATTGCTTTTTTAGCACGATTTCGATCAAGATACATTTTACCATATCCAGCTTTATTTACTTGTCTAACTCTACCAATTGCCATATCTGTATCTGGTACATCTTCTGTAGCTGTAGAACCTGCTGCCACAACTGCATTTTCCCCAATAGTTACAGGAGCGATTAAATTACAGTTAGAGCCAATAAATGCACCATCTTTAATTACTGTATGATACTTATTTGCACCATCATAATTTACTGTAATGACGCCACAGCCAATATTAACTTTAGAACCAACATCACTGTCACCTAAGTATGTTAAGTGTGCACATCTACTGTCCACACCAAAGTGTGTATTCTTAAATTCTACAAAGTTACCAATACGATTCTTTTCTTCAATGACTGAGTTCATTCTGAAATGAGCATATGGGCCAATCTGACATTCATCTTTAACAATACTGTCAGTAATTTCACTTGCATCAATAAGGCAATGTGAACCAATAGTAGCGTTATTTAGATATGTTCCCGGAGTTACAACGGTATAATCACCAATTGTTGTCTTTCCATAAAAATAAGTATTTGGATAAATTATTACATCATGACCAAATGTAACATCTGGTCCAACATATGTTGTGTCAGGATCTACAAATGTAACACCCTGTCTCATCCATTTCTCATTGATGACTTGTCTCATATATTTATTTGCATGAGCAAGTTCAACATTATCATTTACACCTTGAACTTCTTCTTCATTGCTTGCTTCAACAGCGACTACTTTCTTACCATGATTTTTAAATATTTCTACTAAATCTGTAATGTAGTATTCATGTTGAGCATTGTTATCATTAAGTTCATCAATATAAGTAAATAACAGTTCGTTATCAAACATGTAGATACCTGTATTGATTTCTTTTACTTCTTTTTCTTCTTGTGTACAGTCTTTCGCTTCAACAATTTTTTCTACTTCATTTTGACTGTTACGAATAACTCTTCCATAAGATTTTGCATCTTTAAGCGTTACAGTAAGTACAGCCATATCTGCATCTGTTTCAAATAAGCGATTTAATGTTTCTGGTTGAATACATGGTGCATCACCATTTACTACAACCGTTTTTCCTTGTTTATCTTTTAAGAGCTCTTTTGCCTGCTTTACAGCATGCCCAGTTCCAAGTTGTGGTTCCTGTACAGCGAATTCACATTCACCTTTAAGTTTTTCTTCAACTAGGTCTTTACCATAGCCAACAATCGTCACAACATTTTGAACATCAATTTCTTTTAAGTTCTTGATAATAAGACTTACCATTGGTACACCGCATACTTCATGTAATACTTTTGGTAAATCCGAATGCATTCTCGTTCCTTTACCTGCTCCAAGTATAATTGCGTTTTTCACTAGATTACGCCTCCATCCTCAATATTATACAAAATTTTATTTACAATGCCTCATTTCTCAGAGTTTTTCTATATTTTCTTGTGGAATATGGCATGATTTTAATGCTTCTTTTGGCCCAACTACTGCAAAAGGTGCTTCTTCTAATGCCTTTTTTAGATCATCTTTTATTTCTCTTAAATTTTCTACAGTTGTAGAAAGAATACGATTTCGATTATTTTGTCTATCTTCATAAGTAATACCCATAAAATATAGTCTATCTGCACTTCTAATCTTACTTGCTGGTGATTGAAGAGGACTTCCATGAGCTAAAGTTCCGATAATATATGTAGATAAGTCTTCATGTTCTAAAGTAAATGGTTCAATAAACTTGTAGGCATTACGTACGGTTTCAATAGAAGTAGCAGGACTTGGATCACGGTATGAATAAGAAGAAATTATACCTGTATTACCGGCACTGAAACCAGTACCATAAGCGCCTTTCTTCACTCTTATTTCATTCCATAAATATTCATAAGTTAAAATATGTCCTAACACACTCATATGTCCCATATATTTTTCTCTATCAATAGAAGTAGACATTGCAATATAAGATACTTGTGTTGGTGCAATAATACCGACATTTGCCTTTTTACGTAATGGATAATGAACAACACATCTTTCAAACTGTTGTTTTGGTAATGTATCAATTACTTTTTCTACAATTAGCAAATTCTCACTTCCGGAAATACTTGCTGTTAATCGAGAAGAAGTAAAGAAGATATCACTATATAAGTAGCATCTATCAATAAAGTTTTCTATTTCTGTATCATAGTTTTCATTTAAGTGAGACATCCATTTCATTGAATAGAACCCACTCATATGTTCTGTTGCATTACTTGCGGCACTGTTCATTGCTAAAGTGATATTTTGAGCAATGGCATGCCCTGCAGTAGATAATACTTGTCTAGCTGACTCAAGACTTTGTGATACAAAAGGCTTAATATCTTCTGGTGTAAATTTTGTATGCTGTAATATTTCAAATACCAAGTCCAAGGCATCATCCACTTTATGTTTTAATACACTTAATGAGACACCAATCATTGGTTTAGTCGCTGTTAAATCATCTTTTACAGCCACAACTGTACTGCTAATATCAAGTGTACCAATATCTCTACGAATGCGTTTTTGTAACTCTTCAACATCATACTTTTCTGTTGGCAAGTCACCTAGTAAACGTGCATAGAACGTTACAAGCGGTAAATCATCGATACGAACTCCTGCAATAGAAAAGTACAAGTTCATGTAGATAATTCCACTCTTCTCTTTTGGATAGACAAGTACTGGAACACCACCTATTTCTCTAGTTTCTGGTTCAATATGTTCTGATTCTTTTTTAATATCTTCTAAAGATAGTTTAGGTAATGTGCTAAGAGCTTCTTTAGTGTCTTTTTCTTCTTGCCAAGCATGTAAGTTATTACATAATTCAATATATTTATTTGGATTATCCCAACTTGCTTTAGCTTCTTCCAGCTCTTTTTGAACTAATTCTTTTCTTTCTTTAGCAAGTGTCTTGGAAGGTTCAAATATCATTGTGGATAAATGTTCTTCATCGAGGAAGAACTCTTTTAATAAGTCACTGAAATATGTTGTATTTAACTTACTTCTTAAATCATCATAAATATGACCTCTATTTAAATAGATCATTGGATCATCATTATGTAGCCATGACTTTAATGCATCATCCGCAAACATTACACCTGCTGGTTCACTTGGTTCACGATAGCTGAATTCCATTTGGTTGAGACTTGCTTCTATCATTTCAGTGTCTAATCCTTTATCAATTAGATCCTTGATACTATTAGTGATAACTTCTTTAATTTCTTTTTCTTTTTCAATATTTGTATTACGTATAACAAGTAATAAATAAGGTTGTAAGATACCATCAATCATAGCAATTTCGGCATCTTCACATAATCCTTTTTCTAATAATGCTTTCTTTAATACTGATTCATTAGAACCAACTAGTAGGTCCTGTAAAGCACCATAAGCGATATTTTTTTCAACATCCTTGTAGTCCGCAACAATCTTGCCATAAGCAATAACCGTTCTATTTGTATCATCTTCATTTTCATCTATTTCATAATTTCTTACTTTTCTAACAGCAGGTAAAATAGATTGATACCCTATTGTAAACTCTTCATGATTTTCTGTATATTCTGATAAATATTCACTATCTATCTTTTCTAATACTTTATTAATGTCCATTGAACCATCTAAGAAAATATATGCATTAGATGGATGATAATATTTCTTATGCGCATGAATAAAATCTTCATAGCTTAAATGAACAATAGAACTAGGGTCTCCTCCTGATTCATACTTGTAGCAGGTATCTTTAAATAATGTTGCATTAGCTTCATTAAGTATAATTTCATCAATCGAAGAGAAAGCACCCTGCATCTCACTATAAACAACACCACTATATTCAGGTGTCTTATTTTCATCTGTTATTTCATAATGCCAGCCTTCCTGATAGAAAATATTAGGGCAAGTATAAATAGCTGGATGAAAGACAGCATCAAGATATGTATCCATAAGATTCATAAAGTCTTTTTCATTACGACTTGATACTGGGTACATTGTTTTATCAGGATATGTCATTGCGTTCAAAAATGTTTGCATACTGCTTTTCAAGAGTTCTACAAACGGTTCTTTCACTGGATATTTCTTAGATCCATTTAATACTGAGTGTTCCAAGATATGAAATACACCTGTATCATTTTCAGGAATTGTCTTAAATGCGATAGAAAATG
>ERZ1026874.1545-NODE-1545-length-12049-cov-10.350258_pt1 | contig 12049 bp, 9 predicted proteins | sample MGYA00380167_ERZ1026874 | MGnify/ENA primary metagenome ERZ1026874 (study PRJEB33269, sample SAMEA4719803) | human gut metagenome | biome: human-associated habitat; feature: organic feature; material: feces | place: Cameroon | collected 2013-10 ...
AGTTGGTGGATATGCTTCATGTTACCGCCCCGAAACTCAACTCTGTGATACGAGCTATATATAAAGAAGGTATGTTGTCTATGTCGGAAGTTCAACAAAGACAGGAAACCTCCAAAGACATTTGGCAAACATTGTATGGATTTCCTATGATTGTTGCCATTTGCTTCCGTCTTGTCTCTAATGGTGCTGCGCAACTTCGTGATGCCATCTTCAAGAGGCTATACGGAGCAAAAGAGAAAACAGCCATTATACTGCAACTCTATGGAGGAACAAATACCTTTAGCTAAGTATGGTCGCTTCTTTGACGCTTCAATTATTTCCTGTCGTATTGACTTATTTACGTACTGATTCACTGTCGTATAGAAATGCGCTTGTAATTTGATAAAGAAGTATCCATGCAAAGAATAGTGTAAGCATATATACATTTATGTCATACGTTTTACATGTTTATCGTATGACATATAAAACGTATGACATGCAGGAATACATTTTTGTTCATCCCGAGGAATAGTATTCACAGTACCCATTCCTCGGGTTTTAACTGTTTCTTCCTTTAGCATAGAGAAGAAGAGCCGTTCCTTAGAGGCTTTGCGCCTCCAGCCACTGGGCGAACCACCGCAGTGTTTTCAATGGTATTAGATTTGTTCTTGCTAAAACATTGTGTCCATAAAGACACAGCAAGGTATGTTTTGAGTTACTCAAAACCTTTTGGGTTACTCCCCCCCCAAATAGACTTGCCTGTCGGAAATTGTTCCTCCAAAGTCGGACAAATTAGTGCGAGTAACAATTTAAAAATCAAAGTGTTTTACTTCTTATATTTATTTTATCAATCCTTTAATATCGCTAAATCTATTGGCATTACCGATGTCACAACAATACATTTAAATGGACTTGAATCTACCTTTTGTTTTGCATTTTCTGAAAGCAATTTATAATCCAAATCATAAGGATGCTTATTTTCTTCGAAAGGAAGATAAATACAAAGCCAATACTCATCACATTTGTGTTTCTTTTGATAGATTGAGTATTTCCTATTTTTAGAATCAATACATTTTTCTAAATCTTGCCAAGATACAGAATCTCTTCGAGCTATAGAATTGAATTGAACTATGTTTTTACCACGTGTCTCCCAAATTTTAATTCTTTTAATATGCTTAGTAGGATATGCAAATCCATTAAACATATTATTTAAATAGACTTCGACTTCTTTAGCAAATGCTTCTGGTGTTAATTTTACTTTATCTTTACTTAGTTCTCTTTCATTTGAAAAATTATACCTATCAATGAAAATGTTCAACTTCTGTTCTTTGGTCTTACTCTCCAAAAAGCTACTTTTTTGCAATATATTACAGACTCTGTTCTTGAACGTATTTCTTTCTCCTGCATTACGTTTCTTGTTTATATTTACAGAAGGATGGCATTCTACAACTTCTACACCAATGGTGTAACCTTTCTCATTTTTGAAAATGAAATCAGGCATTTCTGCCTCATATTGTTTATCATAAACCGAGATGTTTATTCTTAGTTTCTTGTTTATTATTGGAATAAGGTTTTCAATTGCATTCCACTCGGAATTTTTTTGTCGATTTGCCTCCATTTTTTACAAGTTTACATAATATTAATACATTGTTTTCCTTACTTGAACAGCAAGCGCATAGGCCAATCGCGGAGGCACAGCGTTACCAACCATTTTATATCCATCTTTTATGTCATTATAGATGAATGCAAAACTATCAGGAAATGTTTGTATCCTTGCACATTCCCTAACGCTCAACCGACGATAAAGGTGCTCATATCCTTTTACAAAAATTCTCACGTTTGGACTAACATAAGTCATCTTTGGTGCCTGTGGATGCTGTGGCTCATTTCTTGCCTGTGCTTGAATAGTAAAAGATTGCTCATACCATGAGCGAACACGATTGCGTGCCATATATTTTGCGTCATAGCTTCCTGTATAGACATCATGGTTCTTCCTTGTTGGATGTTCCGACATAACCATTTCTTCATTGAAAAACCTTGGCTTCTCAATGATGTCTCCAATAGCTTCTCTTAAAGTTACTTTCTTGTCTGTCATAGCAATCGGGAAAGTAAATGTATTTTGTAGGTCATTTCGTATTCCTACAAAGAAAACTCGAAACCTATCTTGCGGTATTCTGAAATCTGCAGCATTCAACAGTTTATATTTTATGGAATAACCAATAGACTGCAAACTGCTAATAATAAAAGCCAATGATTGCTTGTGTTTGTCTTCAAGTATTCCCTGTACGTTCTCAATTACAAAGAACTTTGGCTTTTTCAAGTTTACGATTCTTACATATTCCAGAAACAACTGACCTCTTGGGTCTTCAAATCCAAGTTGTTTGCCTCCTTCGCTCCATGCTTGACATGGTGGACCGCCTATAACACCATCGCAAGAAGGAATGTCTTGGTCTTTGAGTAAGCGCACATCAGTTGTATTCAACATGGCATTGGGATGATTCTTTCTATATGTTTCAAATATTGAAGAATCACATTCATTTGCCCAAATCACATTGAACCCAGCCCTTTCAAACCCAAGGTCAAGACCTCCACATCCTGCAAATAGTGATATTATATTCATCAATTATCTATATTGATATTATGTCGTTTTAATGTCTCTATGATGCTTAAAGCCACATGATAGGCAAGATTGACAGGAACGGCATTGCCTATCATCTTGTATCCATAATTCACTTCATCATATATGAACTTGAAATCATCTGGGAAACTTTGTACACGAGCAACTTCTCTGACCGTCATTCTTCTATATAGATGCTCTTTCCCCTCAACAAACTTTTGCAAGTTCTTTTCTACCTTTATCATTTTAGGAGCCTGTGGATGAAGTTGGCACTGTCTTCCGCTTGCTTGAACGGTGAATCCTGGTTCATCCCATGCTCTCACACGGTTGCGTGACATGAATATTGGCGAGAAAGCACCTGTAAAATATTCATTGTTTGGTACTACGCAAGCATCTCCATTTGTATGGTTCTTTTCTCTTGCAGGTATCGCAGTGTCTTGTAAATCCCAAATGGCTTCACGCAAAGTAGGTTTATGCTCCTGTGGCTTCGGGTATTCGTAATCATCTATGTGCAAACCCTTGCGAAAGCCAATATAGAAAACACGGTCTCGGTCTTCTGGAACGTCATAGTCATTGGCATTAAGCATTTTCAGATTAACATCATATCCTGCGTCATCAAACAATTGCATGAATCCACTAACTGCTGCGGCATGTCGTTTGGCAAGCATACCCGATACATTCTCGGCAACAAAGAACAAAGGTTGAGTGTCACGCAAGATTCTGATATATTCATAGAACAATTGTCCACGAGCATCCTCTATACCCTTCAAAGAACCAGCTTCACTCCAAGATTGGCATGGAGGACCGCCAATTATGCCTGTTACATGGTCAGGAAAAGCATCTGACGGTATATTTCTAATATCCCCCTCTATCAATTTTGTGTCGGGGAAATTTGCTTTAAATGTTGGACATATCTTTTTATCAAATTCATTGGCTACCACTGTATGAAATCCTGCATTGTGGAATCCTTTGTCAAGACCACCTGCGCCAGAAAAAAGACTTATTAAATTCATATTTACCACTTACAGTTAAACTTTATATTTACAGCAGGAGGCATTCCTACAATCTGAACATCAAACTTCAAAGATGGTTCTACCGTATCTTTTGCGTTATGTATTCTGAATGAGAATTGCCAACCATTATCAAAACTCATAATTACCGTGGTCTTACTTTTTGGCTTGAAATCCATATAAAGTAAAGTTGTAGGTAACTCCATAGCAGGAACTTCCAATGACGGTTTCTGTGTCTTACTCGATTGGTTTAGAGTTCCATACATATTGAACGACTGTATTGTGGTAATTCTTTTGTTGTCTATACTAATAACCTTATAGAAGTCATATTTGCTAAGTAAATATTCGACAAGTTTACGAGGAATGTCAGTGTTATTCTCTACTTGTACCTTTACTTCTTGCATAAATGCTTTCAATAATGGCACATAAACATCGTCTTCCTTAGAGTTTAAATCTCTAAAGTAAGTTCCATTAGCCTTCTCTGCTTCAAGAAAATCAAATGTTGGCTTTATTGCATTCCAATATTCTTCAGAACAGTTTACGCCATACCATTTTTTGCCAAAATCTAAACTCTTTGCTAAACGGCTATGCTTTACAGCCATGTGATTGTGCTTTATGCTTAGTCCTATCTCCCAGATTATATCTTTACGCTCAATGATAATATCACGAACATCTGCTTCTTCACCATGTTCATCACTTTGTATATATAGATTCAGCGTGTCATCATCAACTTCTATAATATTTGGTTCTAATGCAAATATGGTATCAATAGTTGACTTCGCACTAAGTGTATATAATGCTTTTTCTGCAACGCTAAGCGTACTCCATGCGTGTTCAGCAGCATCATAGCTGCTGTTATGAATTATTTGTGATTTGCGGATAGCACTTATTGCATCCTGCAAAGAATGCAAACAAATGTATTCGTAAGCACGTCCTTGGTCATTACTTTTACTACTCATAATTATTTATTAATTCTTTAATGTCTATGTTTAACAACTTTGATATGCTAATTATTGTCTCCAACGGAGGTTGTGATGTATTAGTACACCACTTGGAAACAGTTGAAGGGTTTACATTCAACTGTTCCGCCAACCATTTGCTTGTTTTTTTCTTTTCAACGAGCACTATTTTCAAGCGATTAATATCCATAATAATTTATTTTTCTGCAAAGATAATGATTTATTATCATTTTTATTCCCATATATAATTTTTTAACGTTGTTTTTGCATTCTATTTTAAAATAATGTTGTATTTTTGCAGACGATCAGAGTTGTTTGACAAGCAAACGTATGCAAATTGCAGAAAAAAGAACCGTTGCTAAATCATTACCTCTATTGAGGTGAGAAACTCATAAATCGCTCATTTTAAGCTATTCTGAATATTTTGGAAGAATTTTATGTAAAAAAGAATAAGGATGCAAGGATTAGTAATCAAGAACACCGGCAGTTGGTATACTGTGCGTACCACCGATGGAGCCACGGTTGACTGCAAGATTAAGGGCAACTTCCGACTTAAGGGAATACGCAGCACCAACCCTGTTGCTGTGGGAGACAATGTGGAGATAGTGCGCAATCAGGAGGGCACAGCATTCATTACTGCCATCTGCGACCGACGCAACTATATCATACGCAAGTCGCAAAACCTGAGCAAACAGAGCCATATCATAGCTGCCAATGTCGACCAGGCTTTCCTCATAGTCACCGTCAACTATCCACAGACAAGCACAATATTCATCGACCGATTCCTCGCTACAGCCGAGGCTTACAGTGTGCCTACGGTGCTTGTGTTCAACAAGACCGACATTCTCTCGGATGAGGAACGTCACTATCAGGAGATGATGATGAAGCTTTATGAGACGGTAGGATACAAGTGTGTGGCTGTTTCTGCCACCACAGGACTTGGCATGGACGATATTAAGCCAATGCTTAAGGACAAGATAACGCTGTTGAGCGGCAACAGTGGAGTGGGCAAGTCGACATTCATCAATCATATTCTGCCCGACGCCAACCTGCGCACATCGTCGATTTCAGACGCTCACAACACAGGTATGCACACCACCACGTTCTCCGAGATGCTCGAGTTGCCCGAGGGTGGCTACCTTATCGACACTCCGGGAATAAAGGGTTTTGGTACGTTCGACATTGAGCCTGAAGAGCTGACAAGCTATTTCAAGGACATCTTCCAGTTCTCCAAGGACTGCCGCTTCAACAACTGCACCCACACTCATGAGCCGGGTTGCGCTGTGTTGAAGGCTGTAGAGGAGCATTACATATCCGCCTCGCGGTATCAGAGTTATCTGTCGATGCTTCAGGACAAGGACGAGAACAAATACCGCGAGGCGTATTAATCAGAATTATTTCTTCTTAGCTTTCGCATCGAATCTATACGAGAACGTCAGGTTTGCATAGTGATGCATGTAGTTTGTCGTAGTTTCGGTGCGCTGGAATGCCGAGTAGTTGTTGTCGTACCAGATATCTTTGTTGAAGATATCGTCTACAAACAGCGACAGTCGGCATTTATTTTTGCAGAAACCGTAGCTGATGCTTGCCATCGACATCAGTTTATGTCCGTTCATCTCGGATGTGGCATAGCCCTTGCGGAAGTCGTCGGACAGACGTATGTACATTTCTAATGGCGAGAGCTTGAGTCTGACGCTTATTCCAAGGCTGTTGTACAATGGACTGCTGTTGTAGGTGTCGTCGTCGTAGCGGTAGCGGTTCCACTGCAAGTCGTTGAATAGTGTAAGCTGCACTTTCTCCGCCTCATACGACAGATCAAAATTCTCGTCAATGCCAAGACGTTTCTGCAGGTTGAGGTCGGGCACGGCGTTAGGGTCGTTGTTGTCGACAATGGTAAGGAATCCGTACGACTTGGATGTGAGCACCTTGAATTTGTTCATCAGTCGGAAGTATACGCCAATGCCTTGGTCGTAGTTGAATCCGAATTTCCACATGTCGCCACCCTTCACGTTCATGGGTTTCGACTCATACGCTCCGGTTGTGGAGTTGTAGCGGTAGAGTGTGGCTATAGGGTTGATGTCCTTATTGTAGGAAACGTTCAGCCCCAGCACAATCTGCTTGCGCAGCCACATGCGGTGGTAGTTGTAGGTAGTGGTGTGGCTGTGCGACTTGTGCAGCAATGGGTTGCCGGTTGACACAGACAGCGGGTCGGTGGTGTCGCGATAGCCGAGCGTGCTGATGAAGTTGGGCACAGAGGTGTTGTAGGCAAACGAGATGTCCATATTGCGCACACGGCTCATCTTCCACTTTAGGAATATCGACGGCTCGTAGGTGTAGCTTGTGCGCACGGCAGTTGTGTCGAGCTGTCCGTATCGGTAGTCGGCCTTCTCGCGGTAGACATTCCAGTTGAGCTTAGGCATAATCATCAACGCCTTCACCGGGGTGATGGTCGACTTCAGCGTGAATCTGTTCACCCACTTGTGCATGAGGTTGCTCATGGCATTTGCCTGGTCGAGTGTGGTAGGAATGCCGCCCACCACGTTCTGCTCGTTGTTGTCGGTGTAGAAGTTGCGTATGGTGCGTGTGCGTGAGTAGGTCACGTTGTCAAGAATGTTGACATACACCTTCTTGCCCAGCCAATAGTCGAACGACGCGCCAAGTTGGGTGCTAAGCGCATGGTTGCTTCGGTCGTAGAACTGCCATACCTTCTCGCTACGTTTTTCGCGCAGATATTCCAGGTCGCGGTTGATGTGTGTGTCCTCGTTGGCTCCATTAATATATGTGTAGCCTTGGATGGAGAACGAGCCTTTCTTGCCGATGAAGTGCTTCCACGTGTAATCAATGTTTAAGCCACGTGTCTGCTGGTCGCTCGACTGATAGTTGTTGTTGCGGGTGATGAGTCGTTCGTAGAGCGCATCGCCAGGCTTGGCGGCAAAAGCGTCTGCAAGCGAGTGGTATTTGAAGTTGTTTTGGTCGTAGCCATACGATGCACCCTTGTCCTCGTTGCTGTTGCTGCTCTTCTCGTAGGTTGCCTTCACGTTCACTTGTATAGTGTTCACCGAGTCGGTGTAGGCGAAGAGTTGGGTCTCTATCTGTGGGGCGAGCTTGTGGCTGTAGCGGTAGTTGTTCGACACGGCAAACGTGTGTTCCTTGTTTGGGAAGAAGGTTTCGGTCGACTTTCCAATAGTGTTCCAACCGTCGCTATGCCCCATGTTTGCGCTTATGTTCCATCGGTTGTTGGAGTAGTCGCTTGTGCCATTGGTCTTCCAGTTGTGCTGATAGTTGTACGATCCATACTGGCTCTTGCCGTCGCCGTCGATATTTCGGTTCATTGAAGAGCTCATGGTTCTGTCAATATAGCGGTTGGCATTGTTGGCCTGTGCATAAACCATCTGCGGGTCGTGGTCGCTTAGTCGGCTTGCCGTAACGTCGAACATGTAGCGTTTCTTTGTTTGGTATTGCGCTTCAACAGTGCCATACCATTTGTCGAGGAAACCAGGCTTCACCTGAATGTCGAGCACTTGGTCCTCCTCGCCTTCATCCTTGCCAGTATGTCGGGCCAGTTCCGACTTACGGTCGTAGAGCTTTAGCTTGTTAGCTACTTCTGCAGGCAGTTGGCCTATGATCTGGTCGCCGCCAAATATATCCTTGCCATTCATCATCAAGCGTATTGGCTTGTTGTTCCAGTAGAGTTTGCCGTCGCGGTTCTCCACTCCAGGCAACTTCTTGATGAGTTCGTCGAGGCGTGCTCCTTCCTTCAGTTTGAAGGCCTCAGGATTGAACACGATGGTGTCGCCTGCCATAGTGATGCGTGGCATCTTTGCCGTAATCTCCACCTCCTTAAGCATTAGGGCAGTAGGCTGCAGCTTGATGATGCCAAGGTCGGTAGTGTCCTTCACCTCTTGGCCGTAAGAATAATCCACCTTGCGGAAATTCCTATATCCGATCATGCTGAACTTGAACATGATGCGTCCTTCCCATCCACTGTTGAGATAGAAGCAACCGGTGCTGTCGGTCTCAGTCTGATTCTGACACGACCATCCTGGCTGAGGATTCACCTCGCTGAATATGTTTGCTCCGATGAGAATCTCGCCTGTCTCGGCGTTCACAATCTTTCCTTTGAATGTGTCGGCGTGGCAAAGTGCCGACTGCACAAGGCAGAACATCATTACAAAGAGAAGTTTCTTAAGTAAGTTTTTCATAAGCTTATTGTTTTATATTTATATTCGTTTGTTTCGTTATATTAGTCTAACGAATTAGAGGTTGTTTTATTAACAACGTTAACACATTTTAATATTGCTGACATCTGTCACCTGACGTACACCAATCGATTGACTATATAATATAATGTGAAATTATAGTTATTTTTACTTGCTACAGCCTAAAAATCCCAATAAAAGTCTTTCGTTTGTTTTCTTTTTGCTATCTTTAGTGCCAAATCCATATCAATAGCATTATGAGGCAATCAGAAAGAGCCAGCATCATGCGAATCGTAACCGATTTGATTGAGGCTGATGGCATATTAGACACAAGGGAGATAAGACTTCTTGAAACCTTGCGCATCAAATACGGCATAAAGAAAGAAGACGAGGTGAGAGCGGCATCGTTGTCGTTGTCGCAGGCATTCAACGAACTGTCCAATTCCGACCAGAGCTTAAGGCATGACCTTCTTGAGGACTTCAACAAGATGGTGATGTCGGATGATTTCTGTGCCCGCGAGGAAGCGTTGCTTATTCTTGCTATAAGAAATTGTCTTACTGTGAACACCGTGAGCCAGGTGTCCGTTGTCTCTGTCAATGCGTCGAGCCTGCATTTCGAGGCCACGCAGATTCTGTATGTAGAGAGCGAGTTCGACAATAACATCAATGAGCAAATCAACCGATTCTACCGCGAGATAAGTGCCGAGATACGATTGGCTGGCTTCGACTTTGTCTATCTGCCTAAGATAGCCGAGCACTACAGAAGCATATCCGAGGACGACCTTTTCCAGATTGCAGGGTTTCTTTATCCCAAGGTGAGCGAGGAGCGGTTACACCTTATTATAAGTCAGCTGCGCAGTCTGTCTACCGAGCGATTCTGCAAGGAACAGTTGTCTGCAAAGCTTAACATCAACGAACTCTCAACCGTCGTCCCGTCGTTGATGCTGAAGATAGGCGACTCGCTGGTGGACAATGAGCCTACAACCAACTTCCTTCTTGTGGAGATTGACAACAATGTGTTGGAAAGCGTAAGGAAGTTACTCGACCTCTTCTCGGAGACTTACCACAACTATCAACTGAATTATCTCAAGGACGAGAAAGGGCGCTTTGTGTATAAGGGTTTCTACAAGCAGATATTCGACATCCTGATGCTCAGGAAGGGAGTGCAAAGCCGTGTGGTGGTGGACACTTTCAACGAGCGCATATATTTTCCCGATGCCGATGTGGCTATAGAGAAGATACACCGAAGGGAGAAAGCCTTGTATGCCTTGTTCCTGCTCGAATCGCCAGGCGGAGGCATCAACTTCAACAAGCCCAAATCGCCTAAGCATATGGAGCGGTACAGGAAACGCATGGATGCCATTCAAACAAAATACAAGATGATATACTGCATGCTTGGTGGCGACGAAAGCTCGGCTCCCAATCTTGAGGTGTCGGAGATACGACTGCCAATGATCAGTCTGCTGAAAAGACAAATACTCAAATTGGGCGGCGTGTTGCATCATGCCAACGATTATGTGGTTCAGCGCAACTTCTATGGCAACTATAGCGTGGGCGTTTCGCCAGACTTGTGCTGTTGCAGCAGTGGGCCGGATGGCGAAATCACGCCTCTTGCTGAATCGGACATTTGGCAAGGAATATCGGCGTTGTAAGGTTGCAACCATAAGCATGGTCTTGCCATCAATGTCGCTTGCAATGTTGGTGGAACATGAATAATGTCGGAAAAAAATAATACTTTTGCACCGTAAAAGGATAATTTAGCAATAAATGGAACAGAAACATCATTACACAGGCTTGACCGACGCCCAAGTGCTCGAAAGCCGCAGTAAGAATGGTGCCAACGTGTTGACACCACCTGAGAAAGAACCACTTTGGAAACAATTCCTTGAGAAGTTTGGCGATCCTCTCATCATCGTTCTCTTGATAGCGGGCTTTTTGTCGATAGGCATTTCGTGCTATGAGTTCTTCGGACTCGACCATGGTGCTGCCGTATTCTTCGAGCCTGTAGGAATATTTGTGGCAATATTGCTTGCCACAGGACTTGCTTTCTACTTTGAGTTGCAGGCCGACAAGGAGTTCACTATCCTCAATCAGGTTAACGACGATGAGGCTGTGGAGGTGATACGCAATGGCAACACAACGCAGGTGCCACGCAAGGATGTTGTTGTAGGCGACATTGTGGTGCTGAATACTGGTGGCGAGGTGCCAGCCGATAGCGAACTGTTGGAGTCTACTTCCTTGCACATGGATGAGTCGACACTCACTGGAGAGCCAATGTGCCTTAAGAGCATCTACGAGAAAGACTTCGACAAGGCTGCCACTTACCCCACCAATCATGTGATGAAAGGCACAAAGGTGATGGAGGGTCATGGCATCTGCCGTGTGTATGCTGTAGGCGACAAGACAGAGCAGGGCAAGGTGTTTGAGGCTGTGCAGATTGACGACAGCGTCAAGACTCCGCTCAATGAGCAGCTCGACGGCTTGGGCAAGTTGGTTACTAAGGCAAGCTATGCTTTTGCTGCCTTGATTGTTGTGGGCCGCATCATTATGTACTTTGTGAATAATGGCTCCGACTGCTTCGGCTCTTTCGAGCAGATAGCTGCGTTCATAGCCTATGTACTTCAGACGTTGATGGTTGCCGTGACGCTTATTGTTGTGGCTGTGCCAGAGGGATTGCCTATGGCCGTGACCTTGAGTTTGGCTTACAGTATGCGCCGTATGCTCAAGACCAACAACCTCGTGAGAAAGATGCACGCTTGCGAGACTATGGGAGCAACAACCGTGATCTGTACTGACAAGACGGGTACTCTGACGCAGAACCTTATGAGTGTTGACGAGATGAAACAGTATGGCGACACTCCTAAGGAGATTCTTAGCGAGGGAATTGCCGTTAACTCTACTGCATCCATCGACTTCTCCGACAAGGAGAAACCGCAGATACTGGGCAACCCCACAGAGGGTGCGTTGCTTATCTGGCTCAACAAGCAGGGTGTGGACTATCGTCCGATACGCGAGAGCGTGAAGACTATTGCCGAGGTGCCGTTCTCTACAGAGCGCAAGTATATGGCCACGGTTGTTGAGTCGGAGGCTCTGAAAGGCAAGAAGGTGCTTTATGTGAAGGGTGCTCCCGAGATTGTGTTTGGCCTTTGCCATGAGGCTTCGGTTAGCAAGGAGGAGGTTGACAAGCAATTGCTCGCCTACCAGAACCGCGCAATGCGTACTCTTGGCTTTGCCTATCAGGTGGTGGATGACGCTGCCCAGGCTGTTGATGGCAACAAGATTGTT
>ERZ1026874.1546-NODE-1546-length-12048-cov-9.512883_pt1 | contig 12048 bp, 5 predicted proteins | sample MGYA00380167_ERZ1026874 | MGnify/ENA primary metagenome ERZ1026874 (study PRJEB33269, sample SAMEA4719803) | human gut metagenome | biome: human-associated habitat; feature: organic feature; material: feces | place: Cameroon | collected 2013-10 ...
ATCAAATATTTCAAAATTTTCAATTTTACTATTAGATAAATTTTCTGCTTTTAAATTAAAATCAATTACATCTAATGATTTTTTTACATGAAGCTCCCTCTGTCTTCCATAATCATACACCCTATAAGTAACATCACTATTTTGTTGAATTTCTGCTATAATCAACCCCTCACATATAGCATGTACCATTCCACTATTTATTAAAAATGTATCACCTTTTTTTACATCTATTACATTTAAATAATCCTCTGTTCGATTTTCTTCTATAGCTTTTTCAAACTCTTTCTTAGTGCAATTTTTAGTTCCAACAATTAATTTTGCATTTGGTTTTGCATCTATAACATACCATGCTTCCGTCTTTCCTAACTCATTTTCATTCTTCATAGCATATTCATCTCCTGGATGAACTTGAACAGATAATTTTTCTCTTGAATTAATTAACTTAACTAACAATGGAAACTTTTCAACACCTACTTTACTTCCCACTAAATCATGTCCATATTCTTCTATTATTTCTTGTAAAGTTTGTCCTTTTAGATACCCATTAATAACAATACTCACACCATGTCTATGACACGCTATATCCCAACTTTCCCCAATATTTCCTTCTGGTAAATTATCTCTTATTGCTTTAAAATCTCTTCCTCCCCATATTTTTTCAAAGTATAGATTTTCAAATTTTATTGGATACATATTTTCACCTCATAATTAACAAAATCTTTTAATTGAGCTTGAAATAAAATTTATTGCAATAAACCCCAGGTATATATTTTTTAATGCTTCAAATACTATTAATATTATTAAAGAAAAGAAAGGGTGATTAATTTTTATGACAAAAAAAAACAAACCTTATTTACCTAATTTACGAAGTTGGTATGAACCTTCTGAAGAAAGCTTAATAAGTAAATCTCCTGAAGGAATAGACACTATTTTACCTAATCCTGCAGAGGATCCTATCGTAGTAAATAATATTTCATATATGGAATTTGATTATACTAATAGCCCTATGTTAGAGGACTCTGATGACGAATTAGAATAAGTAATACTTGAAAGGAGATTATTATGACCAAAAACAATAAAAAACAACATAGAACTGATGGTGTATTTAATTCTAATAATGAAGCTTATGCTGTACCTCAAATCAGCAGAAATACACCCTTAAGTGATTATAAATTTACTGATTTAGAAAAAATAGAAAGAGAATCTAAACAAAATAATAAATATTAAACATTAAATATTATTTTAGCTTCCATAAGAAAAAGGAGCTGTGGCACTAAATAATTAGTGTACAGCTCCTTTTTTAAAAGAAAACCTTTATTTCATTTTTACCAGAACTTTTGGGGATTATATCATCATCTAATAATTTATTATTTAGAATAATTTTACCTTTATTTTCATTATCAATACTATCATTGCCTCTTTTAACTACAATATGATATTCTCCCACATCATCTTTTATATTTAATTCATATTCATTCCATGAATCAGGTACGCATGGTGTAATTTTATATCCCTTATTTTTAACTCTTTTTAATCCCAGGATATTTTCTAATCCAACCTTATACATCCATCCAGAAGCACCAGTATACCAACTCCATCCACCTCTTCCTCCATGTGGCTCTCTTAAGTATATATCTGCTGCCATTACATAAGGTTCAACCTTATAATTATTGGCACTTATCTCATTACTGGAATGATTAATAGGATTAATCATATTATAATATTTCCATGCCTTATTTCCATCGCCAAGTAATGTCCATGCAAGTATAACCCAAGTAGCTGCATGGGTGTATTGACCACCATTTTCTCTTACCCCTGGAACATATCCCTTTATATATCCAGGTGCTAATTTACTATTATTAAATGGAGGTGCTAACAGTAAAATAATACCCTTTTCTTCATTTAATAAATACCTATCTACTGCATTCATGGCTTCTAATGCTCTGCTTTTTTTAGCAGCTCCAGAAATAACAGACCAACTTTGTGGCAATGAATCAATTTTACATTCATCATTTTCCCTACTTCCTAAAGCAGTGCCATCATCAAAAAAGGCTCTTTTATACCATCCTCCATCCCAAGCATTCTTTTCAATATTTTCCTTAATAAATTCTTTATACTTGCCATACTCTATAATTTTCTTATCATCATTTATATATTCACATAATAAAACAAAATCATCTAGAATCTTATACAAAAAGTAACCTAGCCATACACTTTCACCTTTTCCGCCATTTCCTACAGTATTCATTCCGTCATTCCAATCACCACTACCCATTAAAGGTAAGTTGTTTTTTCCGAATTTTAACGCCCTATCCATTGCTTTAATGCAATGCTCGTAAATCGTTCCATCACTATTACTACTATTCACTATAGTATACCTTTCATCTTCACCTTCTCTTAAAGGTTCATCCTCAAGATATGGTACTTTTTCATTTAAGACGGAATAATCACCAGTAGATTTTATATACTCAATAGTCACATAAGGAAGCCATAATAAATCATCGCTAAATTTAGTTCTTATTCCACTCATGATTACTGGATGCCACCAATGTTGAACATCACCTTCCTTATATTGTCTGCTAGCACTTCTTAATATTTGTTTTCTAGTAATTTCTGAATCTAAAATTCCTAATGACATAGAATCTTGTAACTGATCTCTAAAACCATATGCTCCACCACTTTGATAAAAAGCTGTCCTTGCTAAATATCTACAACTTAATGTTTGATACATAAGCCATCCATTTAATAAATAATTCATGGATAAATCTGGAGTCTTAACTTGTACTTTTCCTAAAAAATCATTCCAATATTTTTTAACATTACTAAGATCTTCATCGCATTTGTTAATATCACTATAATAATTTATAAATTCTTTAATAGTATCAAGTTCTTCCTGACATCCTAATATTATTAGCAAGCTCTTTTGCTCACCTGGTTCTAAATGCACTTTTGTACATACAGCTAGACAAGGATCATAAATTCCTCCACACTTATTAGATAAATTGTCATTACTTAGAGCCTTAGGAGTACTTAAATCACTTCCCTTTCCAATAAATTCACTTTTATCACCAGTAAATGTAAGTTCTTCACCACCTAAAATAGTTAGATAGGTTTTATTTTTATAAAAATACTTATTAAAAGGATTTTGGGCATAAATGAAGTTTTCTTCTATATTGGTGCTAATATATTTAGCACTTTTATAGCTATAAACTCCAAGCACCATTGAACTGTAGTAAAATAGAGTCAGTCCTTTAACCTCCAATGATTTGTTCTCAAGAAGCACTTTACATAGCTTTAATTTCTTATCTTTAGGGCAAAACATTGTAAGTTCACCACTAATATTATTTGCAGTATGTTTAAAAATAGAATATCCGAAGCCATGCTCAATATCGTATACATCTTCATCTCTAACAGGCTCTGGTGTGATACTGAAATACTTTCTTGCACCATCATCTCTTATATATAAAGCTTCACTCAAAGGATCTACAACCCAATCATTGCTCCAAGGGGTCAACTTGTTTTCTCTGCTGTTTTGACACCAAGTATAAGCTGAACCACTCTCGGAAACATGAAACCCAAAATCCTCGTTGGAAATGACATTAATCCATGGAGCTGGAGTTGTAATAAAATCCCTTAGCTTAATTTTATAGCTCATAGAGTATTTATCAAAACCTCCATATCCATTAAAGAAATATAAATCTTCTTTAATAACATCATCTCCTATTAATGTTTTTCCCATTTTATAATTAAAATTATTCATGATATTTAAATTTTTTATACTTTTTTTAGATTTCTTTTTATAAAAAGAAATATCCTCTTCTCTTAGTTCCTTATGCCTTATATAACTGCTTTTTCTATTATCTATACTATTAAAAAATTGTTTCATAAGAGCACCATTATTACTATTGATATATAATGATGCTATTCCCTTTAAAAAGCTAAGTATCTCTTCACTCATAGTAGATTTATTATGAATAAATACCCCACCATTTTTATTGAGATTATCTTTTTCCAAAGAATTTTTTAAGTATGTACTAATAGAATTTTGTAAAGGCTCTTCATAAGAACTTGCTTCTTCATTATATATGATTAAATCACTCTTAAGTCCAAGTACCTTCCAATAATAGTGCATATTAATTACTTGCCTTAATATATCCATATCTTCATCTTTATCTATCACCAAAAGCACTATGGGTAAATCTCCTGAAATGCCGAATGGCCATAAATCCTCTTGGCTATGATGTATATCTTTAATATACTGTTCTCTATCTTCTCTCTTCTCATTTAAATATAAAACCAAGTTGCTAAAACTTTGATATAAATTAGCTTGTAATGACTTTATACCAATATATTTTATCTCTAAATCTGTATAATGAGTAAACTCACCTCTACATCTTTGAATATATTTAACCTTTGAATATTTTTCACTTAGTAAAAGGGCATCTTTTTTACTTCCTCCATACCCTGTAACAAAATATAATGACTTTTCTTCACCTGGCTCAAGCCTCACAGCACATCTTAAAGATAATATTGGATCTAACACTGTTCCTACAGTATTAATTAATGGTGCATCATCATCCATTACTTTTGGAAATCTTAAATTTCTGTTTCTTCCTATGAAATTCAACCGTGATGTTTCATAAGTTATTGCACCTTCAAACTTCCCTTCATATGTAATTCGTTGAAATATCCATGGTGATGGATCTCCCTTGGCTCTTCCCCTTCTATTAGCTAATAATGTCTTATTAGCTTCATCATAATCTGTACTGATAAATAAATTGGAAAAGCTAGGATGAACCATATCTGCTTCAAAGGATGTCAATGTTACTTCCATATAACTTGTTATTTCTACGCTTCTACCTTTGTTTCCAATATTTTTTAAGGTAATCTTTCTTATTTCAACATCATCTTCTGGTGATAATGTTACTTCATACATACTATCAATACTTGTATTTACAGTATGAAAACACGCTCTATCTAGATAAAATTCTATTTCTTCCACATAAGATGTCTTTGTTGGTTCATAAGTTACACCCCAAAACTCATTAGAATTAAGATTTTTTATATAAAAGAACATTCCATTACTATCAGTGGTACTTTCTCCTTTCCACCTATACATCATCATATTTTCTTTTTTAGAATATCCTGTACCTAAGCTACTTATCATTGTAGAATAGCTACCATTTGATAAAATCAATACATCCTTACTTTCACCTTCATCATCTTCAATAATTCTTGGTATAAAGTTTTCATACTCCATTGATACCTTCTTAGCTGTAATATCTACTAGTCTTTCAAAGGTTACTCTTTCTGGTATTTTTTCTTGTAACAATAGTTCTGTTGCCTTAACTTCTGGAATACTATGAAATATATTTTGTAGTATTTTATTATTCAAAGCATTATCTAAAGCCATAAAAGACATTCCTAGATGATGAACCATATAGCATCTTACATATTCACCACTAAAGCCATCCACTACATTTCCCTTTGTATAATCAATAGCTTCTATGAACCCATACCTACCATATGTGTTTTTATTCTTTATAGCTTGCAAATTTTTTATTGCTTTATGCTTTATATATGGCAAAGTCATGATTGTCGAATATGGAGAAATAACAACTTCATCCTCTAATCCCCTTTTTAGTCCTATTCCAGGAACTCCAAAAGCCTTATACTGATAATTCTTATCTACATCAAAGAAATAATAAGCTGATTCTGATATTCCCCATGGTACATGCTTTTCATGAGCATAATTTATTTGTGCATTTATAACTCCATCATAAGTTAAACTCCAAATGGTATCCTTATAGCATTTCATTATCTGATAAGGCATAAAGTACTCAAACATGGTTCCACTCCAGGAAGCTAATGCTTTGCTATTAAATGCATTAGTTAAATTTCTGCTTAACTTATACCAATGTTCCTTTGGCACTATGCCTCTTGCTATTGCTATAAATGAAGTTGCCCTTGCTTCAGAAGCTAATAAATCATAATATGAATTACCCATAGATTGTTCTTCGATGTTATATCCAATGGAAAAAAGTCCTCGTTCACTGTTATACAATGGTTTAAAGTCCATTTCACTCATGATTTTATCTATCTTTTTAATTAAATCATTAATGGAATTCTTTATTTCTATAAATTTAGTTATCTTCTTATTTAATATTTCACTATATTCATCACCTGATGAGCTCTTTAAATCTTTTAAAAATCCTATCAATTCATTAATAGAAAGAGCTCTTTTATCATTACCTATGGTGACTAATAGCTTTTCTATTCCTTCATAAGTATAATTATAAAAATCTAATTTCTTTTCTATGTCATTACTTTGTTTTTTAAGCCAATATATTATTTCTTCATTATCTTCTTTGTTTGATCTTACATCATCTAAGCTTTTATTTATCAGTAATAATTGCTCCTCCAATATAGATTTATAATTACTTATTCTTACTTCTTCACTTTTTATGGTCTTTAATGCATAGCCTTCCTCTTCAAGAATTCCATATATGTCATTTAAACTTATTACTTCATCAATTCTAATAATTGATTTATTCTTTATCTCCTCAAGCTCCTTTTTTACTATCCACAAATATCCCAAAAGATTACCTGAATCAACAGTAGATACATATCTAGGCCATAAAGGTTCTTTAGTAATGGTACTATACCAATTTAAATAATGACCTTTATACTTTTCTAATGTCTCCATGGAATCTACTGATTTTTTTATACGCCTTATAACTTCACCTAAAGTTATATATGATAAATGATAAGCAATTATATTAGCTATCAATGCCATTCCCATATTAGTAGGCGATGTTCTAAAGGCTACTCCTTTATATGGAACCTCTTGAAAGTTATCTGGTGCTAGATAATTATTTTCCTTATTAACAAAGTCTTCATAATAACTCCATATACGTCTAGCTAAAATTCTTAACTCTGACTCCTCTTCCTCTGTAAACTCCTCAACATCTTCATATATAATAATTGATATTTTAAATGCTAATAATGGAGCTATTGTCCATAAAACTATAATAGCTAAATTAAAAATAAAAATTTCACTACCATACACTACAGTAATTATAGTTAATAAAGCTGCCATCAATGGTGAAATCCACATTTTTTTATAATAAGCAATCAATGAATTTTCTACTTCATTTTCAACTTGTTCTGCCGTCTTCCATTGAAGAAGGTTTTTCTTAGATATAAAAATCCTATATAAAGCTTTACTTATGGCATTAAGCATTATGCTTGACTGATATGGTATAAAGCTAAAGATTAATAGTATCTGCTTTAAATTTTTTATGGTGCCATTTATTTTATTCTTAGGTGTAACTACAAAATCTACTATGGTAAATATAAAAGGTAATAATAAAGCTAAATATATAAACATTATTACTTGATATTGTATCTTAAATATAATTGGCGTTAATAAAATTCCTATGAGTAAACTTGGTGCTAATAAACTCCGTCTTAGATTATCAAATATTTTCCATCTTGATAGTAATGATATTTTTTTGCAGTTTATCCAAGAAGCAACTTGCCAATCACCTCTTACCCATCTATGTAGCCTTTGACAACTTGCTTCATAAGAAGATGGATACCCTTCCATAATTTCAATATCTGATACTAAAGCCGTTCTCCCAAAAGCACCTTCCAATAAATCATGAGACAATACTCTATTTTCTGGCATCTCCTTATTAACTAACTTATGAAAAATATCTATATTCAATATACCTTTTCCTACAAAAATACCTTCTCCAAATATATCTTGATAAAAATCAAAGGTAGCTGTAGAATAGCCATCAATTCCAGATTTTTCAGCAAAGATATTAATAAATTTACTCTTTTGCTTTATATCCATCTTTATGCCTACCTTTGGTTGCATCACAGCGTATCCTCTAATAACTCTAGACTCTTTAATTATTGGTATGTTTAATATATGACTCATCTTACCTATTAATTTTTTAGCAGATTCCATTGGTAATACAGTATCTTCATCTAGCGTTATAATATACTTTGCTTTCTTTAACTCTTTTATATCACTGCTAAGTACATTGTATGTATTAACATCATCTCTTAATAAATTAATAAACTCTTCAATCTTCCCCCTCTTTCTCTCTCGTCCCATATATACCTGTTCTTTTTCGTTATATAACCGCTTTCTATTTAAAAAGAAAAATTGCTCCTTGCTATTACTAAAATACCTTTCATTAAGTTCCTTTATTTCTTTTAAAGCATATTCATTTATTGCATTATCATCAGCATTACTTTCTTTATTGCTATCTTTTAAATCACCTAATATGGCAAAAAATATATTATTATCTCTATTGGCTAAATAATACACCTCTAAATCTTCAATAAGTTTTTTAACCTTCTCTTTATCACTGGCAATAGCGGCAATTACTACTATAGTCCTGTTTTCTTCACCAACGCCTAATGATAAATCCATTTCTGGCACAACTTTAAGACTTTTACCTTTGCTTATAGTCCTATTAACTACAAGCGTACTTATTTCACTAGCTGGAATCAGTAATACTATGCTTTGAATTATAAACATAAGTATATCTTTACTTCCTCCTACTGCTAGATTTAAACCTATAAATATAGCACTTATGATAATAGTTATACTCGAAATGTAGCTTATATATTGCTTAGTGCTAATTTCACCATGGCATATTTCTTTTCTTTTTAACTGATTTAATAATTCATAAATACCTTCATCTATTAAATAATAACCAACATGTGCTTTATAGCTTTCATCAATTTCATCTCGTGCAGCCAGTAGTAATGCTTCTTTAACTATATCAATTTCTATTAAATTAAAATTACGAGATATTTCTTCAATCTTATGCCTATAACTATCCTTAGTAGAATAACTCATATTATCATATACTCCTGCAGGATCTCTTTTTAAGAATTGTTCTATCACTGAAGTCCTATCAAAGAATCTTCTCCAATCTATCGAATCTATCTTTCTTAATGAACTTATTATGCTCCCTATAGAATTTTCAATGGTACCTTGCCTTAAGTTCTCCTTCAATATAAGCTTATCAAGACTTATATCCTCTGTTTTTCTTTCCATTCTATCTAAAATAAAATTATATATATCTTTATTATCTATGGAGTTATCTTTTAATATTGTAAAAATCCTATCTACAAATTCTATGGAAAAAAGCCCATCATGTAATGAAATATCATCACCACTAAATTTATCATCTATTTTCTTATATTCTCTTTTTAATATATATTTCTTTGACAACTTATTTAAAAGTTCATTAACATTATTATTATTTTCTGCATCAATAAACTCATATGCTAACTTTTTAGCTGCATTTCTCTGTTTTTGTATTACTACCACATTATTGGTTACTTGTGCTAATAATATAATTAGCGCCACTCTTACCATTAATGGAAAAGCCCATAATTCCCCCATTGTTATATTAATGTTACTTTCTCTTATATATTGCTCCATACTTTCTTCATCTATTATCAATGAATTTTCATATACATACTTTTTAGCCATTTCATAAGCCTTTATATCAATATTATCTAAATAACCACTTGGAATATTAAATTTTATATTTTTATATTCCTTTTCTATAAGATAAATATTATCCAATAACCATTCAGCTGAAGGTATTATTTCTTCTCTCTTCTTTGATAAAGAATTAATATATTTATGATTATTTAAAATTCCTTTAAAGGCATCTTTTAACTCCTGATATATTACCTTTCTACTTTCAACATGGCTTGCTTTTTCCATTTCATTTTCCTCCTAAGTTAAAAATAGTTAAACATAAGTAATGATGTTATTATTCCCTTTTATTTGATATTAATTCTTATAACCTTAGAAAAGGAATTACTGTTACTACATAGTGCTGACATTATTACTATTTTTTCTTTATGAGTTTCCTTTGACCCTATTTTCTTATATATTCCTTTAACTATTAAATAAAACTTTGTCGAAAACTTTTATCTTGTCCTCAGGTATAATTTTAAAAATTTACGTAATACTTTGAGATATGTTGTGCAACAAATAAAAATTAAGAAAGGAGTGCATAACGATGATCAATATAAATAAAGACTTGGACTCAAAATTAAATACTATTATTAATAAACAAAAGAAATCTGCTTTTACTTTAATTGAGCTTATAGTTGTTATTGCTATAATTGCCATATTAGCTGCTGCTTTAACACCTTCCTTTACAGGATATATAAATGAATCAAAGAAAGTTGCTGTAATTAATCAAGCAAAAAATGTGGTTACTGCTTACGAAGCCACAAAGGTAAAATCATCCAACTCCTATACACTTGATACAACTGTAAATACTTTTGCTTCTGGTTCTGATTTATTAGAAGATAAAGATGTTAATAAACTAAGTAACACAAGTATTGAAAATTGTTATAGTATTGTTAATACTGAAGAAAATGATATTACTTTAAATGATAACGGTACATTTAAATCAGTTTCTCCTATATCTACTAATGAATAACTTCATAAAAAAGGAACCCCTAAAAAACCAAGGGATTCCTTTTTACAAGTTATTATAGTGAGAAAAACTCTGTAAATGCTTTTATTGTGTACGTATTGTCTTTTACTGTTGCCAGTTCTCTGATTGAGTGCATTCCAATAAGTGGTGCTCCCATATCTATTACTGGTATTGTTAAGTTTGCTGCTGTAACAGGACCAATGGTAGTTCCTCCTCTTAAGTCTGATCTATTAACAAACTTTTGGAATGGAACATTTGCTGCCTTACATACTTCAGCAAATACAGCTCCATTAAAGCTATCTGTACTATAGCTTCCTGCTGCTGCTATCTTTAAAACTGGACCACCTTCTAATACTGGTCTGTTAGTTGGATCTGCTTTATCACCAAGGTTTGGATGAACAGCATGGGCTAAATCTGCAGAAATCATTATTGAGTTTGATAGTGCTCTATAGTACTCTTCTCTATTCTTACCAAGTCCCATTGTAAGTCTTTCAAGTAAGTTATTTAATAATGTTGAATTAGCTCCTTGAGCACTTAAGCTTCCTATTTCTTCATTATCCACACATATTAATACTTTAGTTGCTGCATTATCTCTGCTATCTAGTAATGCTACTAAACCTGCATATACCATCCATAAATCATCAAGTCTTCCTGAAGAAATCATTTCTTCATTCATTCCTATTAATGTTCCTTTTTCATATTCATATGGCATAAGTTCAAAATGTAATATATCTTCTTTGTTTACATTTAATTCTGCTGCTAATATATTCATTAAGTAATCTTTATTTTCTAATTTCTCATTTATTAAACCTAATAAAGGTAAAGTATCAACTTGCTTGTTGTATTTATAACCATCATTTACTTCTCTATTCATATGAATAGCTATATTAGGTATTATCATCATTGGCTTATTTATATTAACTAATCTTGTTTCTGGCTTTAATGGAGATGCTCCTTTTATAGCAACCTTTCCAGCTAAAGCTAGAGGTCTATCATACCAAGTACTGATTATTGGTCCTCCGTACATTTCAGTATTAAGCTTAACGTATTTTCCTTCAGAAATCATTTGAGGATTTGGTTTAACTCTAAAACCTGGTGCATCTGTATGTGCTCCTATTAATCTTAAACCTGTTTCTTCTATCTTTTCATCTCCTACTATAAAAGCCATGATAGAAGAATCATTTTTTATTACATAATATTTATCTCTACTTTTTAAATGCCACTTATCACTTTCTTTAATTTCTCTAAATCCATTTTCATCTAAAACATTTTTAACAGTTTCTACAGCATGAAATGCTGTTGGACTGTTATATATAAAATCCAATAAATCTTTTGCTTGTTTTCTTTCCATATATTTCGAACCCCTTTTTTTATTAACTTGGATATACTCTATAATATAAACTATTTTAATTTATTCCACAATATAGGAAATTATAATAAAGCTTGTACTTTTTAACCATTTAATGTAGTTTATTATTATATTAAATAATAAATCTAAAAGTGGAGTGTGATTTATGTTATCAAACTTTCTAATCAAAAAATTTATTAAGAACAATGA
>ERZ1026874.1547-NODE-1547-length-12032-cov-9.964515_pt1 | contig 12032 bp, 9 predicted proteins | sample MGYA00380167_ERZ1026874 | MGnify/ENA primary metagenome ERZ1026874 (study PRJEB33269, sample SAMEA4719803) | human gut metagenome | biome: human-associated habitat; feature: organic feature; material: feces | place: Cameroon | collected 2013-10 ...
CGAGATTACAAATCACGTGCTCTGGCCAACTGAGCTAAAGAGGCAAACTTAAAAACATAGCATCACGATGTATTACCGTTTTGCGAGTGCAAAGGTAGTAATAATTTTTCTACTACCAAGACTTTTCCCAAAAAAAATGCACTTTAGGGTGCAAAAAAGTGATTTTATAGCATTTTCCACCTCTCAAAATAGGAAAATCTGCACTTCATTGAATAAAACGCTGCCCTAAATTTAGAAAAGGAGCGAACACTACATCACGCCAAGCACAAGGATGCAGGATGGATGTAAACAACCACCTACTCCAACTATTTCGCATAAAATAGGGTATAAACACAAAAAAAGTAGCTATTTTTTAGGCAAAAAGATAAAAAGGGGCAGAAATTACGCACAACATAAAAGTAAAGTCGTAAATTTGCTTGCGAAAAGAGATAATATTGAAAATCCTATAACACAATAACTATTTAACAGCCCGAAACATGGTAAAAATAACAAAAGAAGCTGCCCTGCACTATCACGAAATGGGCAAGCCGGGAAAAATAGAAGTAGTACCCACCAAGCCCTACCGCACACAAACCGACCTTTCGTTGGCATATTCACCTGGTGTGGCTGAACCCTGTCTTGAAATTCAGCAAAATCCACAAGATGCCTATCGCTACACCAACAAAGGCAACTTGGTTGCAGTAATTTCAAACGGTACCGCCGTGCTCGGACTGGGAGACATCGGTGCCATGAGCGGTAAACCCGTGATGGAAGGCAAGAGCCTTTTGTTTAAAATCTATGCGGGCGTGGATGCTTTCGACATCGAAGTAAACGAAAAAGACCCCGAAAAGTTTATTGCTGCCGTTAAAGCCATTGCTCCAACCTTTGGCGGTATCAACCTCGAAGATATTAAAGCACCCGAGTGCTTTGAAATTGAACAGCGCCTTAAAGCTGAACTCGACATCCCCGTGATGCACGACGACCAACACGGCACAGCTATCATCTCGGCTGCTGGTTTGATCAATGCACTCATGGTGGCTGGCAAGAAGATTGAAGATGTTAAGATTGTAGTGAATGGTGCAGGTGCTGCAGCCATCTCATGCACACGTCTCTATTGCGCTTTTGGTGCTAAGAAGGAGAATGTAGTGATGCTCGACTCTAAGGGCGTTATCACTGCCGACCGCGAAAACTTAAATGCACAAAAGCGTGAATTTGCTACCACACGTACGGATGTTCACACTTTGGCAGAGGCTGTAAATGGTGCCGATGTCTTTGTAGGTCTTTCAAAAGGCAATGTGCTCACACAAGACATGGTACGCTCCATGGCTAACAACCCCATCATCTTTGCATTGGCTAACCCCGTACCCGAAATTTCATACGAGGATGCTACAGCTGCTCGCCCCGATGTTTTGATGAGTACAGGTCGCACAGACTATCCGAACCAAATTAACAACGTTATTGGTTTCCCCTATATCTTCCGCGGTGCACTCGACACGGCTGCTTCTGCCATCAACGAGGAAATGAAGATGGCAGCTGCTCGCGCTATTGCGGACTTGGCACGTCGCCCTGTACCCGATATCGTAAACCGTGCTTACCACGTACGCAACTTCACCTTTGGTCCTGATTACTTCATTCCCAAACCTGTTGACCCCCGTCTTATCACCGAGGTTTCAATGGCTGTTGCCAAAGCTGCTATGGATAGCGGTGTAGCTCGCACACCTATTAAGGACTGGAAGGCTTATCGCCAACACTTGCGTGAGTTGATGGGCCAAGAAAGTAAGTTTACGCAGAACCTCTACGATACTGCTCGCTCTAACCCCAAACGTGTGGTATATGCTGAAGGCACACACCCCAACATGCTCCAAGCTGCTGTACGGGCTAAGGAAGAGGGCATTTGCTTCCCCATCTTGTTGGGCAATGACGTACAAATTCGTCAAACAGCTGAGGAATTGAAGTTGAACCTCGATGGCATCGAAATTTTGAACTTGCGCAACGACTCTCAAAACGAACGTCGTCACCGCTATGCACAACTCTTTGCCAAGAAGATGGAACGTAAGGGCTACACTCCGCAAGAAGCTGAGGATAAGATGTATGAGCGCAACTACTTTGGCATGATGATGGTGGAAACAGGCGAAGCTGATGCCTTCATCACAGGTCTTTACACCAAATACTCTAACACCTTTAAGGTGGCACGCGAGGTTATTGGCATCCGCGAGGGTTACAACCACTTCGGCACCATGCACTTAATCAATACCAAGAAGGGTATTCTCTTTGTTGCTGACACCTTGGTTAATCGTCATCCCGATGAGGAGGCACTCTACGACATTGCACGTCTTTCAGCACAGACCGTACGTTTCTTTAACCGTACACCAGCTATGGCTATGTTGTCGTACTCTAACTTTGGTACCGACAAAGATGGTAGTGCATTGAGCGTAAAACATGTAGTGGAACGTTTGCACGAAGAACAGCCCAGCTTGGCTATCGATGGTGAAATGCAGCTCAACTTTGCCATGGATAAAGATCTTCGCGACGAGAAGTACCCCTTCAATAAGTTGAAAGGTCAAGATGTTAACACACTCATCTTCCCGAACCTCTCTGCTGCTAACTCTTCCTACAAAATGGTGAAAGCTCTTGAGGACAACGAAGAGGTAGTTGGTCCTATCCAAATGGGCTTGAACAAACCTATTCACTTCACCGACTTTGAAAGTTCTGTTAACGACATCGTTAACATCACGGCTGTTGCTGTGATTGATGCGATTGTCGATGAAAAGAAAAAATAATTTTTTCAGATTTCTTCCTACTACTTGGTTGCCGAATGTTTTTCGGCAACCAAGTTTTTTTATTACCTAACCATTTTTTTGAAAAACACCTCACCCTCGCATACAAATAAATATAAAAAAATAGCACCTTTTACATGCAGCACTAAAGAATATAGCTACCTTTGCCCTATGAAATTGTTACGCATATTTTTTATCATAAGCTTATGGAGCTTTACCATCTTAGCACAAGCTCAGACCATTATTCCGCTTGAACGCGGAAAAGGAGGCGTACGCGCCAAAAACATTGACGATTACAAGGACGATATGAAAATAGCTGAACGACAGCGCAACGACTCCTTGCAATACATCGACCACATACGTCGCGCCTTTAATGCCTTACACGCTGACTCGCTTGCTCAAGCAGAACAGCTTTTTAACAAGGCTCTTAAATTACGTCCCACCGCACCTGGCAATCATGTAATTAAATACAATCTCGGTCTTGTAGACATGGCACGTGGTCAGAATGTGGAAGCTGTAAAGAAGTTAACTGACATTATTAAGGAGTACCCCAACTATTTTGATGCCCGCCTTGCACGAGCTGAAGCAAACTTGCAACTCAACAAAGCCCATGAAGCTGTGGAGGATGCACAACAGGTGCTTGACAAAGCGGATTTTGAAGGTGTCACCCCCCTACTACTTGAACGTGCCCGATTTGTGCGTGCCGCTGCACGCTATCAACTCCGTCTTTTCAGTGATGCACACGCCGACTTGCAAATTATCTTAACTGACAATCCGCAAAACACCAATGCACAAATATTGGATGCACTCACCTTGCAACAGTTAGGACAGCCCAAAGAGGCACTCAATCGTCTTAACTTGATTGTGTCAGCACATCCCAAGAATACCGATGCATTAAGCACAAGGGCTGCTGTAGAAGCTGAACTCAAAATGTATGCCATGGCACGTGCCGACTACGACACGCTTATCTCTCTTGAACCGCAAGAGGGAGCTTACTACGTAGAACGTGCCAAAATGTTGCTCAACCTCGGCGAAAAACGGGCTGCTCGCAACGACATTAACCGCGCCATTCAATTAGGCATTCCCCACGGCATGGTGCAACCGCTTATTCTGCAAGCACGATAATTTTTGGGGAAACCACTCCTTATATTATAATATATAATAATTAACGCCCTTATCATCCCATACCCCTTATGCGCCCTTTTATCATACTCCTCATAACATTGTGCAGCCTTACCACCTTAGCACAACCAACCCACTCGCCCATAACCCCTGCCGTACCCTACGAAGTTCGTGCGGTATGGCTTACTACACTCATGGGATTGGATTGGCCCAAACAACCTGCACGCAATGCAGAACAAGCTGAAGCCCAACAAAAAGCATTGTGCCAAATGCTTGACAAGATGAAAGAGGCTGGCATCAACACCGTTCTCTTTCAAGCACGCATACGCTCTACCACTGCCTACCCCTCAGCCATTGAACCATGGGATGGTGTGTTTACGGGCACGCCTGGCAAACGTCCAAGTTACGACCCTCTAAAGTTGGCTGTTGACGAATGTCACAAACGTGGCATAGAGTGTCACGCCTGGGTTGTAGCATTCCCCATTTGCAAGGTAGCAATAGGCAAACAATTAGGCAAGGCTGCATTGCCCAATGTGCATCCCGAACTTTGCCAAAAATGTGGCGACCAATGGATGATGGACCCCGGTGTTCCTGGCACAGCGCCTTACATTGCAAGCATTTGCCAAGAAATTGTAAAGAACTATGATGTCGATGGCATTCACCTCGACTACATTCGTTACCCCGAAGCTGGTATTCCCTTTAACGACGACCGCACTTATCGCAAATATGCCAACGGACGCAACAAAGCCATTTGGCGTAAAGAGAACATCAATCGTTGTGTCTCTGCCATACACGATGCGGTAAAAGCTGTGCGTCCTTGGGTTAAGATGAGTTGTTCGCCTGTTGGTAAATACAGTGACCTTTCACGTTACAGTTCACGAGGTTGGAATGCACGTGATGCGGTGTCGCAAGATGCACAGTTGTGGTTAGAGAAGGGATGGATGGACATGCTTCTTCCCATGATGTACTTTGATGGTGACCACTACTACCCTTTCTTGGCTGATTGGAAAGAGAATGACCATGGTCGTCCTGTGGTTCCTGGACTCGGCATTTATTTTTTGAACGAGCGGGAAAAAGATTGGCCCTTGCTCACCGTACAACGACAGATGTATGTTGCACGAAATGAAGGTTTAGGTGGTCAAGCCTTTTTCCGTGCCCAATTCTTTTTAAAGAATGAAAAGGGACTTTATGATTGGGCAAAGAACATTTTCTATGCGCAACCTGCCTTAATTCCGCCCATGACTTGGTGCGACAGCATTGCTCCTGCAGCTCCCCACGTAAAACAAACGTTCGAAGGTAACACGCTTCAACTTAAATGGGATGCTGTAACCGACAGCGATGGTCCTGTTAGTTACAACGTCTATCGTTTAGACAATGTGTTGGGAGATGTCCTACTTGCCACACGTCTACGCCAAACACACTACGAAAAATGGTTAGCTCTACCTGCACTCAAACATAGTCGATATGTAGTAACTGCTGTTGATGTGTATGGAAATGAAAGCAAATAAATAAGGGGAAGTAATAGGTAATACTGCATTATCAAGGTTTCACACGCCAGCCTAACCCTACCAAACGGGGTTAGGCTGGCGCGTGAAACCTTAATAATGCAGCCATAGTTTGTGTTACTTATTACTTGCTCTTACTTATTACTCTCCCCCACTTTGTTTGTATTACCTATACTTTTCCCTTACTTAACACCTAATTTTGTCATTCATAGCACTCATTTCAATACTATCTTTTTTACAGACTTTATAGAGAACACCTTTATTTAGAATCAAAAAGCAACAAAAGATACCTACTTTTTGTATACCTATCCTTGAATATCTTGCACAAATGCGCATTTTTGAAAAATATTTTGCCAAAAAGCTATTTTTTTCTGCATTTTATTTCCATTTATAAAATTCTTTTGTAATTTTGCCCTCAGATCAACTAAATAAAATTTGTAAATAATGAATAAAATTCTACGTATTGTAGCCTTTGTCATAGGCTTATGTACTGCTGCAAGCAGTTTTGCCGACCACGAAATCACAATGGGCTACTGTCCTAACGAACTAACTAACGAGACTTCGGGCATTGCCAATACCCTATCGAGCGGATCGTTGAGTTTTCAAGCCGCTATACTTATTCCTGGCTCACGTCTTATGGCGCTTAAAGGACATTACCTCACAAAAATGCGTTTTGCATGTACCGAAGGCGTAAGCAATATCTATGCTTGGGCACGCTACGACCTCAAGTCTACTGTTATCAATAACCGTCCTACCAAAGTTGGAACTGCTAAAGCGGGTTGGAACGAAGTTACTTTTGTTGAACCTATTGAAATTACAGGTAAAGACCTTTATATAGGATACAGTGGTAAAGTACCAGCTGGTGGAGCTATTTATTGCGATGGTACAAGCAATCCTAACGGAAACTTCTTCTACGATGGTACAGCATGGAGCAATTTCACCAACTATGGTTACGAACCGCTTTGCATTCAGGTAATAGCTGAAATCAATGGTAACCTTCCGCTCAATGACTTAGCTGTTGAAAAATGTACCTTTGGTGCTCCTTATACACGTGTAGGCGATGATCTTAGCGCTACCATCACAATTAACAACTATGGCGAGAAGGAAACAAAGATTCCTGCCATGCACTACAGTGTGGGCAATGGCAAAGTTCACGACATTAGCGTAGAAGGTCAGATTTTCCCCGAAGAGGTGCAGGCACTTGACATTACCATCAACACTGCCGATATGCCCGAAGGTAAGGTTCCCTTGAAAATCTGGATGGACGCTGACAACGAATACAAGGATAACGACACTCTCAACACCGTTATCTACACCTATAAAGATGCTTACAAGCGCAAAACACTCATTGAACATTTCACCACACTTAAGTGCTCTAACTGTCCTCTGGGTCACGATGTGCTAAACGCTTTGGTTAGCGGACGCAAAGACTATGTTTGGGTAGCTCACCACATTGGTTACCAAACCGACGAACTCACACAGCAAACTTCATATAGTTTGCAAAAGTTTGGCATACAAGCTGCTCCGATGGGCATGTTCGACCGTCGCATGTTAAACAACAATGACTATGCTGACCAACCTGCTTTCAGTTTGCTCAAGGGTAATGGTTCTTCAGTTGTTTATCCGCACCTCAAACTCTTGCAAGGTCCTTTCGAGGTTGCCACATCAACACCCGCCTTTGTTTCGGTAAACATTGAAAATCACTACGACCCTGCCACACGTCAACTCACCACAACCATTAGTGGCGAACGCAACAAGATTTTCACTACCTTCTATAATCAGTCGTGCCTTACTGTTGAACTGATTGAAGACAAGGTGAACACAAAGGCTGCTCAACTCTACAGTGGCGAGAAGATTCACAACCATGTTTATCGCGATGCCATTACACGCATCACAGGCGATAGCATCAATTGGACTGACGACACTTACTCTGAAACTTACACCTACACCATTCCCGAAACATGGAATGCTGACAACGTAAGTGTTGTGGCATTTGTGAACCGTCCGACCGATGATGTTACGAATGCTGAAGTGCTCAACGCCGAATCGCTCAACATCAATCACGTAACCGGCATCCAAAGCGCAACTACTGCTGGCGCACAAGTGCTGAGTCGCACACTCTTCAACTTGCAAGGTCAACGCATCGACCGCGCTCCTCTTAATGGTGCATACATCGAACGTGTTGAAACCACACAAGGTGTGCAAACCATCAAGCACGTTAAGTAAGACCAACTATCCCCCCAAAAACACGATTTGGGAGAAGATATACACCTATATTATATATAGAAGCGATGCCTTGAAAGGACAAATTCATTTATCCTAAAACATTTGCCCTTTCAAGGTATCCCCAATAACCCAACAGATACAAACCCCAAAAAATTATCCATATGAAGAAAACTTTACTCACCGCAGCAATGGCAGTGCTCGGAATGGGTGCAGCCTCTGCACAAGTTTGCGACAACTTCGTTGGAAACCTCTTCAGCGTCATGTCCGACAACGGCGTATATGTAGCCGAATCTGTAGACGGAGAAATCATCGTACGCAACCGCCTCACTAATAAAGAATATTACGTACATGCAAGCGAAGAAGACCCCGTACTCAGCGGAGCAGGCAATGGTCACGCATTGAGCAGCCAAGGCACACTCGTAGGCTACGATGGCTACAACGCATGCTATTGGGTAAAAGGCGGTCTTAAAGTGGTTCTGCCCACCACTAAAGATGCGGGCACCATTGACAGTGGAGCTGATGCCATCACCGATGACGGCAAATACATTGCTGGCTCATTAGCCACAAATGCAACAAGCGCCTACGACGGTTTGCAAAGCTTCCCCGTGCTTTGGACACGTCAGTCTGACGGCTCATATAGCGTAGAAAAACTCCCCTTCCCCGCAAAGGACTTCTCAGGACGCGACCCACAACACGTAACTGTCAACGACATCTCTAACGATGGTAAAACGCTCGTGGGTATGGTCGTAGACTACTCGGGCTTCTTTATCTATCCCATCGTTTACAAAAAAGGCGAAGACGGAACATGGAGCTACAAGGTAATTGGCGAAAACATCGTTTGGGATGGTGAATTGGCAAAACAAATTCTGCCCGAACCTACCATTCCTTCTGATAAATGGTTCCCCCAACCCGAACAATACTACACCAAGGCCGACACCATTGCCTATAACAATGCGGTTACTGAATATAGCGACAAACTCGATCAGGTTAAAGCAGGCCTCATTCCTCGCGACTCTCTCCCCGTTTATCCTCTGAAATGGATGTATGTTAGCGAGAACAAAGCGAAGTGGCAAGCCGACTCTCTGCTCTACGAACAGCAGTGCAAACAATACTATGTAGACTTCGATGCCTACCAAAAAAGTTTCTATGCATCAACAAAGGGTATCTCGTTCTTGCAGAACAACTTCTACATCTCGCGCAATGGCAAATATCTCGGCACTACTGTCAGCCGTGAACTCTCTAGCGAAGCTGACGATCCCGAAATGGGAGGCTTTGGAGGCGAAGTGGTATACAACCCTGTACTCATCGATCTCACACAAGATTCCCTCATCGCCAATGTTCGCGAAGATCTCACCAAACACAGCACTACTTGCGTAACCGACGATGGTACTCTCTTTGCTGCATCGCCCATGATGGACTATGTACGTAACACCTATGTTGTTAAGCCCAATGCCGAAGAACCTGTACTCAACTTCTACGACTACATCAATCAGCGCAGCGAAGCAGCTGGTCTCTTCCTAAAAACCAAATATTCTTTCGACGTACCCACCGAAACTGGTGGTGATGGCGGTGATGGTGATGATGGCGACCTCGGTGGCGGGGGTGATGGCGACTTCGGTGGCATCGATGGTGACGACGGCTTTGGCGTAGCAAGCACCAAGCAGGCTATTGATGCAGATCGTTACTTCACTTCCGACTACGTAATTGTTGCCGACAGCGTAATAACGGGTACTGTCTTTGCAAACAACAATGCATCTATCTTCTTGAGCTTTATGCAAGAGGAATATTCTGACAGTATCAACCACGCTTCTGTTAACCGCTCTTACGTTATCGACCTCAACCCGGGTGCCACTTCAAGCGTTAAGAACGTACAGAATGACCAGAACGTAGTAGCTCCTGTACTTCGTCGTGAATACTACAACGTAAATGGTCAGCGCATCAACGCAGCTCCCTTCAAGGGCGTATTCCTTGAAAAGCAAATCACTGCTAAGGGTGCCGTTACCGTTAAGCGCGTAAAGTAAAATCTCAAGAGTATGATTTTCTAAAAAATCGTTCTTTTATATAACTAATAACTATTAGGATATGCCAACCATTGGTTGGTGTATCCTTTTTTTGTTGAATGAAATTTCTTGGGGTTTTGGAATAAATTACAATGAACCGTCCTTAACTAATATGTGTCATTTTAAATACATTCAACTTGCAATTTTAAGAGATAGACATACCATACTATACTGATTTACGATTTATTAAACTATTTTATTCTTATTTACCCCCCTATTTGCTCTTTTTTGTCTATCATGGTACCTTTGCCTCCGAAATCTTTAAACAAAACAAAATTCTTATGAAAAAATTATTCTTAACCCTGTTGACTTGTATGGTTGCGATGCTCACCAATGCACAAACATTGAGCACCACAGCTGTTTCAACGTTCAACGATTTGGAAGATGGTGCAATTTATGCACTGAAGACCCTCAATGACAAAGCGACTTCAGAGGGTTGGTACTACAACGATGGTTCTTTTAAATATACGCTGAACCCAAACGATGTCACCCCTGGTGAAAAAATGAGTGCTGACAAAAACAAATTCCTTTGGAAAGTTTACAAGAACGACGATAACACAATCTGCCTTGTAAATATGTACAACGGTGTTTATTTTGGAAAAGCAACTGCTAATACAAGCACCATCAGCGCAAATACAGAATGCAAAGAAGAACTTGGAAAGTTCAATTCTGAAGTAAGCGCTGAACATGGCAACAATGAATACATTGATCTCTATATCACAAATGGCAGCAATAAGTTCTATATAGCCTCTAACAATGATGGCAAATTGGGTTATTGGACGTTAACTACCGGTGCTCCAAACAAGGCCAGTGTAAAATTCTATAAGATAACGGACCCTGCAAACATCGAATTGCCCGTTAAAACTAAGAAACCTTATCTTTTAAGATTAGGAGACGGAGGTCTATATAGTGCTGGTGGTTACATTAACTCCATTGATGGTTCTTCTGTCAAAGTGAATGGTCAAACTCCCAACCTCTCTACTTTAGGTTCTGAATGGACTTTTGAAGGTGATTATGCCAATGGTTTTAAAATCATCAACAAAAAAAATAAAAAAGTATTAGGTATAAATACTGTTACTTTGGCTAATGCTGGAGGAGAAGGTAACACACCTATACAAATGTATGAAAACACCGAAGATCCTGGTGAAAACATATCGACCCTTTGGGATGTTACTGGTAATACCTTTGTAGAAAACGGATTTTCTATTAACGTAAAAGGCAGCATCCGCGACCGTGCAAACTATCGTAACCCCAACTTGGCTTTTTGGAATAAAGGTATGGGTTCAGGTTCTGCTCTCCGCGTATACGAAAATGTAGAACTTCCACTTACCCAAGTAGGCGAAAAGTACTACGCTACCACTTATCTACCTTTTGCAGTAACTATTCCTGAAGGCGTAAACGCTTACACAGCTACCCTCAACGGAAACAGCGTCACATTGAACGCTGTTACTGGTGTATTGCCCGCAGAAACCGCTGTAATTCTTGAAGGTAATGCTGCTACTGCTTCATTCGCACTTACATCAGAGACTAACACAGTTGAAGTTGATAAGGGTAACATGCTCGGTACACTCGAGGCAAAGACTATTGAAGCAGGTACAACAAGCTATTTGATTCTCGGCACAAAAAATGGTACATTAGGTTTCTACTTACCCAAAGAGACTATGACAAGCATTGCTGGCAACAGAGCATACTTCGACATCAGTGCAAATAACGCTGCTCAAAAAGGCTTCAGCTTGAACTTCGATGTCGTTTCAGGCATTAACAATGCTGTTGTTGGCAACAATAAGCAAGGTGTTATCTACGACCTCACAGGTCGCCGTGTAAACAACACAGTTAAGGGTGGCATCTACATCTGCAATGGCAAAAAAATCATTATTAAATAAGCATCTTAAAAAAAGACTATTATGAACAAGCTATATATTAAGCCTACAAGCACAAGCATCAAATTTGAGATGCGCGAATCTATCTTGCTCAACGGAAGCATAGGAGCAAACAAAACAGAACGCTCTGACCTTGACGCTGCGATGTCGGAGAAGAAAGAGAACAACATTTGGAACAACAATCTGTGGAACAACGCAGAATAAACTTATTTAAAAGTTAACGACTAAGGAAGTTTATAAGCTAAGCAAAACGCTTACTTATAAGCTTCTTTTTTTGTGGAAAAGCCACACCTTGTAAATCAAACTCATCCACGTTTCATACGCCAGCCTCACCCCATTCGGGGTGAGGCTGGCGCGTAAGACTTCTTGAAAATTCTATCATATATCAAGAAGGAAAAATCCTTTTTTTATTTTGCTATGCATTCGGTTTGCACTAACTTTGCTTCGCCAAGTTAGGCTGCGGCTCGGAAGAAAAAATGAAAA
>ERZ1026874.1556-NODE-1556-length-11984-cov-11.831838_pt1 | contig 11984 bp, 19 predicted proteins | sample MGYA00380167_ERZ1026874 | MGnify/ENA primary metagenome ERZ1026874 (study PRJEB33269, sample SAMEA4719803) | human gut metagenome | biome: human-associated habitat; feature: organic feature; material: feces | place: Cameroon | collected 2013-10 ...
AACAAGAAAAACGCTTCTGGAGTGCTGACCAAAAGCGTTTTGTCTACAGTCTGAGAGGACTAGATTGCTTTAGTCCTCTTTGCTTAATTCATCTGCTATTTTCTTCAAAGTTTCCCAATCGGATTCGTTTAGCTTTGATAAAGCGAGAACCAATCTTTTTTTGAAAGATTCATCAACATCTTCCATTATTTCATTTGCAAAAATAGCTAATTCTTGGTTTCGGGTACGTTTCTCACGCATTTCTCCTTCACCGGTTCTGAGCCACTGTTCATTTATATTGAACTCCCTACAAATAGAAGTAATAACAGCGTTTGATGGGGTTCTGTTTCCGGTTTCATAATTTGCAATTGTATTTCGGGCAGACCCAATTCTTTTACCAAACTCTTCCTGTGTCAAGCCGACACTTTCTCTAATTGATTTAATCCTTGCATTCACAATATACACCTCCTATATGATTATTAGTTTACTAGATAATGTTCTCATTGTCAACAAAAAAGCACTTGACAATGTTCTCAAAGTGCCTTAATATGTTCTCATAGGCAACAAAAGGAGGGAAAATGAAACAAATAATATTAAGTGCAATTATATCAACCATAATTTCATTATTACTTCTGACATCTAAAAAGGTCAGAAAATGGTTTGATGATCACTCTATGAGATGAGTATAGAAGCAATTACGGCGCTTGCAATACCGATTATTAAAGGAATAAGCACATTCGATAGCATGTATTTAAGAAATGAAAAGCGGGTTTTATCAATGTATCGTTTGTACGCAATTCTACCAGCTCGTTCAATTGTAAAATAATTGCTTGTATGCTCTGCATCAGCTTTGTGCATTTTTAGAAAACCATTATCACATAATCCGATTGCAGATATTCGAATAGTTGATTTCTTTGGATACAAGGTATCAAATGTCTGCTCGCAAATTGGCTTATCTGGGTTCTCCATAAAAGCAGATAAGATTTTATATTCTGCGGATGTGATATTGTCTTGCATTTAATTAACCTCCCATTTGCAGTTTTCAAAATTATAACATAGAAAGGAAGTGAAATCTATGAGTGAAAAGGAAAAGGAAATCATCAAAAAGCTGTCGCATACAGTTCCCAAACTGGATAAAGACAAGCAGAATTACATTCTTGGGGTCGCAGAGGGTATGGCTATTGCAAGAGAAACCGAAGCTAATCATCCTAAGGTTGAAAAGACCTAAAAATGAGAAAACTTAATACTGATAGTTGAGAAGAATGTCGATATTTATTGTTATTTTTTGATGGATTGTGTTTGAGACATGAGAAATCAGTTGATACAATGAAAATGTGATGGCGGCGGTTGACAGTTACACGTATTTTAAGAATATGTTATCCTTAGTGATTTGGCCGATGTTGGGATCGGTTTTATCGAAAGTGTCTTATCTACCGCTTGGCAGCTTTATCATAGGCATAGGTTAGCCAGTTTTTGCAAATTGAGGTTGCAATGCTGGTGAATGTAAATAACGTGCAGAAATCCAAAGAGTAGAGCCAGGATCCTGCAAGCGATACTACGAATGCTATGATGACTTCCATACAAAGCTCCTTCCGGAATTATGTCCGCCATCACATCTTCATTGTATCAACATAACAAAATAGAGACAAGAAAATTTTTCCAACTATCAAAACGGTAGTTGGATTTTTTATTGCAAAAAATCGGAAAGGAGAGGAATGAGCGAACTACAGATTTTTAGTTCTGAAGAGTTTGGAGAAATCAGAACAGTTGAGATTAATGGCAAACCTTATTTTGCTGGAAGTGACGTTGCAAGTGCACTGGGATATGCAATACCGCATAAGGCTGTACAGACACATTGCAAGGGGGTTCTAAAATGGAACATCCCCACTAAAAGTGGCAATCAAGATGTCCTCTTTATACCGGAGGGTGATGTATACCGGCTCATTATGAGATCAAAATTGCCTGCGGCGGAGAAGTTTGAATCCTGGGTCATGGACGAGGTGATCCCTTCCATCAGGAAGAACGGTGGCTACATAGCCGGGCAGGAGAATTTATCTGACGATGAATTGCTGGCCAAGGCACTCATGGTAGCACAGAACAAAATTGCCGAGAGAGATCGGATCATTGCTGAAAAGCAGGAACACATCGAGAAGATGCGTCCCAAAGAGATCTTCGCCGATGCCGTATCATCCAGTCATACATCCATTCTGATCGGAGATCTTGCGAAGCTGATCTGTCAGAACGGGTATCAGATCGGTCAGAAACGATTATTTGAATGGATGCGGAATAATGGTTACCTGGTTAAGTTCGGTGCATCAAAGAATATGCCGATGCAGAGATACATTGAGCAGGGATTATTTGAAGTCAAGGAATCAAATGTGCAGAATCCGGATGGATCGGTAAGGATCACCAAAACAACAAAGGTGACCGGGAAGGGACAGGTTTACTTCGTGAACAAGTTTATAGGTGAGACATCATGAAAAGAATGATAAATGTGTTTCTACCTATTATAATGTGGTCTTTTGTCGAATTTACATCTACGGCACAGCCCGCCGGAACATACATATCGGAAGATGCGCAGGAAGCCTGCGTAAAGTATGGCGAGGAATACGGCATCTGCCCGGAACTACTCATGGCAATGATAGAACTGGAGTCCTCCGGCAGACCGGATGCGGAGAGCGGCGGCTGCAAGGGACTAATGCAGATATCTGATCGGTGGCATAAGGACCGGATGGAACGACTGGAAGTGACGGACATCTATGATGTGGATGGCAATATCCATGTAGGAGCTGATTATCTGACAGAACTATTTGAAAAATACGAAGATGTCGGTATTGTCCTCATGGTTTACCACGGAGAGAAGAACGCAGCTACAAAGACAGAATTAAGTGATTACGCAGACTGGATATTAACCAGGAGCGCGGAGATGGAAAGGATGAATGGGAAATGAGATACATTGGAGAAGTGAAAAGAGCAGAGGAAGCAACGATCAAGGCACTGGTAGCAATCGGAGCATTATATGTTGACGATACCGGTATTCATGCCAGTGAGCCGGGAATTTACTCAAATAAAGAAAGCACCCAAGACCGCTAAATCAGAAGGTGCTTTCAAGAAACAAAGTAACTCTATAACGCCACTTTTGTGCCAATTTTAGCACAAAGAGAAAGGAAATGCAAATGGATAACAACATTAACAGAGATAACAATAGAGTAGTCGTGGAGGGAATAGTGGAAGATGACTGCCAGTTCAGCCATGAGAAGTTTGGTGAAAAATTCTATACATTTTCCATTGGATGTAAGAGAGAAAGCGGCATTGTAGATCATGTGCCGGTTATGGTGTCAAACAGACTGTTTCCTGTAAAAGAAATCAAAGCAGGTGATCAGCTTAGTGTAGAGGGCAAGTTCAGATCTTTTAATGAGCATAACGGTATTAAGAATAAGCTCCGTGTGCAGGTCTTTGCTACTGAGATTTATGGTGGCGAGGAGATTTTCAATAAGAATGAAATTTTCTTAGACGGCTATCTTTGCAAGAACCCTGGGTACAGAAAAACTCCACTGGGAAGAGAAATTGCCGATCTGCTGTTGGCCGTGAACCGACCCTATGGCAAGTCTGATTATATCCCCTGCATCTGCTGGGGAAGAAATGCACGGTATGCAGATAGTTTGGAAGTAGGATGCCATGTTAAGATATATGGCCGTGTGCAGAGTCGGGAGTATCTGAAGAAACTGGATGAAAATACACAGGAATTTAGGACCGCATACGAAGTGTCTATTATGAAATTGGAGGTAATTACGGATGAAGAACAGAGCGATTAATGCACTTGTGGAAATGGGTATGCCGGCCGATATTAAAGGATTTCAGTACATTGTGGATGCAATGTGCCTGTTTGAAGAAAAAGAGTGGAGAAATGGAAAGACAACGGTACTCTATTACAAAATCGGAGAAATAAACGGTGTGAAACCGCAGAACGTGGAACGATCCATTAGACACGCTTTCGAAGTTACACTTACCAAAGGATATCTGGAAGCGGTGAAAAAGTATTTGTCGTTTGAATGTACTACGAACGGTAGCCAGCTGCACTTATTGTATATCAGGTTAAAACAGCAGGAAGAGGAAGGAGACGTATAAATGAAAGCTGCACTGAAATCATTACATCTTGAAAATTTCAAGGGTACAAAGGATAAAACCTATGAGTTTGGTAAGACCACCAGAGTGAGCGGAATGAACCGGCTTGGAAAGACTACGATTGCGACAGCGTGGTTCTGGTTGCTAGCGGACAAGAACTATGAGCTGGTCAGTAATCCGAATATCCGCCCGGATGATGTGGAGGAGTGCGTACCTATGGTTACGGCTGTTTTGGATGTGGACGGTAAAGAAATCACCATTGCCAAGATGCAGAAACGTAAGGTCGGCAAGCCGGATGCAAACGGGATCTCTAAGGTGACACTTACCAATACATATGAGATCAACAGCGTGCCTAAGACAGAACGAGACTTCAAGGCTGATTTGGAAGAACTGGGTTTGATCGTTGAAAACTTCCTTGTATGTTCGCATCCGGACGTATTTACTGGGCAGAAGCAGGCAGATATGCGCAAGGTGCTGTTTAAGATGGCATCCACCAAGACGGACGCAGAAATCGCCGCAACGAGTGAAGATACTGCAGATGTAGCGAAACTGTTTGAATCCTACAAATTTGAGGAAATCGAAGCAATGAACAATGCTTCCAAGAAGAAAGCAGTTGAGCAGTTGGATGCAATTCCGAATCAGATCATCGGTTTAGAGAAAGCCAAGGTTGATGTGGATGTTGCGGAGCAGGAGCTTGCCAAGGCTGATCTGGAACGGAAGATTGCCGAGATAGACCAGAAGATCGCCAGTGCGGGTAATGCGGTAGAAACCCTGCGGCAGGAAGAAATGCAGTTACAGTTTGATATGTCTATCATTACACAGGATATGAGCAGAGAACTTTCCGCAAAGCGTAGAGAACTGGAAAATAGCTTAGAGAATTACAATCCTGTCGTGGAGATTATTCGGAAGAACATGTCAAAGACAGAGGGACAGATTGCCGACAACACCCAAGCTATTGCCGATGCGGATGTAGAGCGGAAGAAGCTGGGAGAGCAGTACAATGCCGAGAAAGTCAAGGTATTTGATGAAACCTATTGTTTGTTTGATGCAAAGAAATGGGTATTCGATGAATCTACAACGGTTTGTTCCTTATGTGGTCAGAAGGTGCCGGAAGATAAAATCGAGCAGCTAAAGGCTGACTTTGAAAGACGGAAAGAGGAAGCCAGGGAAGATGCCATGAGGAAGCTGAGAGATGCCAAGAACAACTTCGTTGCTCAGAAAAATTCCAATCTGGAAGAAATTAAGAAAAAGGGCTTTGTCCAGAAAGATCTGATCGATGAACTGACAAATAAGAACGCAGATTTGCAGGTGGTAATTGATGATCTGAAAGAGCAGGAAAAGGTTGCTGCTGCACGTAAGGAAGAACTTTCAAAGCAGTTGTCTGAACTTCCAGAGAAAGCCGACTACACGCAGAATGAAGAGTATGTGAAGCTGAATTCCAGACATAACGAGGTGCTTGCAGAGATCGAGAGATTACAGGCTGCAGACGATGCGGAGATCGTAGCATCCCTCAAAATAGAAAAGGCTGATCTGAGATCGCAGTTGGAAGAGATCAACAAGATCATTGCGCAGGCTGCCAATAATATCCGTATTGATGAGCAGATCACGGATATGCAGAAAAAGCAGCGTGAGTATGAACAGGCAAAGGCGGATGCAGAGAAGATTCTCCACCAGTTGAAAGAGGTCTCCAAGCGCAAAAATGCGTTGCTTGTCGAGGAAATCAATCAGCATTTCGGTATCGTCAGCTGGAAGCTGTTTGATTATCAGAAGAATGGCGAATACAAGGAAGTCTGCGTACCTATGGTGGATGGGAAGGAGTTCGGAGTTACCACCAATACCGGCAGAGAGATCCAGGCGAAGTTGGATATCTGCAATAGCTTCCAGAAGTTCTTCCATATGTTTGTTCCCATCTTCCTTGATGGCGCTGAGAGTATCAATGACGAATATGTACCGGCTGTTGATACACAGTTAATTCTTCTGACAGTATCAGAGGACAAGCAGTTGAAAGTGGAGGGTGTGTAGAATGGACAGTTTTGAGCAGAAAATAGCCGATTGCGTCAATCAAAAATTGACTGATGGTACAGTCGAAAAACTGATTGAGGAAAAATTGGAAAAGGGTGTTGCCGATGCCATAAGCGAGTTGTTTACATATCGTGGTAAGGCAAAGGAAATGCTTGTAGGCAAGTTCGAGGAAGTTATGATTCCGGTTATTGAAAAACATGATTTTAATCAGTACCTGACTAAATTAGATACTGTACTGACAGAGATTGTCAATAACACTTCCATAGCTGACAATGCGGTTATTCTGGATAATTTCAAGCAATTAATGAAGAATCCGGTTGATGATTTCAGTATTATTCCAATTTCGAGAATTTATGGAGAATGGCAGGATTATGTATCTGAAAACATTGATACCAGCAAGTTGGAAATTGATTACGAAGATGAACCAAGTTATTACAACGCTAATACAAGTATGGAGGTAGAAAGAGCAGAAAGAACGTGGCTTAGTCATTCCGTAGATGAATATGTAGTTAAATTCACTTGCGAGGAAGATGAGGATTTGAATTGTGAATTTAAGTTGAGTGGCGGATATTCTGATTCACGATTACGAATTGATGCAACGACAATTCCTATGGATATTCATTCTCTGCGAACAATAAGTAAATTCGAGATTTTCATTCAGCAGTTAATGCGTGCATGGGTAAAAGTAGACTTAGATATCATGAGTAGTTGTGATGATGTGGAGATTAAAGCTGAACCGGAAGCAGATTTCCATTAAGAGAGCGAGGTATCAGAATGAACTACATAAAAGCAAAATATACAATACCAGGTCGTAGCTACACTTTTAAGACCGAGGATTCCGTAAAAGCCGGAGATACAGTCGTAAATGCAAAAGGTGCAAAGCTGACTGTTACAGATGAATCAGCGGATATGGCATGGGTGGAAACTTACGGCTCCGATAAGGTGGCGGCTGTAAGGAAGTATGAGGAATATCGTATTGTTGATATTCGGGATAGAATAACGCAACAGACGAGAAGCGATGGCAGATATCCGCTGAGAATCGGAAGAATCATTAAAAAGCCTAATCCGCATACGTTAATGCCGATGTTTATTGAATACATTCGGAATGCGGATGGTTCGGATTATTCGGGCATGGTATTAAGAACAAGCCGGGTTATCTATCATTCTGCTGATGAGAATGGAAAAATCGTTGTTGAAACCATGAATAGCGTTTATGAATTTGAACCCGTAAAAAACGGAGAAAGTGAGGATAAGTAATGGAACTTGTAAAGGAGACAACCATTTCCGTTATGACTACGGATGGGAAGAAGATCGAGAATGGAGACACGGTGGTGTTCAACCTGGAAGACCGGTGTTGCACCGGTGTGTTCATGGGAATTGGCAAGAAGGGCGCATTGATGTTTGACAGCAAGATTGTAGGAATCGGTGTGAGATTTCACATTATGCCCCGGAGCATCAAAGAGATCTATAGGGCAGAGGTTAAGGTGGACATGGGATTCATGAACCCGCCTGCAGAAAAGGAAAGAGAGGAATAAATTATGATTATATTAAATTTCGGAAATGTAAAGGTAGAAGGTTTAAAGCCTGTTGTCATGGCAGAGCTTGTATCACTGCTGAAATGTTTAAGGAATAGCCTTGGAGAAGCGGATTACAATTGTGTTTTGCAGGATGTGAACAATTCAAAGCTGGTTGAGGATGAGCAAGGAGAGTCAGATTCAGAAGAAAAGAAAACAGAGTTCGAACCGCACTTAATATTTGAAAATATAGTCGGAAGCGAAACAAATTATGGTCCCATCGGAGACGAAACCAACATTTGTGATATCGCAGGAAGAAAGTTAAGTGTTGGAGATACTGTAGATTTGTATGTTATGAATAATAATGCAAAGCTCAATTATTGCGGAGAACGATCCATTGTAAGAGTTGATGATGAAGCTTTTGTTATGGGGGTAAAAGGAGTAGTGTTCGATCGTGGAATAAATAATGTCAACGTTGAATGGGTCATTATTCTGAACAGACGGAACACAGAAGTTGTTGATGGTGAGACGGTCGATAACATCAAATATATTAAAACAGAAAGGACTGGTAAATAATTATGGCGGAAGCAAAGAAACAGGAAGTAGCAGAACAGGGGAAGCAGCAGGCCAGTCTTGTTGTAAATAATGCATTTGTGGATGGTTTGGTTGCGCAGCTGCAGCAGAAAGAGAAGTTCGGTCTTACTTTTCCTAAGGGATATAACTATGCCAACGAGTTAATGGGGGCATATCTCATTTTGAAGGAGACCTATGACAATAATAAGAAATGTGTACTTGAAAGCTGCTCGCAGGTATCTATCGCAAATACTCTTATGGATATGGTTACGATGGGATTATCCATGCAGAAAAAGCAGTGCTATCCGGTAGCCTATGGTGGAAAGTTGCAGTGCCAGGTATCTGTTTATGGTAACACCTGTGTGGCACGAAATTACGGCATGAAGAACATTGATGCTATGTGCATCTATGAGGGGGATGAATTCAAATATCATATTGAGAATGCCCGGATTGTGATTGATTCCCATACGCAGGATTTCATGAACATCAATATTGACAAGATTATCGGGGCATACGCAATCGTGACGATGGATGATGGAGACCAGTATGTTGAGCTGATGAATATTTCCATGATTAAGCAGGCATGGAAACAGGGATTCGGATATAAGGAAAACGGATCCGGAACACATCAGAAATTCACAGATCAGATGGCAATGAAAACGGTTAAGAATCGTGCATTGAAGTACATTATCCGTACATATGGCACCCAAATGCTGAATGATGCCTATGACAATGTAGAAGCTGCAGAAAACGAAGACAGAACGGTACTGGATGTGAATTATGATGTAGCGCAGAATGCCAACTCTGAGGATTTTGCTGTTGAGCAGCAGAATACTGCAGAATCCGTGGAGGAACCTAAAACAGTTGAAATGGAACGGGCAGATGCGGATGTAGTTGAGGATGCAGATCTGCCGGATTTCATGAAGTAGGAGGATGAGGACTATGAAGAAAATATATAAAACGGCAATTGCACTGGTACTTATGTTTGTAATGGCGCTCTGTATGTGTAGTTGTAGCACCGCTGATACCGTGAATTACAATCTGAACAAAGAAGCTGACGAGTTTAACGTGTACCGCAGGATTACAGTAACCAATGCCAGGACAGACACAATCATGATGCAGGCGGAAGGGTATATGTCCCTCGGAAATAATTCTTCCAATGAGCTGGTGGTTACCTTTAAGACCGGAGAGGATCAGTACTATAAGGACTATATTTATCTGAATGACTGGACCTGCTATGTGATGGAGCAGGTGGAGCCGAAATCGACGGACAAGTACCATTATGAATTAGTGTTTTACCCGCAGCGGCTGGTCCCGGAGATTGAGATTAAGTAGGAGGTCAGTATGAATCTTCCAAAATCTGAATTGAGTAAGCAGGAAGCGCAGCAGTTATGGAACACAGATCCTTCGCAATATGCCAAAGAACAAATGATTCTTAGTAACCATGGGATTGTTTTTTCGGTGATGAAGAATTTAAGCATTCCTTTGACTGACGAAGATATGTTTCAGACTGGAATCATCGGACTTCTAAAGGCTATAAATACCTTTGATGCTTCAAAAGGCTATCAATTCTCGACCTATGCCTTTCCGATTGTGAGAAATGAACTGCTTATGGCATTCCGCAAAAGCAAAAGGTCAGTAGTGGCAGCATTCTCACTGGATGATAATGCAGATATAGGGAATGGTGAAAGCGTTCCTTATGCGGAAATGATCGCAGACGGCAAAGATTATGAAGAAAATGTAGTGAATTCCATGCTTGCTCAGCAGATTTTTGAAAGGTTGGAATCAAGGGAAAAACATATTTTCACCATGTTCTTTGTAGAGAGTAGAACGCAATCTGAAATATCCAAAGAACTTGGAATTTCACAGTCCTATGTTTCGAGAATTATTAGTAGCATGGTAAAAATGAAGCGGAAAGGAAGGAAAACCAAATGAGGATAATTAGTCAGGACGGCACGCTTGATATGCCGTATGAACAGGTGATTATTCAGAGATTTAAGGATGAAATTTACTTTCTGAATAAGAATCTCACAGGGGTAGAACACCTTGTTGGTGATATGGTTGCTGCCAAATATTCTACGGAAGAAAAAGCACAGAAAGCCATGAGTGAGCTGAAATATGCGTACTTGTCGCACAATCAGCTACAAATTACCAAGGAGATTCCAAAGGCTGTTTCCGACGTATTTCCAGATAAAATGATCAAGGCCGTGTATGGGGCATTTCAGTTTCCAGCAGAGGAAGAATTGGAGTAGCCTATGGAAAAATATTTAAGCATCATTACGAACTTTGGATGTCACGGCAAGTGTCCGTATTGCATCGTTAGAGAAAACGGCATTAAAGTGCCAAAAACAACGCTTTGTGGCCTTGATAGGCTGCCTATGTTTTTAAAAGAAACACGTAGAAATATTATTTCTATTTCTGGCGGAGGTGATCCGCTGTATGAATATGAAAAACATGTTGATTGGTATAGAAAGCTGTTTAAGATGGTTAATCCACTCGGAGTACCGGTAGAGATGCACACGAGTTATATGACAGATGAAAGTACATTTCCGTTCTACGATTGCAAAAGAGTGGTATATCATCCAAACACTTTCGAACAGTTGAAGCATGTTCACAGAACCGGAGATGAGATTGTTCGAGTGGTATATGTGGTGACAAAAGATTTCACACTTGATCAGATCATGAATATCGCAATGTTTGTAGATGATAGCAAAGAGATTGATGAGTTGAGCTTCAGGCAGCTTGTTGATAAAGGATATGAGGTTACTGATTATTGGCAGGACATATTGAGATTAGGACATAAAAAATTGTGGTGGTATATCGAGCAGTGCGATTATAACCTCTATTATGCAGAAAATAATATTTATACAAAGTTTTCAGAGATTGGAGAAAGCAATGAGACTTAAAGTTTTAGGTTCTGGTTCATCCGGCAACTGCTACATTCTGGAGAATGATAGTGAAGCTTTGATAATCGAAGCTGGATTGCCATTCATAGAGGTTAAGAAAGCGTTGAATTTTAATGTGATGAAAATTAAGGCTGTTCTTGTCAGTCATACTCATGGGGATCATGCAAAGTACATACCAGAGTACAAAAAAGCTGGAATCCCAGTATTTCAGCCTTATGAGGATTACTATATGAAACGCCAGTATGGAAAGTTTAAGGTATTCCCTTTTTCATTGGTACACGATGTAGAATGCTATGGATTTTGGATCTGGCACACGGAAATCGGGAGACTTGTTTATGCATCAGACACGGAATATGTCCGGTGGAGGTTCTCTAAAACCAACCACTTGTTGGTGGAAACCAACTATGATATGCAGTTCGTTGACAGGGACGAGCCGAACTACGAACACCGCTTACGAGGTCACATGAGCCTTGATACGGCACTTAAATTTATTTCTACTAACGATAACCCGGCATTGCGAAATGTCGTTCTAATTCACTTATCAGATAAATGCGGAGATCCCGCAGTATTCCAGAAAAGAGCAAAAGAAGTATTGAAATATGATACCGATGTCTATGTGGCACATAAAGGGTTAGAGGTCAGCTTAGACCTCTGCCCGTTTTAGAAAGGTGGAATGACTTATCAATAAAGTAATCCTCATGGGAAGATTAACCAGAGATCCCGAAATTAAATATTCACAGGGAGCTACTGCAACGGCAATCGCCCGTTTTTCCGTTGCAGTAGATAGAAGATTTAAGCGTGATGGAGAATCGGATGCTGATTTTATTAACTGTGTAGCGTTTGGTAAGACTGGTGAGTTTATCGA
>ERZ1026874.1557-NODE-1557-length-11980-cov-9.326038_pt1 | contig 11980 bp, 15 predicted proteins | sample MGYA00380167_ERZ1026874 | MGnify/ENA primary metagenome ERZ1026874 (study PRJEB33269, sample SAMEA4719803) | human gut metagenome | biome: human-associated habitat; feature: organic feature; material: feces | place: Cameroon | collected 2013-10 ...
TAATTAAATTTGCGAGATGGACTCCCATTTGCCCCAGCCCCGCCATCTGACAGATTTCTGGCAAGCTTCAATTGTCGATAGTCCTCGGGTAACTGAATTCTCAGCCTCCGCCTAAAGCCCCAACTGCAAACCGATCACAAAAAAACCGGGCCAATACAGGCCCGGATTCATGTATACGCCGCTTGTGAAATCTTGGCTCACGCTACTCGGTGAACGCAATCTGCCTGTCGCATACCTCCAGCGCGGCGGGACGATGCGTTACCGCAATGACCGTTTTATCCGATAGCGCACGCAAGTTTTCCAAGACCCGCCGCTCCGTCTCGGGATCAAGCGAGCACGTAGCCTCATCCAGCAAGAGCACGGGCCTGTCTATATAAACTGAACGAGCGATAGCAAGACGCTGTATCTGCCCCTCTGACAAGCCGGCGCCGCCTTCACCCAACTGCGTATCCAGCCCCTCGGGCAAATCCTTGACGAAGTCCGCGCATGCGGTGTGCAAAGCTTCCCATATCTGGCAATCACAGGATGGGCCCCGTGAGTCGCCAAAAGCAACTGCCTCGCGAACAGTGCCCCCCATAAGATGGTTGCCCTGAGGCACATATGAAAACAACGAACGCCAGCGCGCCGTTAAAGCGCTACGGACGCCCCCGTCGAGCACCACGCTGCACTCGCCCGTTTCGCAGGGACAAAAGGACATCATGGCCTTCAGCGTAGTCGACTTACCGCAACCGCTTGGTCCCGTAAATGCCACAAACTCCCCGCGCCTAATATTCATGTCGGGACAACAGATCGTCCGCAAGCCGCCCGACTCCGCCATATCACCGGATGCAGCGGCATACGTGCAAGTAACGCCGCGCAATTCTAATCCGGCAAAATTCTCCGCCTCGGTTTTAATATCGATGTTTAGACCGTCTGCGCCATCCAACGGCAACCGCTCTGCATCCATGAGGCGTTCGGCACTCGCCGTCATGGCAAAGTAACGAGGAACGCAACCCGTGATGTTTGCCAATGGGCCCTGGACCTGGCCGACAAGTTGCAGTGCAGCCACAAAAGAGCCGTAGCTTATAAATCCACGATAGATGCCATATGCACAATATGCTGCAGCGATTAGATATGCACCGCGCATGGCAATGCCAAAACCGATGTTGCACACATTGGAAAAGTGATTTCTACGCATGCATGCCGCACGGTGTTCATCCAAAAGCTCGGCAGTCTGGGACTTCGCGAATGTTTCTCTCTGAAAGCTCTTTACTACAAGTAAGCTATTAAGGCACTCGAGAAGATAGGAGCGGGCACGTCCGTCGGCTTCGCGAATCCGCTTATGAAGACGCTTGAGCACCCGACGAAAACCAAGCGTAAAGCACGAGAATATAATGCCTGCCGGAATAAGCATCCAGGCGACCTGGGGCACCATGACGACCAGCAGCGCAAGCGAACCGATAAGCTGGGCAAGCATCCCGGCCGCGGAAGGCAAAACCGTGGTTGCAGCAGAGGCGACAATTCGCGTATCGTCAGTCAAACGGCTCATCCACTCACCAGTGTGGGTGGTCTGGACACTCGAGAGCTCGGCATGCAACACTCTATCGAGAAACCTCAGCCTTAAAGTGTTTTGAAACAACGTGCGGGCATATTCTTGCAGATAGCGATAAAAAGCCTGTAGCGCAATCATCGCAATAGAAACCACCGCAAATAGAATCACATTGAGGCGAAGTGCTTCGGGCGCACCGCCAACTGCCGCGTTAACCAAATCGCGCATTATCCAGGCGACATATACCCCGCCACACGCGATCGCGACCTCTATCACGGCAAGGGCGACAACCGCCCAAAGCTTTCGTCCCAAAACCCGAATCAGCCAGGGAACAGCGCGCGACCCGGAACCGACCTCCACGAAAGTGCCTCCTTGCATGAAATATAGAATGAAGGGCGCCGCCACTGGGCACCCTTCCAAAATGATGGCTTAAACACCTCAAGCGCCAAAGCCCCAGCACGATCCGTACACTTTGGCTAATAGCAATCGACCCGACTACTCAGATGCGATTCCGGACTGCACGAGCGCCTGCAAGAACGCATCGACATCATTGCCCGCCTGCTGTTCGTCGACATCGTAGGACTCAATAACACGAGCCACAATCTGCTCACGCGAAAGGCCCTCCTCAACGCTCTTCCATGCAAGTGCTGCCGTATCGTTCAGCTTCACAATGCCGCTAAACTCCACGGCGGCCGAGCCCGTCGCGACGGCCACCCATTGGCCGCCGACCTGTTGGATAACAAAACCCTTTTTGATTTTCATCGTCTATCCCTTCATTCAGTTTCTTGACGGTCACGAACCGTCTTCGCATAATCTTGTCCCGTCAATGCCTCAAAGGACGTCTTAACGGCTGTTTCCGAGATATCACAGCCCATGGCCCACACCGGCACCTCGGCAAGCACGCGATCGAGGCACCTCAACACCGTAAGTGCGCCCAGCGGGCTTTCCCGCGGGATGTGGCATTGCCTAACGATTTGCTCCGCAGCATCATTGGGAGCCAGCCGCTCAATGGAACAGACAGGCGCCTGGCGAAGTATGCAAATCCCCGCCAGAGGAGCGCTTCCGTTATAGCCCCAACCCTCTTTGCCCGTCCAAGGACAGCCGTAAACAACAGTCTCGCCATTCTCGGGAACATACAGGAAAGGCTTGTCCCCGTTGAGTATCTTGGCACCACGAGCGCCTAGGTACTTTCTCCACAGGCGAGCGTGCGTCGACTTGCCGGTACCGCTACGCGCAGTAAAGGCGTATGCCCTTCCCTCATACTCTACGACACAGGAATGGAAGAGCACGCGCCGCATCGGGGCCAGCTTGTCCGCAGTCAATCTATGTATAGTGCACAGCTCCACGTAAGGATCGGAGAACTCCGGGGACATCGCGCGGTCGTAAGCCAAATCGTCATCTGTCGCCCTAATCGTAAACACGGGCTTTTCACTCATATCTTGCTCAAGATACGAAGCGCCAACTCGCTCGAGCATGCCAAAACGAGAAACCACCTGCACGGGAATGTCCGCAAACCTAAAACTCAGCAAGCGTTCGCCGTCTTTGTCTTGTACCATGCGCCTACCTCCCACGATGTTTCCAAAACTTCGCCAGCCCAGGAAAGACTCGCTTTATCGTGCCCTTGATCCTCATGACCGCCCTACGCCTTGCGATGCGACCTCGTTCACCGCGTCGCAGCTTTTTTACATAGCCGAGATACGCAGGGTCATCGACCAGATATGACTTGCCGTCGCGCACAAACGACACCAGCACACCAAGCACATCATCGAAGGGCACATCGTATTCGTAGCTAATGCAGTTATCCCCCAAGATTATGTAACCAGTTGGCTCCACCCCCACGATGCGATGTAGCGCATGTTTACGACCCACCGCATGGTAATACAGAACCACGTCGTTCTCGCAAAACCGTTCGCCGGGCTTTGCCGCCCTGATGGTCACAAGATCGCGCCCCTGTCGCAACATGGGCTCCATGGAAATACCGCTCGTGCGGTAGACGAGCACACCGTCGCGATCGAGGACTTCCTCGAATGTGCTCTCGGTAACGGAAACAATCTGACGCTCAGCGGTCATATAGCCCCATCTCGTACCCAAGGCTGCGGCGTCGGGCCGCCTCCTCCATATCGGACCGTACGCCACCGGCGATATCTTCACGCGTCAAAATGATTCGGGCGCATCTGACTGCCTGATAAATCCAAGCAAAAGGACGCAAGATAGCATGCCTGCGCGCTGCCTTCCAGTTACTTCTGCCGCCCCTCTGTAGGTATTTAAAGAAGCTAACGGGACCTCGAATTTCAGCCAGGGCGGTAGCGCCGGTCTTCGTGACAACCTTCTTACCAAAATTGCCCAGCAGCATTACATGTTCCAAAAGGTCGGCACATATCGAAGAATCGATATCGGAACACCATTCAAAGCCGTCTTCCGGCAGTCCAAGGTACAGCTGACAAAACCGCGTAAGACACTTCGCCGTACGTTCGCTCCTCTCATCGCCCAGTGTCTGAGAAAACTCTGCCCAACCTTCATGGTCGAGATACTTCTTTGCAAACAGCATCCAGTCGATGATCTGACGGAAACCCAGACCACCCGACGCGAGGTGCTTACGCACATGAAGCAGCAGCACGACACCGTTAACCATGGGAGGAAAGACAGGAAACTCGTGACCCTGCACGCAAGCTGTCTCTAAATGCGCAAACGACTCTTGGAAGAGGCTCTCCAAACCAATCGCATTGTCCGGAATACCATTGGGCCTCCAATGAAGCTCCAGGTGCACACCATCCTTCTCGAGCCCAATATGATGATCGGAAAGCCCTTCGTCGTCCTCCCCAAGATATCCAACGCCAAGCAACGCCTTTCGAGCTCGCGTCATGTCGTCAGGCAAAACCATAAGGTCAATATCGCCATAGGACCGCAGGGCGGGATCTGGATACAGCGCGCCCGCTGCAGCGCCCTTAAGAATAACGGCTCGGATGCCCGCCGCGTCCAAAACAGAAAGTGCCTCGTCCTGAACTTCGAGCAGGTGCCCAAACAAGGCTCGACGCCTAAGATCTAAATTAAGCCACGTTGCAACAAGTGCTTTGTCTTTGCATGCATCGGACAGCCCTCCCGGCGAGAGCGCCAGGCCGTCAATGGCTTGCGCCTGCAGCTCGGAATACACCTCGGAAGGATCGAGCCCCTCCGGCAGCGCCAACGCCTCTCCGCCCGAAAACGCCGAGCGAACAATATTGCAGATCACGCTTTCTAGCAAAGTCAATCGTGCACCCTCCCATTTAAGCCATCGTATATTTACGGGCATCATAGTAGCAGCGTTTTTGAGAAGCGAGCATGTTTGATGCAATGCCCAAGGAAAGGACGCGCGAACAATTCCCATTAAAACGACGGCGCGGTGTTATATCCCCCGTATAGGTGCGCAACAAAATCGTTTAAATAAGAGTTCTTTAGCAGTATTTATGAAGAGAACTACACACTCTAGACCAATCTGTTGACTAACAGCCCCCCCCCGAGATAGGGTGTCATACGCGACACTATCTAGCGGAAAGAAAGAGGTCTATGTATGGCTAACCAGCAGTACGCTGCGCCCTCCATGGAGGTCGTTAAGTTTGGTCACGAGGATATCGTTTGCACCGTCTCCGGCTGGACGCCCGACGGCAAGCCGGGCAACGGCTTCGGCGTGGTTGAAGAGGATAAAGACCATCCCTTCACTGACGGCGATTTCTAATCGAACCCTATCAGAGCTCATCGTCATGTAACGCGCTTTCAGAACACTCTGAAAGCGCGTTTTTCGTCCAACGGAGTGCGCTGAGGGCCGGCATTCATACCGGCCCTATTTTGAGACAAAGCCCATTATGGTTCCACACCAGCGACGTTTTGGCCGCGCACTCAAAGGATGCCTAGAGCCCGCCCCTCCTCTCCCGCAGTGGCGGACCTTAATCTTCATGTAAAAAGTAGCATATCAATCGATATTGTTGATTAAAGTCAAAATGTAGCCTAGGATACTGTCGTTATCTAGCTGATGAATGAAGGGGGGGGGTGTCAATGCATGAACAAAAGTCAGTACAACGCCCCATCTATGGAAGTGATCGAGCTCGGCGATAAGGATATCGTCTGCGGCTCCATGGGCTGGGAAGTCACTGGGCCGGACGGCGGTGTCGTCGGCGGCGGTGGCATCAAACCCGAGAAACCCGGCGAGCTTCCGCCCGAGATCACGGGCTAGTCTAGCGCGCAAACACCTTCATTGCGACAACTAGCATGTCCAACGACGTTTATGGCGGGTTTCAGGATTATCTGAAGCCCGCCATGCTTATTCGCGCTCCGCCGACGGGCGGGTGAAACATCAGAAGATGGACCTAGCACTCCGCCTTCATGGCGTTGCAGCCAATGAGCACGGTCCAGACGTACGCACAGGTCTTCGGGATCATGAGCATGCCAATGGCAGGGACGACCTCGGCCCACAGGACCACGGGAACACCCCCCGGCTGCCGACAGAAAAGGAACGTCCCTATCTGCCGCCCAGCAGTTTAGCCATCCAGGCATGGGGCTGGCCCTCGTCCTCATAGTCCACTGGGGCGATCTGCGTGTAGCCGGCCTTAGCGTAAAGCGGCAGCACGTACTCTTGCGCATGGAGCTTTATGAGCTTGGCGCCGGCATTGCGCGCGGCGGCATCGCTGGCCTCGATAATCTTGCTCGCCAGACCACGGCGACGCATGGTGGGCAGCACGGCGACGCGCCCCATAATATAGGTCTCTCCCGCCACGATGCCTTTGTCCATATCGCACGCCGGCGACACCGGGGCCTCCGCGTCGGCCTCGCGCTCCAGCTCCTCGGGAAACACGCGCGAGCAGCCGGCGAGCTCGCCGTCCACGTAGAGTGTCACATGAATGCAGCTCGGCGCCTCGTCGATAGCGTCGAACTCGTTCTCATAGCCCTGCTCGTCCATAAAAACGGCGCGGCGCACCAGCGCCGCGTCATCAAAGCAATCCGTCTTAATTTGGATATCCATCGCTGCCTTTTCATTCAATACGAACGTTAGGGACAGATTTTAGCGAAAATGAGCCCCGCGCACGCTAAACTGCGCACGAGCTTTTGCCAGGCAATCGTAGTGACCCACGTTATGAGCATCGCTCGCGATGAAGCTGTACAGGTTCTGATCGAACAGACGCTGCGCCGGCTTTTTCTCGCGGCCAAAGCGGCCGCCGGCGACAAAGTCTGCCGAAGCCTGCAGTTTGCAGCCCATATCGACCAGACGCTCCGCCACACTCACATCCTTTTGAACGGCGCGGTAGCGCTCGGGATGGGCAATGATCACCTGGTAGCCACGGCACTGCAAATCGTAAATCGTGTTCTCGTACTCCCTAAACGCATAGGCATCGGCATGCGTCGAAAGCTCGAGCAAGAACTCATTGGTTCCATCGAAATGCAGGTATTCCGCGGCATCGATACCAAGCTCGACGAGCTTTCGGTGATTGACCTCAAAGCCCATCTGAAGCGGAAAGCCGTCTGCGTTATCCCGCAACAGCTCAAAGGCATCCCACATCTTGTCGTAGTCAAAAAAGGGGTCTCGGCAGTGCGGGGTGCAGACAATTCTGGTTACGCCAGCCTGTTTGGCAGCCGCAAGCATCGCCAAGCTCTCATCGAGATCGGCAGCACCGTCGTCTACACCCGGCAAGATATGACAATGGATGTCGCGCATAGGTCGGCCTTAATCAACTAAACGTTTGCTCGGTTGGTAAAGATGCCCTTTTTAGAAGCGCCCTGAGCAGCGGAGTCGTTCTTTACCTTCTTACCTTCCTTGGTGTAGTAAGAATAGTAGTACTCGCTGGTCTCGGTCTCGCAGTAGTTCATAACGGTACCGATAAGCTTGACCTTCTCGGACTTCTTAAGCTGAGCGATGGCGTTGAGCGCCTCCTCGCGCTTGGTAAAGTCCTCGCGCACCACGAACAGCGTGCCATCGGTCAGGCTGGCGATCTCGACAGCATCGATGAAGGCGCCGACCGGGGGAGCGTCAAAGATGACATACTGGAACTTGGCGGACAGCGCCTTAACCAGCTTGGCAAAGCGGTGAGACACGATGATGTCGGCAGGATTGGGAATATGCGGCTCCGCATCGAGGAAGTAGAAATTCTTCTGACCCGTCTCGACGATTGCTTGGTCAATGGAAATCTGCTCGGACAGAACTGCATAGAGACCGCCACGAGAGCGAACGCCAAGCATATCGGAAAGGGACCTGCGACGCATGTCTCCCTCGACCAGAAGAACGCTCTTGCCGCTGGTGGCGATAGCCTGGGCAAGGTTGATGGCAATCGTAGACTTGCCCTCGTTGGGAATCGAGGACGTAACGGTAATGGTGCGGATGGGGTCGTCCACGCTCGCGAAGCGAATGTTGGCCAGAAGGGTCTTGGCGGCATTCTGTACCACGAGCTTATCGGTGTTCTTAGCCCTAGCCATGCCTATTTACCACCTTTCATAGCCGGAATTCGGCCGACAACGGGAATACCAAGGAGCTCTTCTGCCTCTTCGACACCGCGGATGCGCGTGTTGAGCATATCCGCCAAAACGACGCAGGCAATTGCGATAAAGACGCCGGCGAGGAAGGCGACGGCAACGTACAGCGTGCGCTTGGGGCCACTGGGCGATTCGGGGGTCTTTGCCTTATCGATAACGTTAATGCTCTGAGCGGCACCGACGTTCTGGGCGACCGTACTCACCGAGCTGGCCATGGCCCTTGCCACCTCTGCCGTCTCCTCGGGATCGGTACCCGTCACCGAAAGCGTGATGACGCGCGTCGTGGTCTCGGAGGAAACGGAAATCTTGTAACCGCGCAGATCGGCAAGGCCCAGATCCTTGGCGGCGCCGCCCTTAACGCTATCGCTATTGAGCAGCGTGGCGATATCGTTGGAGAGCATCTGGCTCGCCGAAAGATCGCTGTAGCTCATCTGGCTACTATCGTCGGTCTTGGCGAGAATGTACATGCTCGTCGTGGCGGTGTAGGTGTTGTCCATCATGGTGAAGGACACGACGCCCATGGCGATCGCGCAGACCACCGGAAGGGCGATGACCAGCTTGAGGTGCTTTTTAAGCAGCTGGAACAGTTCGAGAAGGGTCATGCAGCTTGCCTTTCATTTCCCTAGTTCATATCGACAAAACTGCTCGTATGATATCGCATCTTTTTGCCAAGTCCGAACTCTATACATAAGATACAGCGCTTACACCATTGTTGCGCAACATCAACGCCGCACCGGTAGCCCCGATGCGGCGTGAAATTCGCATGTTTGCAGTACTGCTACACGAACTGCTCGTCCTGTTGCACGGGAAACGTCACCGTGATGGTCGTACCCACGCCCAACTCACTCGACAGATCGAGCGTCGCATGATGGTACAGGGCGGCATGCTTGACGATGGCTAGGCCCAGACCCGTTCCACCGCGCGCTTTGGAGCGGCTCTTGTCCACACGATAGAAACGCTCGAACACCTTGCCCTGTTCCTCGGGCGCAATGCCAATACCCGTATCGGCAACTGACAGATACGGATGTCCCTCGTCGTTGGTTCCGCACTGCAACGTCACCGTACCGCCGGGTCGGTTGTAACGAATGGCGTTGCTCGCCAGGTTATAGATGAGCTCATCGATCAGGCGCGATACGCCTTCGATGACCACGGGCTTGGTCTCATGGCCTATCGTCACATTTGCCTGGCGGGCGACCTGCTCAAGACGCTGTTCGACCGCATAGATAGCACGCGAAAGCTCAATGGGCTCCGTGGAGCCAATAGGCACCGCCTCGCCTTCGGTTGCGCGCTCGGCCTCATCCAAGTTGGAAAGCGTGAGGATGTCGTTGACAAGCGCTGCCAAACGGCCTGCCTCACGGTAGATGCGGCCGCCAAAGGTGCGCAGATCGTCCTCGCCCTCGACCATACCATTTGCGATGAGCTCGGCATAGCCCGAGATCGCGGTGAGCGGGGTCTTGAGCTCGTGGGTGATATTGGCCGTGAACTCGCGGCGCATACGGTCGTTGTCCGCCAGCACCGCCATCTGGCGCTTGAGCTCTTGGCGCTGCGACTCGATACGCTCGAGCATGGGAACCATCTCGGCATAGGCATGCTCATAGCTACGGCGCGGGTGGTCCAGATCCACCTCTTGCAACGGTTCAATGATGGCACGGGACTCACGACGCGCCAGGAAAAACGAGAGCACCGCACCTGCCGCCGCAATAAGCAGCATCGGCGCCACCATCGACAGCAAAATCGCCGCAACGCCAGGCTGGGCCTGCGCCAAGCGGACAACCTGACCGTTATCAAGGGCGACGGCGCGATACAGCATAATCTCGTCGAGCGTAGAGCTTGCGCGCTCCGCGGAACCCGAGCCGCTCTCGAAAGCCTTGACGACCTCGGGACGATCGCCGTGATTGGGCAGCATAGAAGGCGACGCCTCGTTGTCGTAGGCAACCGACCCGTCTTTGTTGATCAGCGTGATGCGTAAGTCCTCGCGATCGAAACTGCGCAGAAAGGCAATGGGCTCCTGCTGCTCATTGAGGGCAGCGGCAATAAGCTCGGTTTCCTGCGAAAGGTTGGCGCTCGTGGCATCTGCCAGGGTATTTTGCACAAAGAACGCGCCCAGCACCGTAAACGCCACGATAACCGCCATAGCGCAGAGAAAAATCGTCGCGAACACGCGATGTGACAGGGTGCGTTTTCCCTGGGGGGCTAAGACCACGAGTTACTCCTCCGATGCGCTGGCCGCGCTGTCGGCTCCTTCGGCATCGTCATCGGCCGTAGGCTCGGCCAGACGATAGCCCACGCCGCGCACGGTCTCTATGGCGCTCGCACGCTCGCCGAGCTTTTGACGGAGCGTCTGCACATGCACGTCGACGGTGCGCGAACCGCCGTCGAAATCCCAGCCCCATACGCTCTGCAGCAGCGACTCGCGGGTAAAGACCACGCCAGGTTTGCGCATGAGGTACTCGAGCAGGTCGAATTCGCGCAGCGTGAGCTTGAGCGGTTCACCGGCAACAGTCACTTCGCGGTGGCTGGGCGAAAGTACGATATCGCCCACGCTGAGCACATCGCTCGCCTGCTTGGCCATGCCGCCGCGGCGCAGCAGCGCACGGCAACGGCTAGCGAGCTCCATAAGCGAGAACGGCTTGGTCAGGTAATCGTCGGCACCGCCATCGAGCGCCATGACCTTGTCGAGCTCGGTGTCCTTGGCGGTGAGCATCATAATGGGCACCGTCGCCGTCAGGCGATCGGCACGCAGACGACGCATAATCGCCAAGCCGTCGGTATCGGGCAGCATGATGTCGAGCAGCACAGCATCGGGCACCCGTCGCGCCACGGCGGCCTTAAACTCGCCATCGCACGAAAAGCCCTCGGCCTCGATTCCCTGCTTGCGCAGTGCATAGACCGTCAAATCCCTGATGTTGTCATCGTCCTCGACGTAATAGATCATGTTGAACCCCTTTTGCGGCCGGCATGACCGCATCTTAACCCTAAAGGCGCCTGTACTAGATGGTATCAGCCAAAACGGCCCGTCAAATAATCCGCCGTGCGCGGATCGGTCGGGTTTTTGAAGAGCTGGGCGGTGGGCGCATGCTCCACCAGCTCGCCCAGCAAAAAGAACGCGACCGAGTCGGAGATGCGCGCAGCCTGCTGCATGTTGTGCGTAACGACCACCAACGTGCAGGTCTCCTTGAGCTCGCAGGCCAGCTGCTCCACCACCAGCGTCGATACGGGGTCGAGCGCCGAGGTCGGCTCGTCCATCAGCAGAATGTCGGGCTGCACGGCCAGCGCGCGGGCGATGCACAGACGCTGCTGCTGGCCGCCCGAAAGACCCAGACCCGATTCCTTGAGCTTGTCCTTGACCTCGTTCCACAGTGCGGCGCGTCGCAGGGAGTCTTCGACCAGCTCGTCGAGCACGACGCGGTCGCGCACCCTCATGCCGCGAGGACCATAGGCGACGTTGTCGTAGATGCTCATGGGAAACGGATTGGGGCGTTGGAACACCATACCCACGCGCTGGCGCAAGCGGCAGATATCGTAATCGCCCAGGATATTCTGGCCGTCAAGTGCAATCTTACCTTCAATGCGGCAATCCTTGATGCCGTCGTTCATACGGTTAAAGCAGCGCAGCAGCGTCGACTTTCCGCAGCCCGAAGGCCCGATGAACGAGGTGATCTGCTTGTCGCGGATCTTGATGGACACGTCCTTGAGCGCGTGGTGATCGCCATAGAACAGGTCGAGGCCCTCGACGTCGATGCGCGTCGGCGAGACGGCAAGGTCCTGCGCCGTGGGGCGAGTCGCATCCCCAACTTCGCGCTCGTGCGCGGCCTCGGCCTGCGCCTCCATGAGTTCCACAAGCTCCGTAGGCTCCATCGCCGCAGCAGCCGTCATACCGCATACCTCCATATCGATATCAATTCAGCAGTATCGATAGTAGAAATCGCGGCTCATACGCACGTGAGCGCATTGTCA